>Ga0180433_10005589_pt1 | contig 16888 bp, 18 predicted proteins | sample SS_ome_8_FD_132980 | JGI IMG/M metagenome (GOLD analysis project Ga0180433, IMG submission 132980) | Hypersaline lake sediment archaeal communities from the Salton Sea, California, USA - SS_1_D_1 metaG | ecosystem: Environmental > Aquatic > Non-marine Saline and Alkaline > Hypersaline >... | reverse complement strand
TATAAAATATAACCTATAAACTTTTTAGAAATCGAGATTTTTATGATACTTGAGTATTACCTTAAATTTAAATGATAGAAAGTTTATTATTAAATTAAAAAATATCTTAAAAACAAAACTAGTTAATAAGGGGTAAGTTCTTTTTGACCACAATTAAAGAGAAGAAAAAGAAAGAAGATACTAAGGACGGAGAATATTTAATAACCTATACTCGACACCTAGAAAAGAGATTACGCAATTTAGAAACCGAAAAGCAACTATTAGATGCTGAAAGGTTGCGTTTAGAGCAAGAACTTCATAGTTTAAGAAATGAAATTGATAGATTAAGGGAACCTCCTTTAGTATCTGCTACTATCATAGATTTTTTAGATGAAAAAGGAAGAGCAATAGTTAAGAGTTCAACAGGACCAAGTTTTGTAGTAAATATGAGCAGGAAAGTTAAAAATGAGAAGTTAACACCGGGTACAAGGGTTGCATTAAATCAAAGAACTTTTGCAATTATGGAAGTCTTACCAACGAAATTAGATCCTTTTGTAAAAGGTATGGAAGTTGTTGATTCCGTTCCAGATATATCATATGAAGATGTCGGAGGTCTTGAAGAGCAACTTCAAGAAGTAAGAGAAACGGTAGAATTGCCCCTATTAAAACCCGAATTATTTAAAAAGGTAGGGATTGACCCTCCAAAAGGAGTATTGCTTTATGGTGCTCCAGGTACAGGCAAAACACTAGTTGCTAAGGCAGTAGCTCATGAAACAAATGCTACTTTTATTAGAATAATTGGTTCGGAGTTAGTTCAAAAATTCATTGGAGAGGGTGCCCGTTTAGTAAGAGAGATATTTAACTTAGCAAAAGATAAAGCCCCAACAATCTTATTTATTGATGAATTGGATGCAATTGGATCTCAACGTTTAAAAATAGCAACTTCTGGTGACCGTGAAGTTCAAAGAACTTTAATGCAATTGTTAAGTGAATTGGATGGTTTTGAACAAAGAGGAGATGTTAAAATAATTGGTGCGACAAATAGGATTGATATTTTAGATCCTGCTTTATTGAGACCAGGACGCTTTGATCGTATGATAGATTTTCCTATACCAGACCAAGAAGCTCGAACAGCAATTTTTAAAATTCATATGAGAGCTCTTAATACTGAACAAAAAATTAATATTAGAAAATTAGTTGATGCTACTGAAGGCGCGACGGGAGCAGATATTAAAGCGATATGCACCGAAGCAGGAATGTTTGCAATTCGAAAAGAAGCTGAAATGATAGTTGAAAATGATTTTATACAAGCTGTAAACAAAGTTATGCATAAGCTGAAAGAAAAAAATGTAGAATCGCGATTATACTCCTAAATTTTTCCCTTATTATTAAAAAGAACCACTGATTTCTTTATCTAATAAGGATTATTTTATCTATTATAACTTACTATGAGTTCCAATTTTTTAGATCTAAGAAAAATTAAAGCAATCTCTGATTATCAATTTGGATTTTCTATTACTGATATTTTATTCAAGGATGAAGATATTATTCGAATAGAATATTCCAAAAACACGGATAAAATTAAATACGTTTATTATAATGACCATCTGATGCTCTCATTCAGACCAACAAATGGTCTTTTCACTCTGAGTTTATTTGCCGCTCAAAAAATAGTATTAAGTACTCAAAAACCATTGTTGAGAGTTATAGTTTTAAGCGAAATATCTGAATTCATTAAAAAAGGAAGAAATGTTTTTTGCAAACATGTTGTTGATATTGACCCCAATTTAAGACCATTAGATGAAACAATTATCGTAAGTGAAAATGATGAGCTTTTAGCAGTAGGAAGATTAATGATCCCTGTTCCTTATATTAAAACATTCAATACGGGAGTTGCTATAAAAGTCAGAAAAGGGATCTATAAATCAAAATTATAAACGGCAATTAATTATTATACAATAACATATTAGGATATAGGATGGAAAGTTAAAATGGTTAAATTACCAAAAGAAATGCAAAAAAAGGAGAAAAATAAACCTAAACGTCCAACTCCAGTTGTAAAGAGAGAAGGACAACATTTCGGTTCAAGACAAATGCGGCGCCGAATGCAACAACAAGGAATAGAAATGGATCAAATAAATGCAACTAGAGTTATCATTGAGAGTCCTGAAAAGAGTCTGGTTATTGAACAACCTGAAGTGGTATTAATGAAGCAAATGGGGCAAGAAATATATCAAGTAATCGGTGAGGCAAATGAATATGATCCAAACGAGATTTCAATTGAGGAGGTTGATTCAACGGGGGAAATAGAAGGTATTGAAGAGGTAGCAATAAAACCAACCATCACTGAAAATGATATAATGCTTGTTGCAAGCCAAGCTAATGTTGAAAGAGCTGAAGCTGAAGCAGTGCTAAATGAATGTGATGGAGATATTGCGAAGGCAATCTTGTTGTTAAAAAATCGACCTTAATATGAAATCTTAAAAAAAAAACAATTAAGAATTATCCATTATTTTGAATTAATATAATTAATTCGGAATTAGAATCATGTCAAAAGTAAAAAAGAAAAAAACAAGTTATGATTCAAAAATTTCAAAAGAAGATATAAAATTTGAAAAAATCATACAATTTTCGGGTTACATGTTTTTAATTGCTCTAATTCTTTTTATGGGAGGATGGATTCTATTAGATTTCTTCTTAGACATTGTAGAAATTGAACTTAATGCTTCCTCTTATGCGATAATTTTATTTACAGGAATTAATAGCGCCATTAGTTTTGCTTTAGCTTCAAAAATTAAAGATAATCGCTCGGAAAAGAAGAAATTATTTTTCGATTGGTTGATAGGGGTATTTCTAATCTCAATGATCGCAATTTTTGCAGTTAGTGTTTATCAGTGGTAATCATTAACTCAGTTTAATATTGAATTGCATTTATATTATTTATACTCAGATCTTGAAGGATTAAAAACATCAATTAATTCCGTGTCTTCTAATATTTTCGCTCCATGTTTCTCTTTTGATTGGAATATATAGCTAGCCCCTCCTTGGACAATAAAATTCCCATTTTCAGTAAAAAATCTCATTTTTCCCTTTATTACGTACCCCACTTGATGTTCTCTATGTTGATGGATGGGAATCTCTGAATCTTTTTTAAGAGTGAAATGGCAGAGCATTATTTCATCATTAAAACATAACGTTCTTCTTTTTATTCCTTTAAGCATTTCGACAGGTTGGATTTCATTTATACTTTTTAAATTAGGCATTTTAAGTTTATTCTAGTTATTTAATTAATTATAGTATTAACCCCTCAGTTTAAAAATCAACGACTAAGGTGAAAAATAAATCAAAAAATCAGCATTGACGACATTTTTATATATTAAGCGTTAATATTTGGAAGATAAATTTCTTTAATGAGGGATTGTGCGAGTGATTAGGAGTCTATACATAATAGGATATCAAATATTCTGTAATAGAGTAATCTCTTATTAAATTAAGTTTAAATTGGAAAGATAAATACATTTTTATATCAGAAAAGGTAAAATATTAACCATAATGACTGATTAACTTGAAACTTAATTCGGTTCTTATTACCGACAAAATTAGTTAATAGTCATAATTAATTGAGCCTTTTTTAAATGCAAATTATCTAATAAATTAAGTATAGAGGTATTGGAATGGTTTTAATCCCAGAGCATAAATTACCTAAAAATGAAAAAAATTTAAGCAACAAATTTCTAAAGACGTTATTGCCAAAAGTCTTCAGAACCGAAGGGGACGTTGTTCCATTTAACCCTATAAAAATAGAAGAAAGTATTGTAAAAGAAACAGGTCTAGATAATGAAACTGCACATCAAATTACTGAGTTAGCTGTTCGAAGAATTATCTCTTCGGGTATAAGATTTCTATCAGGACCACATATTCGGGAAATAGTTTGTTCAATTTTATCAGAAGAGCATTATGAAGAAGAGAGAAAGATATATACTAGGATAGGGATGCCTTTAATGGACTATGAAGCAATTTTGGAAAAGGGAATAGATGAAAATGCAAATCAGGATATGAATCCAGAAAGCATACATCATTGGGCAGCTAATAGAATTTCTGATGAATATGCACTTTTAAGAATATTGGATTCAGAAGAGGCTCATGCTCACCTATATGGTGATATTCATATTCATATGTTACGCTATTTTGATTTAAGACCTTTCTGTCAAGAATGGGATCCAAGAATGATTCTAGAAAATGGACTTCCACCTGTTGACAGTTGGGCTCATTGCAATAAATCAGGACCGGCTGGAAGTCTTCGTGTAGCGGTCACTCATTTAGCAAAATGGTTAGGGATTATTCAGGGCGAATTTTCAGGAGGTCAAGGCTATGATTACATAACCACATTTCTTGCACCCTATGCAAAAGGTCTCTCGGATAAAGAGATTGAACAGTCGATGCAATGTCTAATTTATGAGACTAATCAAATATTTGCAGCAAGAGGTGGTCAAGTACCATTTACTTCGATTTCTTGTACACCAACTATTCCAGAAGGTTTATTTGATATACCTGCTGTGGGGCCATATGGTAAAGCTATTGGAAAGTATGGGGATTACAAGGAAGAATGCTTAAATTTATTTGACGCTTTAACTGAGGTTTATATTAAAGGAGATTATAATGGAAAATTGTTTGCTTTTCCAAAACATGAAATAAAAGTAAAAAAAGAATGGTTGGAACAATTTGAATCTTCATATCTTAAAGTAATGGAGGAAGCTGCCGCTATGGGAACTCCTTACTTTCTAAATATGTGTCCCGATTGGATGCCTGATGAAATACATAGTCAATGTTGTAGAAAGTTCCTTAGCGGTAATCAAATCATAGAAAAATGTATTCTGGATCCTGAAAAAAGAAAAAATGCAAACGTGTGGGAAAATTACGTAACTATAGGATCACTTCAAAGTGTTAGCTTAAATCTTCCTAGATATGCATATATGGCTAAAAGTGAAGATCATTATTTTGATATTTTAGATGATAAAATGGAACTAAGTAGTCAAATTCTTCAAAAGAAATGGGATTTGATGGAAACGCGTCTTAAATCAGGTCATTTACCTCTATGTAGTGGGAAGATTAATGGTGAACCAATATTCAAATTAAAGGATCAAAACCTTTCTATTGGATATACAGGATTAAATGAAGCAGTTAAAAGTTTGATTGGATATGAACTCCATGAAAAAGACACTGCCTATAATTTTGGAAAAAAAATATTAGAATATATGGTAGCAAAATGCAATTCAATGACTGCAAGAGATAATAAGAGTTATTCTCTATGGCAACAACCTGCTGAATCAACTGCTGGAAGATTGGCATTATTAGATTTAAAGCATTTTCCAAAAAAAGCTATCCCACAATCAAAAGAAAATTCTGCCTATTATACTAATTCAGATCATATCCGCTATGATGCCAATATCCCTTTATCCCATAGAATTCAATTACAAGGTAATTATCATCCCATTGTAAATGGTGGAGTTATCACTCATATTTGGCTAGGAGAACAAAAACCTGATATTCAAGGATTGTGGGAACTTACGAAAAATATCTGTCTTAATACTAATACAGCCTATTTTGCTTATACGATAGATTTTACTTATTGTCCTCATTGTAAAAAAATGTTCAGAGGGGGGAGATGGACTTGTCCTCAATGTCTTTCCGAAGAAGTTAAAATCTATTCCCGAATAACTGGTTATTACAGTGAAGTAAATAGATATAATTCCGGAAAACGAGCAGAGTGGGAGTCACGTAAAAGAGAAAAACTAAATTAATATCATTTTATTTTAAATAATTAGATGAATTAACATTTTGCATGACTGAAAAGTTAAGTTTAGATGATATGCAAAATTTAGTAAATGAGTGGATTCAAAAACACGGAGGGTATTGGACCCCGCTCTCAATGTTGAGCGCATCTATAGAGGAATTGGGAGAGATTTCTAGGGAGATTAACCATTTAGAAGGATTTAAACCAAAAAAATATAAAAGAAAAATTGAATCCGAGCTAGATGAAGAACTTGCAGATCTGCTCTTTTCTGTAATCTGTATCGCTAATTATTATGATATAAATTTAGCTGGAGCTTTTCATAAAATTATAGCAAAATATTCAAAAAGAGATTCAAAAAGGTTTGATTAAAGCAATTAAAAGTCCATTTTTATGGATTATATATTGAATTTATTGCAAAATTTTAATTCTTTTAATCTTTTTCCTTAATGAAACAAATTTTAAAATAAAGTATTGGTATGTTAAGGCAAGGATTAGACAAAGAGGAAATTCTTAGAATAATTGATGAAAAGCTTAAATTGGATCATAATTATCATGATGGGACAATTCTGGGATCAATGTGTACAGAACCTTTAGAATTTGGGAGAGAAGTATACCTAAAATATTTGTCTAAAAATCTTGGTGACCCCGGATTATTTCCAGGTACAGCAAAGCTAGAAAAAGCGATTGTCTCTGAATTGGGAGAATTATTCGGTGAAAAAAATATTATTGGTACATTAACAACTGGTGGTTCAGAGGCTAACCTCATTGCTATGAGAATTGCTAAGAAATTACACCCAAAAATTGATAAACCCGAAGTAGTTGCTCCTGAATCTGCTCATATTTCTTTCGATAAAGCTGCTGATTTATTAGATATTAAACTGAGAAAAGCTCGATTGCTTGATAATTACGAATTAGATTTAGATCATTATAAGGAATTAATTAACGAAAATACTTGCGGAGTTATTGGTGTAGCAGGGACAACGTCACTCGGATTAGTTGATCCTATTGAAGAAATAGGGAATTTCATTAAAAATAAAAATATTTTTTTTCACGTTGATGCTGCCTTTGGTGGATTTGTCTTACCTTTTCTTAAATATTTAAATTATAATATTAAGCCTTGGGACTTTTCAGTTAAAGAAGTTAGTTCAATTACAGCAGATCCTCATAAAATGGGTTTAGGGTTAATTCCTACAGGTGGTTTTTTTGTTAGAAATTCTGAGATTTTGGAGAAAACTGGCTTTGAAATCCCTTATTTAGCTGGAGGAAATTTTAAACATTTTCATATAGTCGGAACTAGACCAGGTGGAACAGTGATCTCTTTTTGGGCAATAATAAAATATCTTGGTTTAGAGGGATTCATTAAGATTGTTGATAGATGCATGGAAAATACCAACTTTTTAGCAAAAAAAATTTCAGAAATAAATGGGGTTAAGTTAGCAGCTCAACCAATAATGAATGTGGTTGGTATCACAACTGAAAATGGAGAAAGCATTTGTAAAATTGACGAAGAACTTAGAAAGAAGAGATGGATGTTAGGTAAGTTTGAAGATCTCAATTTAATCAGAGTTGTGGTAATGCCTCATGTAAAAAATGAACATTTATCATTTTTTATAGAGGATTTAAAGAAGATCTTGAAAGACATTCGAATATCATAAAAATCATCTTTTATACTTCAAGCATTTTCCAATTTGGGATTTCAAAAAGATCGATATCCTTTCCAATAATATCTTTAATTTCACTTAGTTCCTCCAAAATTATCTGATCCGTTTCATTTTTCTCTATATAAATGAAAGTTATTTTGGAGCCCGCCTTAGCAATGTTTTTCAGTTTGTTAAAAGTGTTTATTGTCTTTCTTTTAATTCCTTGCAGAATCTTTTTCGATAAATTAGGATTAACTTTCAAATAATCTTTAAGAATTAAAGGTCCTCCACTTACAATAATATTGAGGGGATTAAATCCTACATTTTTCAAAATTTTCTTCGAATGACTAGCGGAAATTAAAATATATCTCTCGCTTTCTATTAACTTTTTCAATTTGAGGAGAATTTCATTATTTTTCCTTTCAGTTGTACCGTTCAGATTACTTGGTATATACTTCGAAAAAAGAGGTTCTATTTGGTTTTTTAAGGAATTTAGTAATGAATCAAACAATTTTAATTGAGTTGCATTCAATTGATAACTAGGAGCGATGTTTCTGATTAAACATTTAATTTCAAGTAATATATCAATAGCGTCTAAAATGGCTTGAACTTCTTGAGAATTGATGGTTAAAATCACTCTTATTATTCAACAATAATAAATATAGAAATAATTAATAAATAATAATTTTATAATATACTTCTGAAACATATTTATAAAACAAAAAACAAATTAATTATTAGGGTTAAAATTCTCAGAAAAAATGAAATAGAGAATGGTCAAAGATAAAAAGAAGTCTATTGGAATTAAAACTACGAGATATTTTACTAAAACTTGTAGCAAATGTGAATTTGAATATCCTAATTGGTTTACGAACTGCCCAAAATGTGGAATGGCATGGGATGAGGAAGATACAGAAATAGAAAGCGTTGAGGGCGAAATTACTAAAAAAACCATAAAAATCGTAGTAAAAATAACAGATGAGGATTTTGATGAATCAATTGAGAATGTAAAATTAATTTTTAGTGCGGATCAAGGGAATAAATGGTACCAAATGAATATGGAAAATAAGGAGGAGTATTTTATCGCAGAAATTCCAGATATACCAATAGGTTCGACAATAATATATTACATAGAGGTATTTTTGAGAAATAATGAGAGAATCATAGAAAATAATGAAGGGAAATATTATTATTATAAGGTGGGATCAACCCTGGAGATTAAAGATGATAATAAACCAGAAACTTTACTAGATAAACCTTTTCCATCAGAAAATGATGTTCCATTATCTCAATCTAATGAATATAACAAAACTAGTTTAGATGAAGATAATAACTATTTCAAACCAAAGAAAGAACAACCCGTAAAATTCGTTTCATTTGATAAACCTAAAAAGGTTATAGAGCCCACTCAACCGCCCAAATATTATCAGCCAGATGATAATTTAACAATTTTTGGTAAACCCCAGACTGAGATTGACCCGAATTTAAAAAATTGCCCTTATTGTAATTCAAAAATCAAAAAAGAATGGAGTACTTGCCCTATCTGTGGAAAAGATATTTGAAATTAATTATAGTTTGGATCCACATTTATTGCAAAAAGCATAATCCGATGATAGCACTGCCCCACATTGCTTACATATTAATAATTCCTTTGATTTTGGTTGTTCTATTTCAGTTTTAGTAGCAGTAAATGCCGTAAATGATGAGGCTTCATTTTCAATATCTGCGACATTAGGGATGATTCTTAAAGAAGAAGATTCTTCTTTGGAGCTACTCTCTGAACTTGCAAATGGTATAAAGGTATCAGTGGTAGTTTTTTCTGTACTGTCATCAATTCTATTCGATAAAGTCTGAAATAAGGAAGAAGGTCCTAAATCTTCAGTTTTTTCTTCTGTTATTTTACTCTCTTTTCCTTTTTTCTCCTTTTTGGCTTTCTTCATTGCATCAATTAATTGCTCTTGTTTCTCTCTTTGGATTTTTAACTTTTCTTCCTTCTCTTGTTTTTTCTTTTGTTTGAGGAAATGCTTTTTCTTTTTCTTAGAAAGTGTTTCTTTGGGCAAATAATCTGCTAAAGATTGTGATGATGGTTTTTCAGAAGGTATTTCTTGCGCTGGTTCAAATTTTCTTGATGCAGGTTTTGGTTTGACTGGTTCTTCTCTCTTTGAAACACTAAATGGGGTGCTTATGTCATCTTTTTTAGGAGGTTTCGCAGCTGACTGAAAACCTTCTGGAGCAGGTGCAGGGGATGGAGCTTTTGATGAGAAAGGAATACTTTTAGGTTTATAAGCCTTTGCTGATTTTGATGAATCTGTTGGAGCAGAAAATGGAGTAGCTTTAATTGGTTCTTTTTCTTCATCTGAAATTTTTGATAAAATTTCATCTGGAGTTTTAAATTCTATTTCTGTAGATTCTGGAACTTTAATTTCGGGTTGTTTTTGGGCAATAACTTTCGGTTCAGGGACGGGAGGTGCTTCATATTCAAATTCTGATTCCTTCTGGAGGGGTTCCACAGGCTCAGAAATTTTCGGTTGTTGTGGTTCAGGGACGGGAGGCGCTTCATATTCAAATTGTGGTTCCTTCTGGATTGGTTCGACAGATTCAGAGATTTTAGGTTGTTGTGGTTCAGGTACAGGCGGGGCAACATAATTAAATTGTGGTTCAGATGAGGTTATAGGTTTTGAACTTACAGCGGATAAATCAAGAGCTATATTTCCAGGAGAAAATACTGTTTGATTAGCGATTAATTGATCTGGGACTCCTTGTCCAATCATTAAGCATGCGAGAATATAAAAACAGTCTCCAACACCATCTCCAGTTTTCGCTGATGTTTCCATATAATACAAATTGAAATCTTTTGTAAATTGATTTACTTCTTCAATAGAGATCATTCTTTGGTCCATGAGATCGCTTTTATTTCCAACAAGTAATAAAGGAATTTCAGCTTTAATATTAGCTCTCACTTCTTCAATCCATTGAGGTAAATGTTCAAAACTAGCTGAATTGGTCAAATCAAATACCAAAACAGCACCTAATGATCCTCTATAATACATCGGTCTTATTGAACTGAATCGTTCTTGCCCACCAGTATCCCAGAGTTGGAGTTTACAACGTATCGGCCCATCTTCGGTGTCCAATTCAATTGTTTTCACATGAAAATCTACACCAATAGTCATCTTATAATCTTCTGTAAAAAATCCTTTTGAAAACCTTAAAGTAAGAGCAGTTTTTCCTACACCGCCATCTCCTACGACAATTGACTTAAATAAAAAATCATATTCTTCAGCCACTTGGGATCAACCATTATTAGAGATTTTATTTTTAATACCATCAATTTTTACTTATTCTTTAAGTTAATATAATAAATATAAATTTAATTAATTATACTTTTGGAAATTTTAAAACAATAATATCCTCTCAATTATAAGAACAATACTCTGATTTCTCAGATATAAGTTGAAAATGAGTAGATTTATCAAGTTGGATTAAAAGTTAAAATAGATTGAGATGTGTAAAACTAAGGTTTTTTATTTTGGTTGATAAAGGTTTTTTTTAAATACCAGTTATTAATTTCTTCTAGTTCTTCGGGAGGAAAATCGTAAGAATGGTTTAAATCTGGATATACATTTTTTTCGACTTCATTTTTATAATCTTTAATAGCTTTTTGTACTCGTTCACCAAGATGGTCAAAATATTTTAGAAACTTCGGCTTAAATTCTGTAAAAATACCTAGCATATCATGAAGGACTAAAATTTGACCATCACAATGGGGTCCCGCTCCAATTCCGATGGTTGGAATATCAAGTGATTGCGTAATAAGTTTTGCAATTTGCCATGGAATACTCTCAAGTACAATAGAAAATACTCCCGCATTTTGGAGTTCCTGAGCAGCAAGAATTAATTTCTTCGCAGCCTCTACAGTTCTACCTTGAACGAGAAAACCCCCTATCTTATAAATTGCTTGTGGCGTTAATCCAATATGGCCCATTACTTGAATATCAGCCTTGATCATAGCTTTAATTACAGGGATAATTTCCGTTCCGCCCTCTACCTTAACTGCTTCAGCACCACCTTCTTGAATAAATCTTCCTGCATTTTTCACCGCTTCTTTAATATCTACTTTATAGGAAAGAAATGGCATATCACCCACTATCATAGCATTTTCGACTCCTCGAGAAACTGCCTTGGTGTGATGTATCATTTCATCCATGGTTACTGCCAAAGTATTTTTATACCCTAACACTACCATTGAAAGAGAATCACCAACCAATATTAAATCAATACCACATTGATCAACGATTTTTGCAAACGCATAATCGTAGGAAGTTAAGGTGACAATCTTTTCTCTCCTTTTCTTCTTCTCAATTATTTTTTTGGCAGTGATTTTTTGTAATGACATATTTTGATTTAACTAATCTCTTGTGAAAAAGGTTATTAATTTTTTTTTTATTTTTTCAAGATTTTTTAGAGCCAGAGGGGGGATTTGAGCCCCCGTTAACAACTCTGCAGGCTGTCGCCCGGCCACTAGGCGACTCTGGCAATGTTTTAGATATAATCATTACCTTTGAATAATATAGTCAAGTTTAGACTAAATATTAATATTCTCTTTTATTTGTGTAATAATTGAATTTCGGATTAAAATTCTATTTTAAGATATATGGTTTCAAGGTTTTAAAAAAAACTTCAATAAGGTTTTTTAATAGAAAATTCATTAAAATACACTAATAATATTATATGAGTTTTTTCAAATGGATGCCAAAGATATTGATTATTATTCGCTAGGGTTCAATTTTATAGAAACAAAAATTATGTTCATTTCAGACTATAAAAATGGTGAATGGGATGAGGGGAAGCTAGTGCCTTTTAGTAATTTTGAAATCTCTCCAGCAGCTTGTGTTTTAAACTATGGTCAAGGAATTTTTGAAGGTATGAAAGCTTTAAAGACTAAAGATGGGGAGGTTACCTTATTTAGACCCGAAGAGAACGCAAAACGATTTAATAACAGTGCAGATAGAATGCTCATGCCTAAATATGATGAAGTAAAATTCTTAAAAGCAGTTAAAAAAGTTGTGAGAGCAAATGAAGAGTATATCCCTCCTTATGATAGTGATGGTGCATTGTATATTCGACCCTTAATGATTGGAAATGGTCCTATAGTTGGAGTTAAGCCGGCTAATGAATATAAGTTTATTATCTTCACAGTCCCCGTAGGTCCGTATTTTCCAGAGGGATTCAAGGGAGTCGATTTAGAGATAACTAAAGAATACACAAGAGCTGCCCCTGGCGGAACAGGTGCAGCAAAAACATGTTGTAATTATGCGGGTTCAATGCTCCCAGCAAAGCTTACGAAAGAAAAAGGTTTTGCTCAAGTAATTTTTTTAGATGCTGTGCATAATGAATTTATTGAAGAAGTTGGAACAGCTAATTTTTTTGCCATAATAAATGGCAATTTAGCTACTCCTAAATCAACTGGAACAATTTTGCCTGGTATTATAAGAAAATCAATAATGGTCTTAGCTTCAAAGAAATTAGGCTTAAAAGTAGAAGAGCGTGATATTTCATACAAGGAGTTATTTAAGGATTCATGTACAGAAGCATTTTGTTCTGGTACCGCGGCTGTGATTACTCCAATAAAATCTGTTGTTCTTGAAGATAATAAGAGGATTTTCAGTGAAGGAGAACCAGGTGAAGTAACAAGAAAGTTATATGAATTGCTAACTGGAATCCAAAGATTAGATATTGAAGATGAGTTTGATTGGGTTGTGAAAGTTTAGTTTAACTCAATTTATTTATCTATTCCCTTTATGATCTTGATTGGGATATTGTATTAATTAGTCTATGGAAAGCTTGATTAATATTATAACCCGTTTTTGAGGAGATTTTTATATAGTCAAAAATATTTTTATGTTGTTCAATAATTTGATTGATATAATCATCGATTAATCCAATATTTTCTGGGTTAACTAAATCCCACTTAGTACCCAATAGCAGAATTGGTATATCACCTAAGGCTTTTAGCTTATTAATCCATACTAAGACTGTTTCTAAGGTGCTGATACGGGCAAGGTCAAATAAGACAAAAGCTGCGATTGAACCATCAACAAACTTGTCTACTATTTCTTCAAATTGGTCTTGGCCAGCAAAATCCCACATAATAAAATTATATTCAGTTCCATTAACTTGAATAATTTTAGAGAAAAAATCAACCCCACGAGTTAATTCATTGTCTTCATTAAAATGGTTGTTTATTAATCGGTTTAAAAATGAGGTTTTTCCTACTCCACCGTCTCCTGAGACAACAATTTTAACTGTTTTATGCATCGATCTTACTCAATTCATTCAGAATTTAAAATATTACTTTAATGATAATTTGGTTAATAAAAGATCATAATAAAATTTTACGCGAGTGAGTGGTTTAATTACAATCATTTTTTATCATTAAAGGAATTATAAATATTAAAAAAATATGATTATAAACAATTGAATTGATTGACATGAGAGTTGGATATGTACAAACCTCACCAATATTTGGTGAAAAAGAGAGGAATTTTGAAAATATTAATGGGATAGTTTCTAAACACAAAGCGGATATTTTAGTGCTACCCGAGCTTTTTGCAACAGGTTATACTTTTACTTCAAAAAAAGAGGTTAATGATTTAGCTGAAAACATTAATGAAAGGACCGTCGAATTTATGAAAGATCTAGCAAAAAAAACAAATGGCTTAATAATTGGAGGATATATTGAGAGATGTGATGAAAAATTTTACAATTCAGCTATGATTGTGTCACAAGAAGGTGTTGTTGGAAATTATCGAAAAATTCATTTATATTATAAGGAAAATCTATGGTTTTCTCCTGGAAATTTACCATTAGAAGTTTATAAATTTAAGACATTTAATATAGGAATGATGATTTGTTTTGATTGGTTTTTCCCCGAAACTGCTCGAACCTTAGCAATTCTTGGTGCGGATATTATTGCACATCCTGCTAATTTAGTACTTCCTTATTGTCAAAATGCTATGGTCACTCGTTGTTTAGAAAATAAAGTCTTTGCTATAACTTCAAATAGAGTAGGAATAGAAAGAAGAGGGAAAGATTATTTTAAATTTACAGGAAAAAGTCAAATAACTTCTTACGATGGAGAAGTCTTATCTTCAGCCCCACAGGATGATGTTTTTATTGATATCGTAGAGATCGAATTAGAATCTGTGAGAAATAAATCTATTAACACTTATAACCATATCTTTGAAGATCGCCGAGTGCATCTTTATAAAACTAATTAAATCTATATTTCTTCTCGAAGTTTTAGAATTTTTTTCTTAATTTTTTTTATTTGAGAATCTGCATCTGATAAGTCGTAGATCAAAAATGTTTCATAAATTTTGATTGCTTTTTGATAATTATCAATGCTATTAATGTAGTCCCCTTTCTTTTGGTAATTTTCAGCAATTTCTAAGAAAAAATCTAATTCAATCTTTTTTGATTTGAAATCGTATTTAAATAAGATTTGGGAGATTTTTGCGACATCGTCTCGCAATTTAAACTTTTTGGCAATAAATAAGGCTTTATTAAAATCCATTAAAGCAACTTCATAAGCAACATCTTTAGCAGCGGCTTTACCTTTTTTAAGATATTGCTTAATCTTTTTTTTAGCGGATATTATATCAATATTTTTCAGCTCCTGTTCTAAAGTAGCTAAATCTTCATTATTTATAGTAATAGCTGAAATTGGCTGCATTTTAAACTTTTTCAGATCTATTGCATCCTTTTTACTTTCAATATTATTGTAAAGCGTCTCTAATTGGATAGGAATTATTACTTGATTGTCAAGAAAGTGAAAAATCTCGTATAAAATAATTTTATGATCAATAGCTACTATTTTTTTCACTCTATTCAAGAGATTATTGATAAAGAAAAAAGATTTTGATTGGACTATCTCTTTTATAATTTTAAAAATAGCTTTTCTCATCGGACTTCTTTTTATTTCTTCCAGATATTCTGGTAGAATGGAATGAGCTATAGTAAGTGGAAATACTAGTTTAACATTGAAAGCTTTTATTAAGAAATCAACCATAACTTCAACCTTAATCTCTCCAGTTTTCTGGAAATTTATAAGATCATTCTCAAATTTATTTTCAAATTGATACACAAATTGAAGCATTTGAGACTTTAAATGTTCAGAAGGGCTTTCATCAAGTATAAGACACACTCTTACATATTTACCATTCGTAAGAAAAAGATTAAAATTTTCGTATTGAAATTCATAGAATTGATTTATGTGATTCATGTTAGTATTTATTTTAGTAATACTACCCGATTCTGAAAAAGTTATATTCGCTTGAATGAATCCGCTTAATAGATTTGGGTCAATTTCAACATCAGAGATAGCATAATTCAAGATTGTTAGGCCTGATTCCTTATCTATGATAATAAGTTGTTTCAGATTCAAAACATCTAAGAATTTATTCCAAATAATCTCTCTTTTCATTTCTAGATCTTTTTCGTCTGAGTCAATTTGCAGGATTTCAAATGTTGCATCTAATTCAAAACCAAGTTTGCTTAGATGGACTTTTATACATTCCAGACAATTTTTGTGTTTATCTGGACAACTTCTAAACTTATTTCCACAATTATAACCCAATCCGTTCAACTTGAAATATACCGTGAAACTCAACCCAATGTTTGATTTTCTTTACTTTTTATATTAGTAAATCAGTAATTTTTAAATCTTTATATATAAGGGTAATAAAAGACATAATATCTTGAATATAAAAAAAGAAAATTAAGAATGGAGTTTCAATAAGCATTCTTTATTGTCTCAAAGTCTTTCTTATAATCTTCAGGAGATCCACCAGCCATAATAAAATCGACATATACCACCAAACTTTTCATAAATAGGTCCGCAGCAATATCTAAAACACTTTTTTGATTTTCTAATTCGAATTCCGTCCAGATTGTGACTTCTGTTTTTTCGCCCTCTGATTCAAAGATATAACCGATCTTTTCCATAGGACTTCCTTCTTGAATGGAGGTCATTTTTTTAAGTGGAATGTTATCGATTTCAGTATTAGTAATATCTCCTACATTTGTCTTTAAAAAATACTTTTTTGGTTCCATTTCAGTTACTGCATTTACTACAATGTTCCAAATAGGTAAGCTCTCGTAATCGTTTAAAATTTCATATACTTTTTCAACTGGAGCGTCTAATAGTCTTTTCTTTTCTATTCTAGGCATTGAAATCATTAATTTGATTATTTTTTTTTTCAATTAATTTGTGTAATTTTGTATGTAATTAATTAAACTTTACGAAATTTCGCTAATTAATTTAATCTAATTTTAGTTTCTTAAAACATAACTTATTACTTCGTCTTGATAATCCAGAAAAATTAATAATAAATTTTTAAAAATAAAGATTAAATTGTATTCAGAACACACTCCCTTTTTCTCATATCCAAGATTTGACTTATTGTCTATTTTT
>Ga0180433_10005586_pt1 | contig 16891 bp, 11 predicted proteins | sample SS_ome_8_FD_132980 | JGI IMG/M metagenome (GOLD analysis project Ga0180433, IMG submission 132980) | Hypersaline lake sediment archaeal communities from the Salton Sea, California, USA - SS_1_D_1 metaG | ecosystem: Environmental > Aquatic > Non-marine Saline and Alkaline > Hypersaline >... | reverse complement strand
CACGTTCAGTTCGACCGCGAAAAGCCATCTTCCGCAGTCTATTACAAGACCAGTGTGTGTCCCACAAGTACTGAAGGGATTGGTCGGTCTGCACTCAGGTCCTCCATAGTCTTGCGTCGCGATTCAATCATTTATGCGGCTATTAGTGTTCTGTTGCTCTTGATCATTGCCTACGCACTTGGATATGACCGAGGCAGCGGCAAGTCGAGCGACCTGGTGCGGACACCGGTACCTTCTTCCTCATCGGAACGGGCGAACAGAAACAAGGCACCGCTTCCATCTCGGGCTGTGCTTCCGGCGGTTTCAGATAATCTATCAAAAAGCCCTGTTTCGCCGGCGATTTCAGATTTGCCAGAATCATCCGGGAAGGTTTTGGCCGGAAAATATGAGATTCGAATGCTCACACTTCCGGGGCATTTGGAGAAGGGTAAGAAGGTGGCAACGGATCTGAACGAGACGAAGGTTTTCCAGAGGCTGAATCTGAAAGCATATGCGAAAATGTTCGGAAACAATGTTGTCGTGTCTGCGCGCGGTAATTTCCAGTCGAAGAATGAGGCGCGCTCCACTTCCGCTCTGAGAGAAATCAAGAGAATGAAGTACAACGGTGACATGCAGTTTCGGGACGCCTATTTTGTCACTTCCGATTCCAACTAACCGTGTTGAGTCTGTTGTGAGAGTAATCGTTGGCACCTGTCCGATTCATTCACACCTCGGATATCCATATTGGCGCCCGCTACAGTACGCTGCCTCGGGGAGTTGCTGACCGGCGGCGGAATGATCTACGTGAGACGTTTGCCGCAATAGTTGACCTGGCGACCAATGGATCGCCCGAAGTGGATCTGCTGCTCATATCAGGTGATCTATTCGAAACAGCCTTTCCCGCATCAGGAGATGTGTTTTTTGTCAGAGAAAAACTCCAGATTGCGGCAAAAGCGGGTGTGCGTACTTTCCTCATTCCAGGAAACCACGACGAGTATCGTCCAGGGAGCTTCTGGGATGGAGTGTCCCTTCCAGTAGAACACGTCTTTCATGATTACACATTTGAAGCACACACTGTTCCCGAACTGAACCTCACCGTATGGGGTGCGGCAATGAACCCGGTACATACGGGTGAACGTATGCTTGGAGCGTTTCCTTCAGAGGCAGTTGTTGGGCGCTCGATTCTGCTTTTTCACGGCAACTGGCTAGGATACGGACCCGACGATGCACCACGATATTCCCCGTTTGAGGCGAGTGACATCAAACGTTTGCCGGTCAACTACGTTGCACTCGGCCACCATCATGGCTTCAAGCAGGTCGTGATGGAATCCGGCCGCAAAGCGCTTTATCCAGGGTCGCCGGAGGCAACGACTTTTGGGCGGGCTGAACTTGGGGACCGATTTGTCGTTCGCGGCGAAATATCAGAGGACGGCGCGGTCCACGTCGAAAAGGTGAAAATCAACAAGGCAACTCACCTTGCCGAGTCGATCGAATGCACACACGAAACGACCGAGTCGTTGCGGCGGCGTGTCGGCAATTCTTCAGGACAGGAAAACCTATTGAAGTTGACACTTACAGGTCATGCTTCATTGGAACTTGTCGCGGCGGCTGAGACTCTTGAAGAAGAGATGACTTGTGAATTCGCGCACCTCGAAGTCAGGAGCGAGATAGCCGATATTGATGATGAAATGGACGACAACGTCTATTTCAGGAGTTTTCGGGAGGACCTTCTTCGACGTATGCGAGATGCAGCACCTGAAGAACAACCCGCATTGCGGAAAGCTCTCGAAATCGGGACAATCGCTTTTGTCAGCGGGCGGCAGAGAGGGGTGTCGCGCGGATGATCTTCCGAACACTGAGAATGAAAGGTTTCCGGAAGTTTGTCGATCAGACCATACATTTCGGTCCCGCATTGAATCTGTTGATAGGACCCAATGAATCGGGTAAGTCCACTGTTCACCACGGTATTCTCGCCGCTCTCTACGGTTTGTCCCCTGAGCGCAGCAGGGTTCCGGAGACAGTATCAAAGAGTAGCGCCATATCGTGGCACACAGATCGAAACTGTGTGCTTGAGTTGGAATATGAATGCGCGGGGATCACCTACCGGCTCGTGCGCGACCTTTCCGCCGGAGTTGCTGAGCTTCATCGCCGAGCGAATGGCAATGGCGACTGGACTATGCTTTCCGATACACCCAAAGGCGTGGCCCGGCGGATCTCGGAGCAGACCCGGATTCACAGCGTTGCTGTCTTCAACCGGACCGTTTCCGTGCGTCAGTCAGACATGGCTGAGATTCGAGGCTTGAAGGAAATCGGCAAGACCGTCGAAGCCCTTCTAACAGGATCCCTCCGGACTACTCCACACGAAGCCAAGATATACATAGAGAAAAACTACCTGACAGCTCTGAAGAAGCGTGACAAGAGGAACAAGCCCGGAAAGATCGACGAGCTTGAAGATCGACTTCGCAATCTTGAAGAGGAGAGCTGCCGCGTTGAAGAATGCTCTCGTAGAAGAGACGAATGTCGCGAACGGCTCCGAGATCTCGAAACCCGACTCCCTGAGAGCGAGAAGCGGCATGACCATCTGACAGCATTGCTAGATAAGGCGAAGGAACGCCAACAGCTTCTTGACGACAGCGAGAAAGCTCGCGAACAGCTTGAAGTGCTTCAGGCACGATTGGAGCGAGGGCAATTACTGACGGAGAAGATCGCTGCTCTGCGCAACAGCCGCCTGCAGATTGATCCTGCCGGTAATCTGGATTCCACACAGATTGGCGATGACCTCCGAAAGATCAAGGAACGACGTGTTTCCTTGGATAAGCACAAAACCGCAAACCGGACAAGAACAGAATCTCTCCGGCAACAGGTTTCCAAAGCCACCGCGTTGGAAATGGAGCTGGAGCAGAAGAGCGAAGAACTCAAAGCTCTTGGCAGGGTGTCCGAAGCTGATATTGATGCACTCAAAGCAGCACTTGAAGAAGCGCTTGGCAAGTCTCGCGAGGAGTCTCGCAAGATTGAAGACGTAAACAAGCGACTCGATGAAATGCGCGCAGCACTCGCAACAGCTCAAAATCAACTCGATACGCAACCAGACCTTGCCGATGCTTCGTCCGTTGAAGAGGGTTGGCACAGGAAACGCGTGCTTGTTGACGAGAAGGAGAAGAGTCTTGCTATCATTTCAGAAGAGTTGAAAACAGCGAAGGAAACTCAGTCTGGCCGCGGTAGTTACGGAAACCTTCTGATTATTTTGGGTGTCATTGTTCTTGTTACAGGTGCTGTTCTTGGATTTACCGTCAGTCTCTGGTTCTTTGTCGTCATGGGGTCTGGGGCATTGATTCTTGGTGCAGATGTTTTTCTTGCTGTGCTGAATAGTGTGGCAGTGAAAAAGAATATTGTCGTAGAAGAAAAGCGGCAGGAAGAGGTCAAAGCGGAACTGCGATCGCTGAAGGAAGAGCTATCCACACTGCTCAGTGATTTGGGGGTCAGTGAGAATGAGTTGCCCGATCTCATCAGACACGTGCGCGATATCCAAACTCGTCGAAAAACGCTCAATCACGACATAGAGCAACTGGAAACGCGGAAGGGCGGACTTGAGGAGGCATCCAGTGCCGCGTCTGATGCTCTTTGCGCTCTTGCAGCCAAATGGGAATATTCATCTCCCGAAAGCCTGGCTCAGAAACTCGAGCAAGCTGCAGTGATTCATGATCAGCGCGGCGATATCGTCACTCATATGAGAGGAGTTGTCGGGGTCTCTCGTGACGACTCTCCAGTGGCCGAATTGCAGCAGCTTCGTGGCACACTTGAAGAATTGGAACGAGAAGCGGATGCCCTTGATACTGAAGAAGAACAAATAGTGTCCGAAGAGGGAATGCTCCTGGAGAAGCTTGGTGTGCGGTCCGTTGATGAAGCGAGTGCCAGACTTCGAGAGCTTCAAGCACTTCGTAATTCAATTGAGAAGGAGACCAGAGAGTGTGAGGGAGTCTTGATGGAGAACTCTCTTGACTCGCTGAAGGGATTTGTGGAGGAATTGCAGCTTCGCACAGGCCGTATCGAAATTGTTCTCAGAAACGATTTTGCGGACTTTGCCCCGGACCTTGATCAGACGGAATCCTGGCGTCTTGAACGAGAGAGAGTGTCGAAGAGAATCCAAGAGACCAAAAGTGAAATCGACAAGGTGAGAGGTCAACTGAACCAACTCACGGAGACCAATATCCCACCGCTCGAAGTCTTGCTGGGGGAAAAGGATTACACGAAGAGCGAGATCGCAAGACATCAGTGCACGCTCAAAGCCGCGGAGCGTGCGATCGAGGTTCTTGACAACATCCAGCAGAAGCCCGCACATTTGCCGATCGTTGAAAAGGCCGCTTCGCGCCACATCGAGATACTCACGGATGGTCGATACCGTCACGTGATCGTCTCTGCAGCCTGGGATAGAATTGACATCGAAGACGCAAACGGACGCCGGATAGAACCGGGCCAACTCAGTGCCGGCACCATAGATCAGCTCTATTTTGCTTTTCGGCTTGCAGCGATCGAGTCGTTTGGTGAAGGCGAACATTTGCCACTGCTGCTAGATGATCCTTTCGTGAATTGTGATGCCGAGCGCTTTGAGCTTGCCATGCAGACAGTGCTTGCACTTGCTCACAGCGGAACGCAGGTGATCTACTTCACCCTAGACGAAGAAATCGCTTCGTGCTCAACCGAATGGCAACAGAACGGTCTTGATGTGACGCTGACGACTCTTCGAAGGGACCCTTCCTGATCGGGGACTGAGAAGCACCTCTTAAAGAACGCGTATGACTCGTGAACAAACCAAAGCTGCGTGGCTCTGTCTTGCCTTTACGAAGGGCATTGGACCCAAGACGTGTGAGCGTCTGATTTGTCGGTTCGGTTCCCCTGAGAAAGCGCTTGCTGCGTCGCGCGAGGAACTGACAGGCGGTGGTCTGCTGTCCGCGCGGTTGGCGAAGACTGTGGCCAAGCGAAGGGAATCAATCAGCGAGAACAAGAAACTCGTACGGTATCTAACTCATCGAGGGATCAGCATCATTACCCGGCCTGAAAAGGTGTATCCGCGATCTCTGCTGCAACTGACCGATCCTCCGCCTGTGATTCTTGCAAGAGGCGAGAGAAGGATCTTGACGAGGAAGAGTGTTGCGATCATCGGAACAACAAAACCGTCCAACAGGGGAGCGTCAATTGCGAAAAGGATCGCGATGAATCTTTCAAATGCGGGTTGCTCCGTTGTCAGCGGTTATGCCCGCGGGATCGACACGGCTGGCCATCTAGGTGCGCTTAACGCCAGAGGCAATACGATCCTTGTCATCCCCACAGGCATTCATACGTTTAGATGGCGTCCGTCGTTTCAATGTCTTCAGGGTGCGGATGAGCATGCCCTTATTCTTTCCGAGAGGCATCCGGACGAGCACTGGTCGACAGGGAATGCTATTGCGCGCAATCGTCTTGTTGTTGCCTTGAGTGATGCAGTGATCTTTGTGGAAACATTGGCTCGTCCAGCGACAAAGGAGACATTTCGCCTGGCTCGACAACTCGGCAAGCCTGTTTTTGTCGTCAAGTACAGGAGAACTCCTGCGTCGGCCGCGGGGAACACAACTCTTCTGAAGATGGGAGGGATTCCCCTGCAGAGGTACAAGGATGTTGAGGCGATTCTGAAGTCCCGGCCCATTCCGATTCCGGTACAGGGAGAGCTGGACTGGTAGATCTACACCGTTACCTTGCCTTGAACGCTTGGTTTTCCGCGAAACTTGCGTAGTACCGGCTGCACTTCTGAGTGCAGAAATTCATCGACCTGTTTTGGCGCCCGTCCCACGAGGCGCTGTGGGTCAGCGATTTCCGGGATCTGAGCCTTGACGGCTTCAAAGAGCGGATCGTTCGCCAGACGATCGAGGAGATCATTATGTCCCCCCTCTTCTTTGACGATCCGAGCTGCCTCAAGTGAGTGCTGTCGAATTCGCTCGTGAAGCTCCTGTCGGTCGCCTCCTGCCTTGACAGCTTCCATCATAATTGTCTCGGTGCACATAAACGGCAATTCACGCTGGAGTACCTGATCGTTTACGGCTCTATTCACGACGAGCCCGCGGGTTACATTGATGCAGAGCAACAGTATGCCGTCGACAGCGAGGAATGTTTCGGCAAGAGCGAGTCTGCGGTTTGAGGAGTCATCTAGCGTGCGCTCCAGCCATTGTGTGGCCGCGGTGAGCATTGGATTTTGGCTGGAACACATGGCGTAGCGCGCAAGCCCGGTGATACGTTCGGACCGCATTGGGTTACGCTTATACGGCATGGCCGATGAGCCTATTTGCTTGGATTCAAATGGTTCTTCAATAACGTGCATGTTCTGGAGCAGGCGGAGATCGGTTGCCATCTTTTCCGATGACTGCGCGATACCTGCCAACGTCGTGCAGATCTGTGCATCCACTTTGCGCGTATAGGTCTGTCCCGTGATAGTGAAAGTACTATCAAAACCCATTTTCTGAGCGACAAGACGGTCGAGCTGTCGCACCTTCTTATCGTCACCGCCAAAAAGCTCAAGGAAGCTTGCCTGTGTGCCGGTCGTTCCTTTGACTCCGCGAAAACGGAGATCATCAATGCGCCGCTGAAGGTCCTTGAAGTCCATAATGAACTCCTGCAGCCACAGACAGGCGCGTTTTCCGACTGTGGTGGGTTGAGCTGGTTGGTAGTGTGTGAACCCCAGCGTCGGAACGGATCTGTATAGCTTGGCGAATTTCGCCAGAGCCTTGATGACGGCGACGAGCTTGCTCTGCAGAATGAGCATGCCGTCTCGCAATTGGACAAGCTCACTATTGTCAGTGACAAAGCAACTTGTTGCCCCGAGGTGAATGATAGGTTTTGCTTTGGGGCATTGTTTGCCGTATGCATAGACATGGGACATCACATCGTGGCGTACCTCTTTTTCGCGAGCTTCGGCGACCTTGTAGTTGATTTTGTCGCGAAACTTTTTCAACTCTTTGATCTGGACCTGTGTGACGGGGAGGCCCAATTCTCTTTCGGCTTCCGCAAGAGCGATCCAGAGTTGACGCCACAGGCCAAACTTGCGATTCGGCGAGAAGTTGGCGCTCATCTCAGGGGAAGCATTGCGCGTCACAAGGGGATTTTGATATTGGTCGTATGGCGTACCGGGTGATCGTAAGGATCTTGATGGCATTTTGTACTCCAGCAAGCAGGTTTGAGAGTGATTCAATTCTTGGGTTATGTGTTTTGCATTTCGCAGAACATGTATTGTTGAGCCAATCCAGCGTCGCCAGCAAAATGTTCTCGAGCAAAAGCCGCGATCGCACGGTCAGATACTCGACTGCCGTTGAAGTAACGTTGCTGCATGCAGCGTCGAATGTGGACATCGATAGGAAAAGCCTCATCGAAGCCCAGAGAGAAGAGTAGCGTGCAATCAGCAACTTTCTTCCCGACGCCGGGTAGTGAGCACAGCTCTCTTCTTGCATCAGAATACTCTAGTTGACGAAGACCTTCAAGCCATTGAATGTTGACATGCCGGCTGAGTTCGGCGAGATATTGTGCTCGATAGCCAAATCCAATGGAACGGAGCCTTGCTTCGTTGTTGAAGGCTCCCGGTTTAGGGAAAGAGCGTCCTTCGTGTTTGCCAGAGCGGATTCTGCTGCCGCAGGCTTCACACAAATTTGTCAATAGCTTCTTGATCCGAGGAATATTGCAGCAAGTTGCGGTTGCAAATGAGATAAGACATTCCCAAGGGTTTTGTCGGACTATTCTCAAGCCACGATACTTTCTTGTCGCATTCTTCAAGAAACGGTCTTCTGAGAGTCGTCGAACCTGGGGGGAGATTGGCACATCAAGACGGAAATAGTGCTCGAGTTCTCGCTTTCCAATTCCACTGAATTCCAGTGTATCACCTTCCTGCCGAATGCTGAAAAGGCAATCGGCGGTGCTCACGACGAATCTTTCGTCAACACGCTCGTATCGGAATACCTGTCCGGAGTTGAGCGTGAAGTATAGGTCGAAATCACGGACTCTGATAGTCTTCATCAGCATTAGGTAATGAGTGCTCGGGTAATTCCAGTGAAGGAGAATCTGAAAGAACTAATCGTTGGAAGCGCATATGCAATTGTTTCATGTGAAGCTGCTTGTCAGGATTCCAGCGTGTATGTTGAATTGCATTGCCAAGCAACGGCAAAGCCTCAGCAGCGAGGTCCATGTAGCCGCGTTCTTCCGAAAGCATGAATAGGTGTTCATAGGCGGTAGTGTTGTAGCGGTTTTTGTTCAAGTATTTCAAGAGCCTTTCTCCAGCCTTGCGTGGCTCGTCTTGTGCTCGAAAGAGGGCGGCGAGATTCATATCGGTATCGCCGAGACCCGGGCAGAGTCGTTCTATGTCGTCATGCAGAGTCAGGGCTTCCGTGTATTCGCCGAGGTAGTAATGGATGCGTGCAAGGTGAAGTGCCGAGGCAATGAAGACTTCAGGTTCGTAGGTGTATTGGTGTGCTCGGGCAAGTCTCTCCATAGACTCACTCAGCAACGCTTGAATTCGTTCAGTGTCTGCACCCTTACCGGATCGGGCTGGGCCAGCAAGCTCGGCTTCGAGTTCACGTTTGAGATTGATTCCTCGTGTCAGGTCATGCTGTGGGAATAATCCGCCACTTGTTGGCAGCCATCGACTTCCCCCAAATACTGCGATGGAGGTCAAGACTATTGCGATGATTGAGAGAACCACACGCCTCGTACTCTCAATCATGTCAGGACGATGATGTGTAGTTGCTCGTCTCTTGTCTGAAATCCGTGTGGCGCCAAAAGCAACAAGGATGAGCCAGAAGTTGATTTGGGCTTCGGGCGAGTGCGGTGACGTTGAAAAGAGCGAGTCAACAAGAATGCCGATGAGAGCACCGAAAACACCGAGCTTCACAATAGCTTGCGAGCCGGAGGAATCTTTCCATGCTCGAAATCCGGATCGCAGGGATTCGGCGGCCAGCCATGTGAGAGCTGCGAAACCAATGAACCCAAGCTCAACTGCTGTGTGAAGGTAGAGATTGTGCGCGTAGAAGACAATCGAAGAGGCGTTGGGATGACCATAATACAGCGGCAATTCCCACTGCGCGAGGGAGACGAAGAAGGAACCTACGCCCGAACCCATTCCCCACGTGTGCAGGAATGCCCGGGCCGCACCTCCCCATATCAACAGTCGTATGCCCGCCGTCGAGTAGTAGATACCATCGAGGATGCGATGCCGTATTGTGGGCACGAAAAGGACGGCAAGAATAGTGATGGCCGCTCCACCCGCAATTGCAGGCATGACCTGTCTTCGGATATCGGGAAAAAGAACGACAAGAACAACAACAACACCGCACAGGCAGCCGAGCGTAGCTGCCAGGCATTGCGTGAAGTAGAGGCCGATGCCTGCAAATACGAATAGGGACACGGCCCCAAGAAGACGGACAATAGAGATTCTCTCTTTGCAGGCTCCGAAAAGGATAGTGGCGGACAACATGAACGGGAGGATCAGAAATGTTCCTGCCATGTTTCGATTGCCAAAAGGAATGAACTCAAGCTTCAGAGGTTCCAACAGGAAAACGAGGCACACTATGACTATAGCGATAACAGAGAGATAGGCTGCGGCTGCTCGTCGCGCTGTATTCCTGTGTTGGGCAAAATAACTCATCAAGATGACGGCGGAGCAGCAGTATGATGCCTGTGTCGTAAGTGGTGCAACCGACAACCACTTGTTCTTCAGCAAGAGAACCGATAGCACTTGAACCGCCAGCCACGTCCAGATTGCGAACGCCAGACGGTTGCCAGGCAGAAACGTATCTCGCAGTCGTTCACGTTGTGTAAGTGCACTGAGAAATAGAAAAAGCGTTCCCACTTGGAGGGCTACAATTTTCAGATAGGAACGCGAATATGTGAACTGAGAGCAGAGAAGAGGGATGATGATAAGACAAACCAATCCTATGCTGAAAAATATCCTCGTGATCAGCGGTGGTGGTTGCTTATCTGTAGATGAGGTCGTCGTCATTTCACTTGTCTTGAACAGGGTTGTCGATGAGCAGATCAATTCTTGTGAGTTCATCTGCTTTCAGCTTCATCTGAGGCATCGGTGCCGCACTGTGCATCCTAAGAGCGTGGAGCAGTTCCGTCTGAGCTTGATCATTCATTCCGGCCGAACTGTAAGATATCCCTAGCATGTAACGATGTCGAGCGCTCGTCGGATAAAGACGTACAGCTTCACGAAACTCGGTGATTGCCGGGGCGTACTTTCGAGATAGTGAAGGGATCTCATATGTCGTTTGCGAGTATGAGGAATGCTTCAGCACTTCGTTGAGAGAATCCGGCGAATTGCGTGCTGCATCGTACCATACCAGTCCCACGTGGTAGTGAATGCTCGAGTTGGCCGAGTTGCGTTCTATTGCTTTCTGAAAGGCACTGTTAGCGAGCTGAAGTAGTTCTGTTCCTGCACGGTTGTCTGTTCGCCACAGACTTACGTAGAGGTTTCCAATGTTATAGTACGGTCTATCGAGGTACGGAAATGACCGTGCTGCGTCCTGATACGTAGCGATGGCTTCACGAAACGACTCCCTGTCGACTGAACCCGGCGAAGGGAATGACTTGTCAGATAGGTTGTTGGCTATTGCCATCTGCATGTCGGTTTTCACGATGCTTGGAAAAAGAAATCCGAAGAGGGCCAATAAGCAACCAATGGTGCCCAGTAGTAGGATTGTCCTGGGGATCGGAGTGAGCCTAAAGTGCCATGTTCTGGCGTTTTCTGAGGAGCTTATTGCCATGGCCGCAACGAGAAAGAGCGACTGAGGGATTCCATATTCGTACAAGTCGTAGTCCAGTGAGCAGTGGAAAAGCAGAGCAATGACTCCAGCTACCGCCCCGAAACGCACTGCATTCCAGTTTGCTTTCATCCGAACGACCAACAAGAAGACGACTACCCAGATAGCAAAGAATATGAGGGTCAATTGACTGGTGCCCTTTTCAGGATCCGAAGCCCAATATGGTTTGATTACGAGTCCAATTATCAGAAAGGCCAGGATGCCGCCTGCTATTCCCAAGAGAGTAGTTGAGGCTGTCTGTTTTCTGTCGGAGTTGCCCGATTCATGTTGCTCCTCAGGTCGTGCGGAAAGAGCGCATCGAAAGAACGAAAGCCAGAAACAGATGAATACGCCAAGCCCGATGACGCCGAGTTCCGCCCCAAGCTGGAGGTAGTCATTATGAGCAAACTGGGTTTCCTGGGCCGTGATTGACTTGTGTTGTGTGTAGTGATTTCCGAAATTGCCGAGACCAACTCCCCGGAACGGATGCTGGCGTATCATTTTGCCGGCAGCTTTCCAGTATCCGAGTCTTACGTGGAAGGAGTCCGGTTCTGAACCGGAGGATTGTCTTAGGTATGTAATGCCGACAGCGCATATCAAGAGGGCGATCACCACGCAGATTGCCGCAGTGAATCTCCAGTGGCGGAGCAGCCATTTCCTCAGACACAGAGCCATATACGCAATCAGACCGATTGTGGTGGCAATGGAGCCTCCCTTTGAACCGGTGAAGCCGAGACACACAAGGATAGTCGCAGTCCAAAGTACAAGCAAAAAAACGGACGCAGAGCGGCGCTTCCGATGTATTCCGGCGTGTCTGCAAAATGCGCCGATACCCACTGGCAGCATCATTGCCAGGTAACCTGCAAGTGCATTTGGTTGCAGAAAAGTGCTGAAGACCCGGTGATATGTTCGGGCCGTGAAGTCTTTCATCCTGTCATTGGAGAGGCCCAGATTTCGCAGAACTGCTTCCGGATCTGCATCGATCACTTCCCTTATGTGGGACAATCCCCAATAGCGCTGGTGTATTCCGTTTGCAGCAACCACAGCAGTTGATGCCAGAAGGCAGGCGAGGAATAGCTGTCGTGTCCTTGGTTGTTTGGACAGTGAGCCGCAAGTCACAAAAATACCGGCGAACACGAGCCAGTGAAGAAATGACAGGACGGAGGAAGATTTGTGGTCTGAAGTGTGAATGGACAATGCCATTGTCGCCAGCAAGACGAATAGCGGGAGAAAAGCAGTACGATTGACATGCACTACTCCGACCAATGCCATGTGGACTAACCAGAAGAACACGGAGAAAGCAAGAACAGCTCCAATCAAGGCGTTGGTCGAAAGGCCCGCTGCCATACCGGAAATGAGTGGTCGAAGAGAGATCGCGATAGCGGCAAAAAGCAGTGAACAATTGACTGTAGCGCGAGACATTGAGCGTTGGAACTCAGTCTCCACGCTTCTGCCTCCGCCCGGCATTTTCGAGGAGGGAGATCAGAGAGAGAATGACGCCTCCTTGAACGACGATCATGACTTGGCCCCATTGGGTCAACTGCGGAAGAAGTGTTGCTGCAATGCCGATAGCAAAGACGACCATGTATACAGTAACCAACACTTCAGTCTGGCTCATGCCCAATGCAAGCAGGCGGTGGGAAAAGTGCCGTCTGTCTGGTTTGAAAGGAGAACGATGCTCTTTGAGACGTATGAAGACTACACTGCAGATGTCATAGATCGGTACGATCAGGACGAGTACGGGTATCAATGCCGCCGTCAAAGGCGGGATCGAAGTTTCGGGTTCGAAAAAAGTGACCGCCATTGTCATGATGGCCATAAAGAAGCCGACAAAAGTGCTGCCGGCATCTCCCATGAATATTCGCGCTGGCGGGAAATTGAACCACATGAATCCGAACAACGCTCCAATAAAGGTCACCAGCATTGCGGCGACCATTATTTGTTGCGTTTGAACTGCGACCGTCAGAAGTACTGCCGAGCTGACGATAGCCACTCCGGCGCACATACCGTCCATGTTATCAAGGAAGTTGAAGGCGTTTATCAGGCCCACGATCCACAGGACAGTAAAGATCCCTTGAAGCCACGGCATGTCACGAAAAACAGGAGCTCCAAGCTTCATGTCTTCTGGGATATCGGTCACCATATACGATAAGACATAGACTAGTATAGCTGTGCCGACTTGGACAGCGAGGCGAAGATAGGGCGATAGGCCAAACATGTCATCAAGTAACCCCACCAGCATGATCACAAATCCGGCGCACCAGAGAATCATCAGTTGTGGGAACAGAAGCGGCAGTTTGCTGGCGTATTCAGCCAAAAAATCTGGTAGACGTGGGATATAGCTTTGGCTCAACAGGACACCAATGAGTACTGGGATGGCTGTTCCAAGAAAAATCGCCAGTCCACCTCCGAGCGGAACGGACTTGGTGTGGCGTTTTCGTCCCCCTGGCCGATCTAGGAAGCCGATCTTGGCAGCAACGTGGCAGATGACGTAGACGCAAGCCAGGCTGATTGCCCAGGAAGTCAGGAACACGGAGAATGCAGTTCGAATCATTTGCGTTCAAGTTCCGGAGGGGACCGCTATTGATCAGTAACACCGCGAAAACGAGGCTATCATATAGGCAAAGAGGTGTCAAGGTTGAAAGGGTTCATGCAGTTTGTGCATTGGACTCGTGAGCACGTCAGGCGTGCCTCAGAGCGAGCGTGCTTCTATCTGTAGCTTTGGCATGAACACCGAGGAAATTGAAGTTCATCAGTTTCCTTTGGAAACGACGCTTATGATCTCATTGGCGGCTCGATCCGTGGCTCCCGACGGTCCCAACTGAGCGACGGTTCTCTTGAGATATTCTCGGACAGCATCTAGCCCGCCGTTTCTAAACATGTCGAGAGCTGAACGAGCGATGTTCTCGGGTTTTGCATTGCCTTGAAGGAATTCCGGGACTATTTGGCGACCTGCGACAATATTCACCATGGCATAACTCTTCAGTTTCATCAATCGTGCAACTAATGCCGAAGTGAGCCAAGACACTTTGTAGGAGACTATCATCGGGGTATTCAGTATGGCGGCTTCGACGGTTGCCGTGCCGGAGGCTACAAGTAGCAGATCACTTGCCCGCATCACATGATAAGTGTCATTATACACTTCGAGGACCTCCGTGTCACAGTTTCTCAGATACGGACGGACCATTTCTGGCGTAAACGCTGAACCACACCCCAAGACAAATCGGACATCCTTAATTTCGTTCTTTATCAATTTGGCGGCTTCAAGGAAGATGGGGAATAGTCGATCAAACTCCTTCGAACGGCTGCCGGGCAAGAGGCCTATCACAGGAGGCTCTTGGGAGAGTCCAAGATCTGCTCGAGCCTGTTCTCGAGAAGGAACGTTTTTCAGAATATCGAGCAGAGGATGGCCGACAAATTTGGCAGGGATGTTGTGTTGGTCGTAGAATTCCTTTTCAAAAGGGAATATGACGAGCATTTCCTGAACGTGTCGTTGGATTTGCTTGACGCGACCCTTTCGCCACGCCCACACTTGGGGACTCACATAGTAAATCACTGGCACGCCCAGCTTGTGTGCTCGGCGAGCGAAGCGGAGATTGAACTCCGGGTAATCGATCAATATGACGGCGTCTGGTTTCTCGCGTTTGACACAGTCTACTGTTTGGTTAAACACGCGAATCAGTTTGTGAAGACTTGAGGATACTTCTACGATACCTACGGCGGCGTGCTCAATGATGTCGTGAAGAATCCGGACGCCCGCTCTTCGCATAAGGGGGCCGCCAACGCCGAAAAGCTCCACGTCAAAGCTGCGCTTGAAAAGCGACTCTGCGAGATAAGCGCCGTAAAGGTCGCCGGAAGATTCACCTGCGATAATTAGGAGCTTCTTCACCCCCGTATTTCCTTCTGCTTTGCTGCAATCTGATCAAGAATCCGGACGGCAATAGCGATAGCTCGCATCCCCTTCTCGCCGGAAACAACAGGTTCTGTTTGGTTGCGAACGCATTCGATGAATGACCGCAATTCCATTCGAAGAGGCTCTTGTTCATCGATATCCACGTCCGTGACAGTAACGAATTTCTCAAAGAGAGAGTCCCTCAGTTGATCGGCAGTATTTGGATCCATATTACTGTCGAATATATTTCCTGCATCGATGTTTGGTGCGAGCCGATAGATCTGAGCCTTTCGCTCGCCGTAGTCAAGCGAAATATACGTATCGCGTTGAAAAAGCCTTATCTTGCGCATGACCTTCGGAGATACACGGCTTGCCGTGAGAGCTGCAACGCAACCGTTTCTGAAGGTCAGTCGCGCGTTGGCAACGTCTTCGTTGTTTGACAAAACAGGGAACCCGAGGGCTTCGATTGACTGAACCTCACTGTTCACAAGGTCGAGCACTATGTCCAGGTCATGAATCATCACATCAAGCACAACACCTATGTCGAGGGACCTGAAACTGAAGGGACCTATTCTGTCAGCCTCGATGTAGCGCGGGGCACTGAGATATTCTTGAACCGCAATCACGGCCGGATTGAAGCGCTCGACATGGCCTACCTGGAGAGCGACGGACTTACTTCGAGCCAGGTCTACAAGCTGTTGCGCCTCTTCCAAGGTGGTTGTCATTGGCTTCTCAATGAGAACGGGTATTCCATTGGAAAGAAAATGATGAGCAATGGCAAAATGGTGCCGTGTTGGCACTGCAATGCTTACCGCTTGGGCCTGTCGGAGCAATTGCCGATAGTCCGTGCTGTAATTTGTATTGAGATGTTGACCGACTTCTTTGGCCTGGGCTTGATCTACATCCGCCACGCCGACCAGATCTACTTCCGGCATCGAAGCGTAGATTGAGGCGTGAATGCGTCCCAGATGTCCGACGCCTATGACTCCGACTTTGATTGATTCCATAAAGCTTCTACCTGATGGATCGTTTTCTTGTCTGTTCACATTGGGACGAGGTGAACAATTGAGATTTTTATCTGTCTTTGGGCCAGACTCGACATGTCACCCCGATGCTGTAGCTATCTGAAGATGCTACGTCCTTATTTCCAGATTCCCAAGCCTAGAGACGTGTTGTTTCCAAGGCGCGCCCCTGCTTGCCGTTTTGCGTGTTGCGGAGGAATTGGATGAGATGAGCCACTTCCGGGGTGGGGCCGCTGGCGGAGTCCTCAAGCTTCTCGAGCGCTGCTCGAATATTCCGTGGCTTCGTTCGCCAAATCAATTGGAAAGCTTCTTTGATTGCAGCGATTCGGTCCTCTGGAACACCATTGCGTTCGAGGCCGATCACATTGACCGAACGCACTTCGGCTGGGTTGCCTTCAGTGATCATGTAGGGCGGTACGTCTTGAACGATTCTCGAAAATCCTCCTACGTAAGCCATTGTACCAACTGTGACAAAGGGGCTTACACCGACCAGGCCCGCAAAGCGAGAAAGCGGCTCCAAATGCGTATGTCCTCCGAGATGGAGGCAGTTTGTGGCAATGACGCCGTCCTCGACATGACAATCATGCGCAATATGGCAGTAGGCCATGATCAGCGTGTTGTTGCCGATTACGGTAGTTCCCCCGCCGGTTACGGTGCCACGGTTGATTGTGACGTATTCGCGAATAACGTTGTTGTCACCGATAATGAGAGAGGTTTTCTCACCTTCAAATTTGAGGTCCTGTGGGTCGCCGCCTATGGAGCTGAATGGGTAGAAAGTATTCCCTTTTCCTATGCGCATGCCCGGGAATAATACGATATGAGACATGAGAACGGTGCCAGCACCGATCTCAACGCTTCCGGGGACAATGCAATACGGCCCGATCTCAGCATCGTCGGCAATAACGGCCTTGGGATCGACTTGTGCAGTTGGGTGAATTTTCATTTTATGTTGGGTCTACCAGAATAAACTTGATTTCGGCCTCAGAGGCAAGTTGTCCGTCAACACTTGATCGAGCATAGACCTGCCACACACGTCCTTTGGTGCGCATCGCCTCGACCTCTATTACTAATTGATCGCCTGGAATAACAGCTCGGCGAAGCTTGACACTGTCTATGGCGAATATCATGGCCCGCTTGTCCAGTCCACGACACTTTTCGAGCATTAGCATGCCGCCGAGTTGGGCCAT
>Ga0180433_10005585_pt1 | contig 16892 bp, 16 predicted proteins | sample SS_ome_8_FD_132980 | JGI IMG/M metagenome (GOLD analysis project Ga0180433, IMG submission 132980) | Hypersaline lake sediment archaeal communities from the Salton Sea, California, USA - SS_1_D_1 metaG | ecosystem: Environmental > Aquatic > Non-marine Saline and Alkaline > Hypersaline >... | reverse complement strand
TGAAAAAGCAAACTTACTTTTTGAAAAAATATCTTCTGTTGATGGTTTCGAGAAAATATTTACCGGACCTTGTTTCAATGAATTTGTAATTAAATGTCCAGTTGAACCTGAAAAGATAAATAAGATACTCTTAACTAATGATATTCAAGGAGGTTTGCATCTGGAAAGCTATTTTCCAGATCTTAAAAACTGCATGCTTTTTGGTGTAACTGAAGTTCATTCTCAAGATGATATGAATAAGCTTATTGATGTTTTAAAGGAGGTCTGAGTTATATGTCTAAATCTACAATTTATGATGAACCACTTCTCATTGATTTAGAATCCAAAAAAGAAAAAATTGATTTTTTTGATAAAGTACCAAAATCACTTATAAGGAATAAAAAATTAGAGATTCCAAATATCGATGAAACACAAGTAGTAAGACATTTTCATAGGTTAAGTCAAATGAACTATGGAATTGACAATGGTATTTATCCACTTGGCTCTTGTACAATGAAATACAATCCACGAATATGTGAAGAAATAGCTTCTTGGGATAAATTTGCAAATACTCATCCTTACCAAGATGTATCAACCGTTCAAGGCAATCTTGAGATTATGTTTGAATTGGAACGCAGTTTGTGTGAAATTACTGGTATGGATTATTTCTGCTTGCAACCTGCTGCTGGTGCCCATGGGGAATTTTTAGGTATGCTTCTTACTAGAGCATATCATCAAGATAAAGGTGAAAAAGATCGCAATGAAGTAATTATACCTGATACAGCACATGGAACAAATCCTGCAAGTGCAACTATGGCTGGATACAGTCTAACAGAAATACCGTCAAATGAAGAAGGTACTGTTGACCTTGCTGTACTTGAAAAAACTCTTTCTGAAAAGACTGCTTGTTTTATGCTCACAAATCCAAATACTCTTGGTATATTCGAACCAGATATTACTGAAATATCAAAAATGGTCCATAAGGCAGGAGCACTTTTGTATTATGATGGAGCAAATATGAATGCTATTATGGGTAAAGCTCGCCCAGGTGACATGGGTTTTGATATTGTTCATTTAAATTTACATAAGACTTTTTCCACTCCTCATGGTGGTGGTGGACCAGGTAGCGGTCCTGTTGGTGTTAATATCAAGCTTGAAAAGTATTTACCTGTGCCAAGGATAGGTAAAAAACAGAATGGAGAATATATTCTTGATTATGATGCATCTGAGTCTATTGGGAAAATAAAAAGTTTTTATGGTAATTTTAGTGTACTTCTTAAAGCTTATATTTACATCACTATGATGGGAAAGGAAGGTCTTAAAGAAGCATCTGAAATATCTGTACTTAATTCAAATTACATGAAGAAAAAAATTGTTGATAGTAAAAAATATGAAATGCCTTTTAAGGATATTAGAAAACATGAATTTGTTTTAAGTTGTGAAAAACTTAAAAAAGAAAAAAATGTCAGAGCTTTGGATGTTGCAAAAAGATTGCTTGATTATGGCCTTCATCCACCTACAGTGTATTTTCCTTTGATTGTAAAAGAAGCGCTAATGATTGAACCTACTGAAACTGAATCAAAAAAAGACCTTGACAATTATGTTGATGTTTTATTAAAAATTGCAGATGAAAAACCTGATATTTTAAAAAATGCACCATTAAATACTTCAGTTAAACGTATCGATGAAGTAGCAGCTACAAAAAATATGATTTTTACTTGGGATGCAATTTAATCTTCTTTTTCTTCTTCGATTAAAGAAAGTATTATACCAATAATTCCAGGAAGTATTAGAACAATTGTGATAGAATATATCCCAATGTCATACCATATGCCATATCTAATCCCCCAATATATATAATGAAGAAGTCCACCTGATAAAAATAAAATTGATAATATTGTGTATATGTTAAAATTTTTTAAATTTAATTTTATCATGTTTTTCCACCTTAATTAAGCCATCAATTATTGTTTGGTAATTACTATTACTTCTTTAACTTTTTTCTATTAATTTGTTTTAAAACTTTTTTGATGGGGGTACTGGGATTTGAACCCAGATCGGCGGGTCTCTTCTATAGGTCATCGCTCCAGTTAATCATCATTATATCAGATGACCCTCTTTTAATCATTCCATAACTGGAGCCCACAATGATGCCGGGTTACACCATACCCCCATAAAAGACTATTTACTTCTCCTGCTCCTTTTTTCCCGTCTCATTCTCTTCTTTCGCCATTTCCAACGCATTTTGTGTCTTTTTTTCCACTTTCTTGAGCTTCGCTTCATCTATTGTTCCTCGAATTTTATTATTTGCCCTAAACAAATCCCCATATATAATGGTTTAGGAAATTTTTTTTAAAATTTTTAAAACGGAAATATAATTAAACTGATATCTTATTCGATATTTTATATATGGTAGAAAACACTAACTCATATGTACTCGGGCAAATTCTTTGCGCTATCTATCATGTGGCCAGTAGAAGAACAACAAGATCTTTTGCAGCAAAAGTAATTGGTTCTATTGTTAAAAATTTACAGAATCAGTATGATTTTTTAAAATATGTTACAATAAACGATAAAGGAGTATTAGATGAAAAAGAGGTTATTGCAATATCTCCTGATATAAATACAATTACAAAACAAAGGATTGGTAAATCAATTGAAGCAATAGTTAGAATTGTTTATATGGATATTATCGGAAAAGCAGGACTATTTTTTATATCTGAAATAAAAAGACATGCCGGTGAAAACATTATAATGGCTCTTAGAGAATATAATGTTGATCTTGCTTCTTTACAAGTTGAGCAGCATTATATTTATCGAAGCAGAGAAGCAAAAAAACGTAGAAAAAAGGATGATGTAAGTCTTTTAGGTTATACTTGGAAAAATGTTTCCTCTTGGAAGTATGATCCAAACAAAAAAACTTGTGTTTTGTATAACGAAAATGGAGAAATTTTAGATAATCTTCATTTGGAAAATATTATTGAAAACTATGTTAAGGATCTATCAGATAGTTCTGAGGATATGCCTGAAGAACTAGAAGCAAAGATCGATGTTACAAATAAAGAATACAACCTTTTAAAAATGTTAAATAAAAGAGATATGGATTCAGAGAGTGCAATTAATCTTTTGCATATAGATCAAAGTGAGTTTGAATATATGGTTAAAAAACTTTTAGAATACGAACTGCTTCAATATAGTTCATATAATGTTGTAGAGTTAACTGAATTGGGAATCAGCTATATTCAAAAAAGAGAAGAAGCTTTAAAAATGGATAACACACAGGTTTCTTAAACCTTTGACCTTTGCTATCTATTTATCTGTCCATATATATTTACAGCGAGTACAGTACCAACACAATGAAACCCATTTTTGTTTTCCATTTTTTGGATTTATGTGTCTATACAATCTCACTAATTTGAGGTTACATTTTTGGCAATTTTGATTAAATTCTTCTTCGTATTTTTCGTGACCTATTTTATACATCAAGGTTTCTGCTGCAACATTATATGTATAGTCACATTTTGTGCATAGCCATGCAGTTGGAATCCATCTTCTTTTTCCACCGATACTTTTATTTTGATATAATTTTACTGCTTTTGAACTGCATTCAGGGCATTTCTTTTTAATTTTATCACCACATATTAATTATCTTTTATATCTACTACCATTTTATGTATGTATGGTAATTTTATATGAAATGTACTTCCTTTTCCTACCTTGCTATCCACCCATATGTCTCCATTATGTTTTTTTATTATCTCTTTGCAGATAAATAAACCTAGTCCAGTTCCTTCATTCTTACGATCATCTCCTGTGTATGCTTGGTAGAATTTATTAAATACTTTCTTTATTTCGTTGTTTGAAATACCTATTCCTGTATCCTCAACATCTATGTCTATGCTGTCTTCTTGTTTTTTTACTTTTATACCAATGTGACCTTCATCTGTGAATTTAATTGCATTTACAAAAAGATTTTTTAATACTTGAGAAAGCCTATATCTATCTCCCATCATATTTGGTAATTCTTTTGGTATTTCTACAACAAATTTTAAACCATTTCTTTCTATCGTTGGTTTCATATCCTCTACTATTTCATCTAGAATTTTGTTTGTATTTAGTTTTTCCATGTCAAATTTCATTGTGTCTGTATCTAATCTAGATACATCCAGTATGTCATTTACTAACCTTAGTAGCCTCTCTGCATTTCTTAGACTAACTCTTGCCCAATTTTTTACTTGGTCACTTGTTTCTTTATCAGATATAATTAAGTCTAAATAACCTTTGATAGGTGTTACGGGTGACTTTAATTCATGTGCGGCAATATTCATAAATTCTGTTTTAAGCCTTTCAGATTTTTTCAACTCTTCTTCTACTTTTTTTCTTTCAGTTATATCTCTAATAGTACATACAATTCCAGAAAATTCTCCGTTTTTTTCTATAGGTGACATGTTTATTTCTATAGGTACAGTTTTATCTTCTGAAATAAGTAATTCCAATTCTACATTTTCGATTTTTTCTTTTTTCTTTCTTGTATCAATAAATAATTGTTGAAAGAAATAGATTGAATTTTCTGATAGGTGATCTCTAAATAAAGTTGCTAAAAGTTTGCTTTTTCTTTTTTCTATCATCTTTTCAAATGAAGGATTTATATATGTTAATCTACCTAGTGGGTCTATAGTAATCACACCATCTGCTGATGTTTCCGCAAGCACTCTATATTTTTCTTCCAATCTTACAAGTTCATTCCATGCATGTTGTCTTTTTGTTATGTCCCTTCCTCTGATTATTATCCCTTTTATTTCATTAGCAAGTTTTATTGAATCGACAGAAAAAAGATATTGATATTTTATACCTTCTTTTGTGTATATTTCTGTTTCATACTCCTTTACTTCTTTCCCTTTTTCTGCATTTTTTATAGCATCAATATGTTTGTTTATCCCCTCATCAAAGTTTTTTCCTTTTAAAAATGAAATTTTTTTACCCATTATCTCTTTTTTTTCTAAACCTAACGTTTGAAGTGCTGAGTTATTTATATCAAGAATTATGTCTTTTTCAAGGTAAATCAAAAAATCACTTGTCGCATCAAATATGTCTTTGAATTTTTTTTCAGATTCATTAAGTTCTTCTTCCATCTTTTTCTTTTTTGATACATCTCGCATTATTCCAATTGAACCTATTATCTCGCCTTCATCATTCTTAAGAACACTTATTGAGATATCTATGTCAATCAGTTTATCATCTTTAGTCCATATCTTTGTTTCAAGATGGTGTGTCATTCCTTTTTCACGGATATTTTCTGCTCGAATCTTATTCCATTCTTCAGATGGATAAAGTGACTCTACTGGTTTATTTTTTAAATCTTCTTCGGTGTAACCTAATAAGGTTTCTGTGTATTTATTGCATGATATAATATCTTCATTTTTATCTAAAAGCATTATACCAACGGCACTGTTTTCAAAAATTGTTTTATATTTTTCTTCCGTCTCGATGATCTTTTTTTCATAATTTTTAAGTTTTGTGATATCTCTTATTATTGCAATTGATCCAACGGTTTTACCTTTCATTCCTTTTAAAACACAAAGCGATATTTCTACATCTACAGGATTTTTGTTTTTCCTGACCATCTTTGTTTCTATTTTGCTTTTCATACCTTTTTGTCGAATATTTTTTTCTCTTATTTCCTGCCATTTTTCAGGTGGATATAATGTGCTTACATTTCTTAAAAACAAATCTTTTTCATCCATGTTAAGAAGTTCTTCAGCATATTTATTCCATAGAATAATTCTTTCTTTTTCATCTGCAAGAGTTATTGCTACAGAATAATTTTCAAAGATTGTTTTATACTGCTTCTCAAAATTAGTTATATCTATTTTGTCTTTTAACTCTTTATAACCACCTGAAAAAGATTCTTCTTCCTCTTCTTCATCATCATATTCTAAATCTTCACTTGAAATTACCTGTAATTTTCCAAGTTTTTCTTCTTCGCGCAGCACTTTTACAATATCTGCTTCATCGCTCATTATGATACCTCAAAAATATAAAAAATTCATTTTTCAAATCATTTGCAAAACAGTTAGTACTTAAATTTTTATAATTTAAACTAGTGGCTCTTTTGCATCCCATCTTACATCCCTTTGTATAAATGAAATGCATTTTTTAGTATATTAATTATATGTTATACTCTACTTTTTAAAAAATAAACGGACGCGGCGGAAGGTAAACCTTTTTTCTTCCGTTAAAAAGTTTAATAATTTTGTCGAAGGAACCCTTTTTGATTTGTCGATATTTCTCACTAAAACCCTTCTTATTTCTTTTCTATTTTTGGAGGTATTATTTTGCAACAAAATTCAATTTATGATAAAATGACAAATGCAGAAAGAGAAGTAGCTGAATTACTCAAGGATCTTGGAATCAGATGGTCATATGAACATCCTGTCTTTGTGTGGGATGAAAATAAAAGACCAAGAGTGTGGACACCGGATTTCTACCTTATCCCTCTTGGAATATATGTTGAAGTGTGTGGTTCTAAAAATTTTAACTATGAATACAGAAGGAGGATTTATAATACAAATGGCCACAATGTAATTTTTTTACAACTATATAAAGAGCCGAAAAAATGGAGAAAACATTTTTTTAAATTTCTCAAATTATTTACAAACAACAGGAATAGACGATTAGCTATGATCATAAATAACAGATATCAAAATATCTAGCTATTCATGTATTCACGGAAAAACTCACCAAATTTTTCAACCTGATTTAATATTGTATAAAATGCCTTATGCAATTCATAATCTTCAAATCCTTTATCTTTTAGCTGTCTAAGTTCATCAGGATAGCGAGGTATCGATTGAAAAGCCCATATGCCTGTAGATAGAGGAAGTAAAATTAGAGACATATTGATAGCTACAAAACAAAAATTGCTAGTGTGATATATCATATCATCGTAGCTTATAGGGCCATTATTGCACTCATCTATAAATCTCTTTAGTTCTTTTTTTGGTATTGTTTTTTCCATAACTGATTTTGTCATAAAGCTGAATTCATCTGGTTCAAATAAAATTGGATTAGGTTTTCCTAATATGCTAGATACACCTTTTACAATATCATCGCCTTTCTCAATAGCTTGAATTTTATTATTTGAAACGATCAGCGATTTAAACTCCTTAATTTTTTCTTCTGATGGCTTTTTTGGTTTTTTAACTCCCTTAAAAGGAAATTGTTCAAACATTGCTTTGCTCATTTCAGGATCATTCAATAGCTCTACAGCAAATTCTTGAGGTTTATGATTTAATGTTATAACATTTGATTCAGTTTTAAAGCCCGTAAAAATCAAAGAGGCTTTTAATAATTTTTCAATACCTTGCTGTAGATGATATAAAGCAAGACCATCTTCGGACTTGTACAATTTTCTTGCAGCGCTTAAGTCTTTTAAAGCTAAATCAACCCATTCGTTGACTTTATCGGCATCAGAAAAATCAAGCTTATTCGAAAGGATCTCATTTACATCAAAAAAATCATGAAAACTGATTTTAGCTTGTACTTGTCTCCATATAGTTGGATATTTTCTACCGAACTTGTAAAATGTTGTGATAGCTTTAGCTCTATCAACTGGCGTTATTTCATTTTTTTTATTGTTATTTTCATTCATTAGGATTTCTCCTTTATTTTTTTAAGTGCATCATCTTCCTTTTTTTGAATAGCCTTTTTTTCTCATCCTGTCGTTGATGGATCCATCTTTATTTCGCATTTCAACAACAGATCTACCAAAGCTTTTTGATACAGTTTTAACGTTTACATAACCTCGTGAACGCCCTGTCATCCCTGATGCAGTTTTAGTGGCTTTTGATCCACCAAATTGATGTTTTTCAGGAGCTCTAACTCTAGCTAGTCTAAATGTTGAACCGTCTGTAAATTTTCCTGTATCGCCATCTATCCAATGATGTATCTTTTTTCTTGGCATTTTAAAAATCCCCCATTAATAGGATTATAATATATTATATGCAAAGGGTATATAAAAATTTTTTCCCATTTTTTAGCATAATTCTTTATAATTTTAGTAAAGATTTACTAATTTTTACAAAAAAAACACAATATTTATAAACTATTGGATGCTAATATATATGGTGGGTGTAGGGTTTGCAAGTCCTCATTTCAACAATATATAAGGGTTCGGCAGTAATACAGGCAATTAAACTTTTTTCTCCAAAGATTATATATTTCATTGTTGATAAACCAATTGATGAAATAAGAAAAAACTCGATAAATATGATACATGATTTATTTCCAGATATAGATATCAAACAGGTTTCTGTAAAAACTTATGATATTGTTAACATTGCAAATGAAACAATTAAAATTATAAAAAAAGAATCCAAGAATGACATTAAAGTTCACATATCTGAAGCAAGAAAAACAATGAGTCTTGGCCTGTTATTTGGGGCTTATGTAATGAAAAAGAAAATTAATTCTGCTTACTATATAATTGAAGAAACAAATCAACCATTAAAGTTACCTCTAATAGAGCTTAAAGTTTCAAAAAAGAAAAGAGAAATATTGGAAAATATTTCTAAAGGAAATAATTCTGTTGAAACATTATCAGAAAAATTAAAGGTTCAACCATCTACGCTTTATGTTCATCTTAAAGAATTAAGGGATAATGGTATCATTACTCCAACAAAAGATCTAAAACTAACTGACATGGGAAAAATAATATTATTGAATGATTAATTCTATTTGTAACTTAAGGATTTTTAAAGGTGTCCTTGTTATCAGATATAGTTTTGGAGGAGGAATATGTCTTCGGAAAAACTTGATATTAAAACACTTGAAAATTGGCTTTGGGAAGCATCTTGTAAGATACGTGGAGAAGTTGACGCTCCAAAATATAAGGATTATATCCTTCCTTTGATTTTTCTTAAACGTCTTTCTGACGTTTTTGATGATGAACTTAATAATGTTGATGAGGAGTTTGTTGAAGAGGATCATAGTCTTGTTTGGTTTTATGTTCCAAAGAATGCTCGTTGGCAGAGTATTATGAAACAAAGTACTCACCTTGGTGAGTTTTTAACTGATGCTGTGCGTGCTGTTGCTCGTGAGAATCCTAAGCTTCAGGGTGTTATTGATATTAAGGATTTTAATGAAACTGCTTCAGGTCAACGTATTGTTAGTGATGATAAATTAAAGTTGTTAATTGATACTTTGAATAAGCATCGTCTTGGTTTAAATGATGTTGAACCTGATATTCTTGGTCGTGCATATGAATACCTACTTCGTAAGTTTTCAGAGGGATCTGGTCAGAGTGCTGGTGAGTTCTATACGCCTCGTGAGGTTGCTATTCTGATGGCAAGTATTGTTAATCCAAAAGAGGGTGAAGCGGTGTATGATCCTTGTGTGGGGTCTGGTGGACTGTTGATTAAGAATTATCTTCGTTTTAAGGATAAATTTGGAAAAGATACTAAAATTAAACCATTGAGTTTCTATGGTCAGGAAAGGCTACATAATACGTATGCTATGGCTAAGATGAATATGTTTATTCATCGGATGGAGGCAACGATTGCTCTCGGAGATACCATGAATACTCCTCATTTTTTGAAAAAAGATGGTGGGTTGGAATCCTTTGATATTGTTGTTGCTAATCCCATGTGGAATCAAGATTTTCCACAAAGCACCTATGAAAATGACTCCTATAGCAGGTTTATTTATGGTTATCCTCCATCAAGTACTGCTGACTGGGGATGGATTCAACATATGTATAAGTCTCTAAGAAACAATGGTAGGATGGCTGTTGTTCTTGACACCGGTTCTGTTTCTCGAGGATCTGGTAATACTGGATCAAATCGAGAACGCGATATTAGGAAGAAATTTGTTGAGCATGATTTGATTGAGGCTGTGCTGTTGCTACCTGAGAACTTGTTTTACAATACGACAGCTCCAGGGATTATTTTAGTGATTAATAAGGAGAAGAAGCACAAGGATCAGATTTTATTGATTAATGCATCAAAATTATTTGAGAAAGGCCGGCCAAAGAATTTTCTTCCAGAGGATAATGTTGAAAAAATTACCGGCATTTATCATACTTGGAAGGAAGAAGAAGGCGTTAGTAAAATAATGCAAAGTGAAGAGATTGTTAAAAATGATTATAATCTGAGTCCTTCTCGTTATGTTTCTCAAGATGGTGAAGATGAGACATTGCCTTTGGATGAGGCTGTTGTTTTGGTTAAAGAAGCAGAAGAAGAAAGACAAAAAGCAGACGAAAAATTAAGGGAGATTTTAGGGCAGTTAGGATTTGAATGATTATGATCGATGATAAAACAATAAAAATTATAGTAAAAAAATCTATTGAAAAAATGTTTCAGAAAGATGCTGATCTGTTTGAAGTTAATATAAATGAAAGAACAATCTCCCATAAATTAGCTGAATATCTTCAATGTGAGCTTTCAGATTTAAATGTTGATTGTGAATACAATAGACATATCGAAAATCTAAAAACATTAGAACTACCAAAGGACCAAATAAATTGGAATGATACCGAAGCGAAAACAGTTTTTCCAGATATAATAATTCATAAACGAAAGAAAAATATCAATATCGCCGTGATTGAGATTAAAAAATCATCTAGTTCTGTTGATAGAATGATTGATAAAAATAAATTAAAGGCATTTACTAAAGAACCTTATAACTATTATTTAGGAATATTTATTGAGATAAATACACAAAATAAAAAATTTGATATGAGATTTTTCAAAGGTGGCGAAGAATTGAAATGAGTTTACAACAAAACTTGACAAAGGAAAAATACAAAGAAACCGAATTTGGGTTATTGCCCAAGGGCTGGGAAATTGCCAAGTTAGAGAATGTTTCAAAATTAATCATGGGTCAATCTCCTCCAGGAGAAACATATAATGAAGCTGGGAATGGAATGCCTTTTTTACAAGGAAAAGCAGAATTTAACGCCATCCATCCAAGGCATATTAAGTATACAACAAAACCCTTGAAAATAGCTCCCAAAGGTAGTGTTTTAATATCTGTCCGTGCTCCTGTTGGAGATGTTAATATTGCAAATATTAATTATTGCATAGGAAGAGGTTTGGCATCAATTTCTCTAAATAATGGAGAGAATAATTATCTTTATTTTCTTTTGACTTATCTTAAACCAGAAATTAAAAAAGAAGGTACAGGATCAACTTTTAAAGCTATTAATAAAACAAAAATACAGAGTTTTAAAATTCCATTTCCACCTCTTTCAGAACAGCAAAAAATTACTTATGTTTTATCAAACATTCAAAATGCAAAAGAAAAAACAGAAAATTCAATCAACGCTTTGAAGGAACTGAAAAAGTCGATGATGAAACATTTATTTACATATGGGCCAGTGAGTCTTGAAGAAGTAAAAAATGTGAAATTGAAAGAGACTGAAGTTGGTAATGTGCCATATCAATGGAAGGAATCAAAAGTAAGAAATCATTCATATATCTTAACAGGTGGAACACCAAAAACAGAGATTAAAAGTTATTGGGAACCTCAAGAAATACCTTGGATGAAATCTGGTGAAATTCAAGGTCATCCGATTAACTCAGTTAGAACATATATTTCAAAAAATGGTTTAGAAAATTCAAATGCTAGATGGTTGCCTAAACAATCAGTAGTTATCGCCTTAGCTGGAAGAGGAAAAACTAGAGGAACTACCGCACCTTTAGAATTTGATTGCACATGCAATCAATCAGTGGTATGTATTAAACCTGATAGAAATATTTCATATTTGTATTTACATTACTACTTGAGCAATCTGTATTTCTATATAAGAAGATTAACTGGAGATAAAGATAGAAGCGGATTAAACAAACAACTCGTTGGTAATATCCCATTGTATTATCCGCCGGTTGATATCCAGCATAAAATCGGAGCTATGCTTTCGTCTGTTGATAAAAAAGTTGAACAAGAAACAAATAAAAAAATAGCATTGGAAGAATTATTCAAATCAATACTCCATAATCTTATGACAGCAAAAATAAGAGTTAATAATTTGGTGATAGCAAATGAAGAAACATAAAGATGAAATTTCAGAATTTATTACCAAAAGTATAGACCAGATCAAAAAAGGGCTTCAGGATGGTTATTCAGTCGAAGGAAAATTTAATTTTGATATTTCAGTAACAACGCAAAAAGATAACACAGGTAATATAGGACTCCAATTAGCAGGATTAAAACATCAATCAAGTATAAATCAAACTCATCGAATTCAGTTTTCAATAATCGATGAAAAATCTCTTGAAAAAAATATTTTACAAGCGCGAATTTTGCTCAAAGATTTCGCTCAAGATATTATAGAATTAGAAAGATTGGAAAAAAAGAAATTAAGGTCAAAGAAATAATATGTCAAAACTTGGAAGTGAAAAATCATCAGTTCAAAATACGTTAATACAATATGCAACAGAAATAGGATGGGGATACATAACACCAGAAGAAACAACTAGGTTACGAGGTGGACGATCTGGGCTACTCTTCAAAGAAATCTTCACAAAACAAATACACAAACTCAACCACGAATTTATTGACAACACAATGATAAACGATCTCGTCAAAAGAATCGAACGACTACCAGCCAGAATTGAAGGGAATTTTGAAGCATGGGAGTACCTTAAAGGACTCAAAACCGTGTTTATTCCAAAAGACAAAAGAGAACGAAACGTTACAATCATCCATAAAGATCCTAAAAAAAACATCTACCAGGTAACAGATGAATACAGCTACAACAATGGAACACATACTAACCGTTATGACGTCGTATTTCTCATCAATGGAATTCCTATTTTCTTTGTCGAAACAAAAGCAGTTGCACGATTTATAGGTAAAGCAGCAAACCGGGAATCAATCATCTCAGATGCACTAGATCAGATACGACGATATCATAGAGAAACACCAGAATCTATGACACTCTTCCAACTCTACACCACAACTAACATCATCTATTTTCTCTACGCTGCAACATGGAATAAAGACATAAAATCAGTTTTTAACTGGAAAACAGAAACACTTGAAAAAATTTATGAAAAACTGGTAAAATCATTTTTTGATCAACAAAGACTCACTGACATTATCCATAATTTCATCATGTTCACTAGACAAGATGATGAACTGAAAAAAGTAGTCCTCCGACCTCATCAGATTAGAGCTGCAAACAAAGTCGTTGAACGAGCAGCCAACACACAGAAAAAACGAGCACTTATCTGGCACACCCAAGGGTCTGGAAAAACATATACTATGATTGTTGCAGCGCAACAAATACTTGAAAACCCACAATTTGAAAACCCAACAGTTGTAATGCTCGTTGACAGAAACGAACTTGAAACCCAACTATTTGGTAACCTAAGTTCAGTTGGTATCGAACATGTTGAAGTTGCTCAAACAAAAAAACATCTCAGAGAACTTCTTGCAAATGATACCCGAGGATTAATTGTTACAATGATCCATAAATTCGAGGGAATAGCACAAGATATCAACACAAGAAAAAATATCTTTGTCCTTGTAGACGAGGCACATCGAACCACTGGAGGAGATCTTGGTAATTATCTCATGGGAGCACTACCAAACGCGACCTATATCGGATTTACGGGAACGCCCATAGATAAATCTAGCCAGGGTAAAGGAACATTTCTTGTTTTTGGAAAAGACGATCCACCCTATGGTTATCTTGATAAATACGACATAGCTGAATCAATTGAGGACGGAACAACAGTAAAACTTCACTACACACTTGCACCAAACGAATTACAACCAGATAAAGAAATCCTTGAGAAAGAATTTCTTAGTCTTGCAGAAACAGAAGGAATAAGTGATATAGAAACACTCAACAAAGTCCTAGACCGAGCTGTCAATCTTAAAAATATGCTGAAAAACAAACAGCGTGTCCACAAAGTCGCACAATACATCGTTCATCATTTCACTGAATACGTCGAACCCATGGGTTATAAAGCATTCTTGGTCGCAGTTGACCGCGAAGCCTGCACCTTTTATAAAAAGGAACTAGACAAACTATTGCCAAAAGATTATTCTGAAGTCGTTTACAGTCCGGGACCAAACGATCCTGTTCATCTTGCAGAATATCACATTTCACAAGAGAAAGAAAAACGCATACGAAAATCTTTTAGAAACCCTGAAAAACTCCCAAAAATACTTATCGTCACTGAAAAACTCCTCACCGGATTTGATGCACCCATACTTTACTGCATGTATCTAGATAAACCAATGCGAGACCATGTCCTCCTACAAGCTATTGCAAGAGTCAATAGGCCATATGAAGATGAAGAAGGAAGAAAAAAACCATCAGGATTTGTACTTGATTTTATAGGAATATTTGACAAACTCGAAAAAGCACTAGCATTTGACTCCGGCGATATTACAGGCGTTATAGATGATATAGAACTTCTTAAACATAGATTTGAGGAGCTAATTGTACAAGCAAAAACCACGTATTTGACTCTGATCAAAGGAAAAACGAAAGATAAAGCAGTAGAAGCAATACTGCAAGAATTCAGAGATAATGAAAAAAGACAAAAATTCTATGAATTCTTCAAAGAAATAGCAGATATCTACGAAATAATCTCACCAGATGCATTTCTAAGACCACACATGAAATATTATGATACACTTGCAAGAATGTTTAGAATTCTAAGAGAAGCATATGAACCAGGAACAATGGTTGATAAAGAATTTACAAGAAAAACAGCAAAACTCGTACAAGAACATACAAAAAGTGGGCAAATAAAAACAACTTTAGAAGTATATGAAATTGATGAAAAAACAATAAAGAAAATAGAAGAAGATAACGCAACTGATACAGAAAAAGTATTCAACCTGCTAAAAAGCATAGGAATTACAGTAGAAAGAGGTGGAACTGCAAATCCATACTTACGTTCTATTGCAGAAAAAGCAGAACTAATATCCCTTTTATATCAACAAAGACAAAAAGATACAGAAGAAACACTCGAGGAACTAAAAGAACTAATTGAAGAAATCAATAAAGCAAAAAAAGAACAAACAGAAAAAAATATGCCAAAAGATGTTTTCTCAGCATACTGGATCCTAAAAAATGAAAACATATCTAATGCTGAAGAAATTGCAAATCAAATGATTCCAACATTCGAGCAATACCCATATTGGAGAACAAGTGAAGAACATGAACGAAACTTCAAACGAGAACTACTAAAAATATTTTCAAATAATAAATTCGAACCAAAGAAATCAATTGAACTGACAAACAAAATCCTAACAATTCTAAAAGGCGAAAATACATGATATCCAAACAAAGATTCAAACGAGAAGTAGTACACTGGGCAAAAGAAATAGGAGTTAAACCTAAAGAAGTACATATGAGAAAAATGACAAGGAAATGGGCAAGTTGCTCAAGCAAAGGAAGACTAACATTTTCCTATGCTCTTTTGTATAAACCTTATCCTTTTAGAGCAAAAGCAATAGCACATGAACTGTTACATCTACGTTATCCTACACATACAAAAATGTTCAAATCAATGCTATCGGCACATCTAAACAAAAAAGGGATAAAATCTAACAATATAGAATTATAGATAGAAAAAAACATGCATTCAGAACGTCTATTTTGCATTTGTATGTAATATCTATTAAGATTATTATTTAATCTGAAAAAGGTAGATTTGTTTCATTAATGTCCTTATTGTTTCTATTGAGAATAAACTCAATACTAAATCCCATGATAATTACAAAAATTATGGTTAGAATCAATCTTGTAATCATAAAATTTAATCCTAAAAATTCAACTTCTACTAATTCCTGGGGAAGTTTTATACAAGCCCAAGCAGATAAAAATATGATAATATTTGAAACTCGAGCTCCTTTTTTAATAAGAGATGCAGCTATAGGAAAAGCTACATAAAGAGGACCTGTGGGTAACATCCCAAGAAATAAAGCAATAAATATGCCTTTTAAACCAGAACTTTTACCTAAATATTTGATAATAGTCTCATCAGGCATCCAAACCGAAAACAACCCCATAATAATCATAACTGCGGGTAAAATAAGAATCATTTCAAGGAAATAATCCCATGAAATTGACATAACTGGCTCTGTTTTTTGAGGATAGAAAAACAAAAGAATAATTGTAAGAAATATAATTGCTATCAAAAAAATTGTATCTCTTAAAAGCCCATTTTTTTTATTGCCAGGTTTGTTTTTCATAGTAGCATCCCCATTATAAAAGCAATCAACAACGCAGCAATAAAACTAAAACCATTTCTCAGTAACGCCATTTTTTTACCAAGTACCTTTATCTCTAATGGAAGAGTGATCATTCCTATCATAGTCAAAGTTGTAAGAAAAGCAGCAACAGCCGTAATAGATGCTCCGTTATCAAGTAAAGAAGACCCTAATGGAAACGCTAACAATGCAGGAATATGCATCAAAGCACCAGCAACACCAACTAATATAACACCAAATGGACCTGACTGATTACCAATAAATTGTGATATCTGATCAGATGAAATAAAACCTAAAAGTAAACCAATTACAATAACAATTATTAATGTCATAGGAAGAATTCTTAGAAATGTCTTACCAGCTACTTTCAAAGATTTTAACGCTTTTTGTTTGTTTTTTACAAATGCTAATATAACTCCTATTAGTGCGATTAAATTGATTATTATTGCCGTTATATTCATGATTTAACCATTACAAGCATCATCTTCATCTGAGTCAAAGCATAAACTGCATGTGGCTTATTTGCAGGCATAATGATAAAATCACCTTGTTTTAGTGAATATTTTTTTCCAGATATACTGATTTCTGCTTCTCCATCTAATATTTGTACCAATGCATCAAAAGGTGCGGTGTGCTCACTAAGTTTTTGTTTTTCATCAAATGCAAAAAGAGTTACAGTA
>Ga0180433_10005583_pt1 | contig 16896 bp, 17 predicted proteins | sample SS_ome_8_FD_132980 | JGI IMG/M metagenome (GOLD analysis project Ga0180433, IMG submission 132980) | Hypersaline lake sediment archaeal communities from the Salton Sea, California, USA - SS_1_D_1 metaG | ecosystem: Environmental > Aquatic > Non-marine Saline and Alkaline > Hypersaline >... | reverse complement strand
TTAAACGATGCTACATCCCAATAAGTACAGCTGGAAGTGCAAGTGTACATGAGATACCACGCGTTACCGGTCGTTTCCCATCGGTAGATATGGTCCTTAGTGAACGCCAGCAGTATCTCTGTTCCGGTATCGGTGATATGAGTATGATATTTAAGTACCGGGTTACTGTCAGGCGTTGCAACTATTTTACCCAGGGTTCCTATCTGGTAGCTGATACCGGTCAGAAACTCGGTTCTGCCGGAACCGGAATTGTAGATATATGCCGCCTCGGTTGCGTTCACGGCCTTATTGAATATCATCGTGTCATCAATATAGCCGTTCCATTTCTGGGCCTTGCTGTTATTGCACCCGATATACAGTTTTTCATTGTTATCGATATCACCCACCGCAGATATATCCTGTGAACCGTTACTTACCCCGTCAATGTACATTGTCATATTGCCGTCACGGTTACACGATACTATTACCTGGTGCCAGTCATTATCATTGATGACTGAATCCGAAGATACGTACACTACGTTCGTACCGTCGCCGATCGATGCGGTCAGTATATTCGCTGCTGTTTTACGGATAGTGAAATTGGCCCCGGTAATATACGACGTTCCCTTATGTATAAGCCACATCGGGTTTCCGTCGTCGTTGGTCTTGAAGAGCATCACTATACTGAAATCTGTACTGGCCCCGAAGTCCAGGGAGCTGTGGTCAGCGACCTCAATATAATCATTAGCGCCGTCGAATTGCAGACAGTTGCCTATTTTCCCTGCTGCCGTCATTCCTGACGCATCAACTGCCGATACCCCGTCATTGGTTCCCATCTCATCGGATATATCCGTTCCGGACGTTTCATTAAGCTTCCAGTACGCTACACAATTATTCAGCAAGTACGACGGTGTAGTGTTTAATATCAGTGACGTTTCACCTGTTACTGAACTTATAGTATAGGAATTGCCGTTCACCAGTATGGCACGTCCGTTATATCCTGCGTGCCATGCCGTTCCGGTTCCGTTCAGCGCCGCTGAGCCTGTCGCCTGTGTCACGGTTCCTTGAGTAACGGTGGTTTCGGCCAGTTCTTTAACACGCATCTTAGCAGAGTGTATCTCGCCGTTATATAGACGGATATTAGAATTGTCCGCAGTGAAAGCGTTCTGAAGGAAGATACTTGGGAAATCTTCCCTTTTACCTAATACCGGTGAATATATGCCAAAATGTTCCATGGTCAATCCTAATCTATATCTCTCGGCGCACCGCCGCCCGATATCAAAGGTGTCCAGTAAATAGTCGGTGTGCCGGAATTTGAGGTTTCAGTTATTTTAAAATAATAATCCTTAGGCACAAACAATGTCAGTGATTCGACCGAACTTCCGGTGCTTGCCCATGATTCAACCATCTTCGTTGCAGGCGGGTCACTGTTACCCATATAAATAGCATAACCGACCGGATATGGTATCAATACCGTTACAAACCCTGCCGTCTGCGCTTGGTAGACATGTTCTTTAATCAAAGCGTTACCGTCCGAATCCACACTGCCATGTGCGGCCCCGACCGGTATATTGCCACTCACTTGGTCGTCCACATATTTCTTATTCGCCAGGTTCGTATCTTCGCCCGGTGCTGCATTACTGGCAGTTCTGGCAGTATCTGGAAGAACGGCTACATCCGCGTCGTCCGCTTCGTTGCGTCCGGCTTTGATAAGGTCCACCGAATCGTCGCCTGCTTCGTTCACACTCTTTAGATACGTGTTATTGGTCAGACGGCCATTGTCCAGGTCCAGGAAAGACGAACCCGATATCTTGGCCTCTGTTATCTGTACCTCGCTGCCGGCCTCGTCCTCAAAGTGCAGTTCGCCGTTGGTATTCACCTGCTTAACGTACAGCGAACCCACATCGCTGGCCCCTAACGTCGGAGCTGCAGACTGAGCCTCTCGGAACTGTACCCTGGAATGCTTGCCGGCATCATCGTCGTCGTAACCGCTCCCAGCCCCGGAATCGGAACCCATGTAATGGTCAATTCCAAGTAATTCGACAACTGCCGCCGCCAGTTTGCGAATATCGTCGTCGCCGAGTTTCGGGTCGCGTGTTCCTTCCGGCCTGTTCGGGTCTACTCCATAGGTCTTGGTCATGGTTTACCTCCAATCTGAGCCTGTTTCACCGCTGCCGACAGGTTCTCACCGAAATTGGTCAGACTGTTCGCCAGTGCGGTCAGTTTGCCCTTATTCTGCTGTATCCATTGATAGCTTTTCTGGATAGATATCAGGTCGACAGTATCGCCGATCTTCGGGTTCTGACTGCCGGTGATGTTCCTGGCCTCATTGACCGATGCCTCGAATAAGTAACCGTCTTTTGATTCAGCTATTATTTTCATGATATTTAACTCCTGAAAGACCTCGGCTGCACCACGGACGGTGGCGACGAAACCGATAATCTGTTAATTTCACGCTCATACAAAACCATCTCTTTTTCCTGCTGGTCGTCTATTTCATATTTCTCATATACAAACGCCGCTGTAAGGTGTATTATTGCCCGCCGGAACTTGTCCTCAAATAAGATCGTGTCCAGACTGGACGGGTGATATTTCGCATAATACAACGTATAACTTTTCACTGTGTCCGGGGTCGGACGAACGTATATATAATCACCCCGCACCACCCAGCCGGATATCCCAGATGCCTGGTTCGGCCATACACCGGTATTGTAACCCTGGTTATCGAGCCATTCATCCCAGGTGATAGGGTCGTACCTGGTAGTATCCAGTATAAGACCGTCTATGATATCACCAGCCATATCAGATGGTTTACTGATATAAGCCTGGTTGGCAGTAGTACTGCCGGTGGTCGATGTTTTCAGTGCCCTGGTCCGTTCGGATATCTCCAGCAGGGCATCGTATATCTGATCGTCGATATCAGTTTCACTGCGACCTGTTATCTGGTTTACCCTGCTCAAGATGTCAGCTTTTGTAATGCTCATAATGAACCTCAAAATAAGAGGGCAGGCGAACCCGCCCTCGTTATTATTAGTCTGCTGCGTTAATCTGCCACGACAGCAGTATCCACGATGATGCTCCCGAACTCTGAATCGGAAGTAACAGTGTCAGAAGTCGCACTGTATTTAGCGGTCTTTTTGACACCATATATCCAATTAGTATGGAAGCCCCACTTGGTTTTCTGCCAGTCGCTGTGGCCTTCCTGCCAGCTCGGCATTTTACCGTAGCCTACACAGCCAGCCTGTGCGCCGAGGAACAGTGACCTTACTACTGAAACACCACTGGCACATGCCTCGCCAGTTGCGTCGAAGTATTCAGGTCCGGTTATCCCGCCTGCCCCGGTACGTCTGTGCAACAGAGTGGTAGGTTTAATTACCACACCATCCCAGATACCGGCAGCACCACTGAACAGCCAGTTACTGTTACCGCGTTTCTGTGCATACTGCACAGCGTTCAGCCAGTCAGCATCACCGCGCAGAGCTTTTATCTGCAGCGGGTCTACCAGCATAAGATAGAACGGTTCACCGTCGACGTAGATCGGACGTATCGGAGTGATGTGCGCACCACTGGAAGAATTAACTTCCTTCTGCGCCATTCTCTTAACGTACTCGATGACCTTCGTACCGAAAGTGTATCCGGTAGAAGATGAAACATCGGACGGGTCGTCCACCCTGGTCAGTGTACCAGCCGAGGTCTGACCGCCGCAGAAATATCTCGCGGCAGTAGAACTTCTCGATGGAGCCACCTGCTGGACGGTATTGATCTGGCTCGAACTTGCGTCTGTTGCCAGTGCCGAGGCACCGAGTATCTGGCCGGTGAAACCGTGAGATACCAATCCGCTCAATGAGTCGATGATATCCCTGGCTGCGACACGGCCCTTCCACTCGGCCAGTGCGGTCTTGGCCTCTGACCGAAGGTTAAAGGCCGCCGACTGCTCGGACATGTTACCATTAAGGATTACTGAGTGACCTCGCTCATGAAGCTGCAGACTGAACTTCTGGAAGGTCATACTTTCTTCGTTGCCTTCGTATGTTCCATCGTCCGTCTGACCGTTATCGGTGAGCAGATCTCTCAGACCGAAGGTGATCTTATCACCTTTTTTCTTTGTCAGGTCCATATTGACCTGGATTATTGAATCGGAACCCTTACCCATATACTGCGCGAGTGGGTTGGACGCGAAAGAGTCTTTGAACAGTTTCTGCGACCAATACTCCGGTACAAGATAACCATGGGTTCCGCCTCTTGCAAACTGAGTTCCCATATTATAATGCTCCTGTTATTACGTCAGGGCATTACGGACCTATCTTTTGAATACCTCATCAAAGAACTTGTTAGGATCTTCTTCGTATTCAACTTCCGGGTCCTTGCCCTTTGTTGTCGTTTCTTTCGCAGGAGGACTCAGGTCATGGCCCAGAGCGGTTAGACTCTGCTTGGCAATTATATACATCTTTTTAGCAGGATTGTTACTGGTAAGGGCATCTTCCCATTCCTTGCGTCCGATGACACCTTCTTTGGTCGCAGCTTCCAGAACCCTGTCGTAATCCTTTATTTCCTTACGCGCCTTGGTTTCGGACTCGATAAGAAAACTTTTCAGTTTCTGGTTTTCCTGCTGCTTGAGAGCAGCTTTCTGCTGTTGTTCCAGCAATCTCTGTGCTTCCTGCTGTGCCAGCTGTTTAGCCTGCCGGACCGTGAGGAAATCCTCATCATCTTCCGACGGGGCGTACTCGTCTTTGACCGTAGACGGAACGTGGTCGCCCTGTGCCTTCAACTGCTGGTTCTCTTGTTTTAACTGCCTGTTCTTGGCTCTTAGATCCGCGACTACTCGTAACGGAACACGGGTATCGTTCTCGTCGTCCGATTCTGTGAACAAACGGGATTGTCCGCTGTCCGATGCTTCCTGCTCTGTTTCCGCCTCAGCTTCCGTTTCACGTTCAACATCTACATCGGTTTCAGGTTCTTCCTGTTTCGCCTGTTCTTCGTCAACTTTTTCGATACCTGCTTCTTCCATTTTTTCGTCAACAAAATCGCCTAAATCCATACTGCACACTACCTTTCTTTAACCGACAAAGGACTGTCGTAATCCGATCTTTCACCGCAGATCGTATGCGTATACGCCTATACCTGGCGAGGGCCGCACCTACCGGTTAGGTACGATGATTTTCTTATGTTCATTTTTCAGCTGCAGATGCAATTCAGCAAACTGCAGTAAGTCTACATTGTGCCAGTGGTGGCACACTGAATCAGGGTCAACCCATATATCAAAACCTGCCTCTTTTATCTTCTGGCAGAAATAATAATCTTCACCCTGCTGAAAATTAGTTATATCTTCGTTCCATGTCGTTTTCATATAAGGCTTTTCCAGCTTTTCCAGTACATTCCTGCGTACCAGTATAGCCGAACCGCCCACCGCATGGCATTTGAACAGCTTATTCGGCAGTTCGTCAATTTCCAATGCACGGCCCAGTGTGCTGCCGTCATCTACCTTGACATTCCACCTGAACTTCTTCTCATCTTCCCAGAACGTCGGGGTGACCATCGAGATAACATCTTTATCCAAACCCCGCAGCACCCGCAAAGCGTACGGGTTGAACGGGCAGGTATCTGCGTCCAGGAAGAATACATGAGTCATATCCTTGTACATCGGGTCGTTCAGGAACCTGTCAATCAATGTATTGCGGGCAACTTCCGGAACCCTGGCCTGAACAGCATCGCGCACCGCTATCTTATGCATTGCGTTTATCTCGCAGAATGCAGAAGTGTTCTCAGCTATCTTTTTATCGCCCATCGGGGCCGGAATAGCTATCAGTATCTTATATTCCTGGTGATATACTCGTTTTTTAGCCATGCACCTCATTCCTTAGTAATGCGTCACCGCCGAAATCGTAGACTATCGTCCAGCCGGGCAGTGCCTCCATTATCTCATTTAAATTCGGACATTGTTCGTAATAGCGTTCATTGTTGTATTCTGTAAAAAGATATCTGGTGTTTGCCAGCGTTTTTTGCCCACCTTTTATCATTGCCAGTTCTGCGCCCTGAATATCTGACCAGATAAAATCTATGATGCCGCCGCTCCAGAAATCGTCCAGCGTAACAATGTCTACTTCGACCTGTTCGTCGAATACTATATCAGACCACGCGTTAAATAAATGTTCTGTTGGCTTGTATGTAGAACTCGACGCATTATACCACTGTGTAGTGCCGTTAGTTTTATCGTGACCATCAGACAAGTACAACACAGTCTTGCCTGCTCTGTCACCGACCGCTTTAGGTATAAATGTCACCTGTTTGAATTTGCCTGCTACATTACTTATGCTTTGCCGCACCCTCGGGTCGGGTTCAAAGACATAATATTCATAGTCCGCGACACAACTCTGTATCAACTTATTCAATTTATTGGCAGTATCGCCGTCATGGCCGCCAAGTTCAAATATGACCGGCTTGTGTGATATTAATAATCCTGGAAGATATTGATAAATGTTCATAGTGCGATATCCTCCGGTTCCATCATCTCGAATCTGTAAAACTGGTCCGGGTCTGAAATCTTCTTGTATAATAACTCATTCGGCTGCACGCGGGTCATATCCAATCCCAATGCAATAAGGTTAACAGTGGACTGGTGCGGGCGATGGCCTTTAACTCTCGGATCGTCTGAAACCGCGTTATTCCTGTTATGCCAGTGTCCACAGTACGGCCCACCGATAAAGGCGGTCTGGTACTGCATCTCAATAAATGTGCGACATTGAATCTGATGGCAGTCCAGGAACATAATACCGCTGGAAAAACTGTAATGCGACATTATATCTTCCCGGTTCATCTTAAAATATCGCAAACATCTATCTGATGTATATTCACCTAATATTGCTCCATTATTGCTGAAATAATAACCAATGTCGGCGATAATGCTTTTCAGTGCCTCGTAAGAACTTATGAGCTTAATAACAGAGTCCACCCAGTAGATGTAGCGATAACCTTGATCCATTGCCTGTTTCATCATATATGCCTTAAAGGCATATGGTACAGTACCTTCTGTGTACTGGTGGTTTTTAACAGGATGCGGAGGACACCCATCCGGCATCTGGTCAATGTATAACATGAAATCGCCAGTGTAGCCGTTATCAATAAAACTTTTGCGCATCCGCATTATCCCGTCGTAAAACTTCGAGTTACCGAACGCACTGCTGCATAAAATTGTATCACTTCTTCTATTCATTTTTCACATATAAACAATTCAAACTATTTGTATGATATTCGCGGTACCCTTTATCTTTCAGGATTTTATGTATTGATCCGTAATCACCATCATGCTCGACGCAGAACATATTCGGAAGCAGTTGTTCAAAGGGGAACGTACTTAATAATTTAACAGATACCCCCTCGGCATCGATATTCACAAAATTAAAACCGGTTCCGGTGATTTTAAATATATCATCCCAGGTAACCGTATTAATATATATCTCTCCTCTTTTCGAATGTGTGTGCCATGTCTGTTCCTGGTCTGCGTTTAACGAAGATAACAATGTATCGTTAAAGATATGGAATTTGCACAAACCCCGCTGAATATTCATGCCCGCGTTTATCAGCACAACCTTTTCACCATTTGCATTATTCTTAACAAGATCACCGAACGCGAATGGGTCCGGTTCCACACAAACACCGTTCCAGCCAAGTTCCAACAACCGCCTGGTATTACTGAATGTAATACCATTATTGGCCCCGATATCCAAAAACTTGCCCGGTGCATTGCCGAATATTTTAGCAAAATACTGCGTAATATGATGATCTTCATCCAGCTGACTGTAAGACATTAAAACCTCTTTCTTTTCGACTTAAATACAATGCTTTGTCCGTATTCCATGACTGATTATTCTTTGCATACGTCGCATCATTGCCATATTTTAAAAACTCGTGCTTAATGACCACCTTCGGTATCCATTGCACCTTGCCCCATGCTCGCACAATATCGGTAAACTCGTTATCACACCACATACTTCGATATTCAGGGTGATAAATATACCCGAAGCGGTCATACAGTTTTTTACCCATAATACTCAATACTATTAATTTCTGACCAGCATGAGCATCGTCGTCATAATGTAGACAGCCATCCAGTTCCGGGAAATATGTCAATATATCCTGGACAATAATGTCATCATAATCCTGCATAACTGGTCGCATATCATCAGCGATCACTATTAAGATATCGAATTGTCTGTTACCCATATCAGCATTGATAGCCTCGATCTTGTTGTGATTATGGCCGTAGAAATAGACAAGGTTTTCCTTGGCATCCAGGAATTGGCGAATCTCAACATTATTCATTGTTTCATCGTCCTGGTCCATTGAAATAACGAACTGATATTCATACTTACCGCTTAACATACGATAATATGTATTCAGCGTATCTTTGAACCAGTCGGGCCGGCCACGGGTAGCATATTTAAACAACAACTTCATCTTCTTTTTTCCTTTGTGATGCGACCGATTTTTTAGGATCGAACTGATAAAAATAAATGGGTTTTGCAATATACACCTCGCGTCCATGCTGTATCAAAGGATACAGCCTATTGGAATAATCATGATCTTCCCCCCAATTAATTTCTTTGAACATCGTCCTTAAAGCGTATTCACGCTTGACAGGGTTCCAATGGTTCGGGGTGCGATAAAAATTATTATTATCTTCATACCAATGCCCATATCTGATAGAGTGCAGGAATGGTTTAGATTTACTGCCGGGCCATGACATAATACCATTAATGCCGACTACGTCCGGATTCTGATCCAGGGCTTTTAATATCTCTGGAATATAATCCGGGTCTACCAGGTCATCATCGTCAATAAATACTACATAATCACCCTGGGATAACTGCAGCAGGTCATTTCTCTTTTGACCAATGACTTTTACCCTGTCATCAATGTCCAGTAAAACTTCCACGTCAGCATATTTGTCCGCGTTCAATACAGCCAGTAGTGAACGCAGCTGATCCTGCCGCTCAGTCAAAGAACATATTAATATACTCAGTTTCATGCAGGTACTCCTTGAGCTTGCTGTGCCATCTGTGCCTGCCTCATACTCTGGATTATTTCATCTTTATTAGGCAGGTCAGTCGCTTTTATAAATATATCCGGCGGTATTATGCCATACTTGTCCTGGAGTTCACTTAGCATCATATAATTAATCATCTTGGTCGTCGGGGCGTTCGGCCCGATAGTGACCTTAACTCCGTATTCAGCGGTATCTGTATCGTAAAATTCTTCCAGCAGCAGCTGTATCGCATACTCCCGGATTGCATCCTCGTAGTTCCTCATTAATTTCGGGAAGTTCTTTGCGTAAAGCTGTGCGCCCTGAATACCTTCCTTTATCTGGTCATAGACCATCGGTACATCTTCCGGTTTCACCATCTGCATTACACCTTCCGGCGGTGCCAGGTTCGGGTTCGGGGGCATCAGGTCAGTGCCGATATAGTCCACTATCTCATTCTTAGCTTTCAGCATTAAATTGGTGTCTATCAAATCGCTTTCCTCGACCACCTGGCGTATTTCTTCTTTGGTATAGATCTCTTTGACCTGTATAACCTTCAATAGCTGGTTGCCGAATATGGTCAGCGTCTGATGGAAGTTCTGGAATACCGATTCAGTGCTGAGTAATCCCTGCTGCTGTTTTATGTTCAATGCCCTGCCGGATTCGACCTTGCCGGTTTCATAACCGTGAACAGCATCATTCAGGCCGGATACCTCTTTAATGTCGTTATTGAACTGCTCGGCGTTTATCATGTGGCCCTGGGATATCGGGTTCGGTTTTATTTTTTCCAGCCCGCCGCCGTATTTGCTCTTATCGAGTATCAGGCCGTTCACCGAACCGTACTGTTCCAGCTGCTTCATAGCCGTCTGGTTACTGCCGTCGTTCACTAACCAGCCGCTATTGACTGTCTGGTTCAGGTACCTGGTCGCCTGGGTACGGTTTATATTTTCCTCTTTGTTCAGCGATATGATATTGTCCAGCACCCCGAAACAATAACCGCTGTCAAAGTAAGGTACGAACCTGGTAACCGGATAATCCTGCAGGTCCGGATGCTCGAACGGATCTTCTACATCCTCCACCAGTGTCTTGCCCAGCATCACCGAGCGATGCAGTTTCTTGTAAACAGTATCTTCCACGCGATATCTGTCGTTGTTCTTTTTCTTCTTGGCCTGTTTTATTTTCTTCTTATCGGTAAGAACCGCCATCTGTTTTGTCTTGGTATCATATATCGAAACCGCGGGAATATTCTCTTTCCAGTAGACATAGTACATCTTATACCGGTACTTACCGGTCTGGTCATCATATTCGGCCAGGTCCGCACCTACCAGGTAATCGACCAATGCCCCTACCCGTTCTTCAACTGTTTCGCCTTCCACGAACGATGCCTCTGCGATCTTCGGGTACCGGGCCTCGATATCCTCTTTATCCTCGAACTCCTGTATCATTACATACTTGGCCGATTTGTTAAGGTCATAGTCCGAAGCGTCCGGATCAACGATAACATCAAAAAAGCCCCTGGCTTTAATTGTTATCTGCCCGTTGGGGTTGCGGACAGGGTCAATATCCCAGGTCAGGTACCCTGCGGTTTCCACACAGCCTTTTCGGAAACAAGCCGCATATTCCAGATCGGCGAACGCCAGGTCCTGGGTGTGTTTGAGTACCTGAGTCTGGACCTTGGCCACTGTTTCAGAACCATTGTGCCGCGGTTTAACGGTAATATCCTGTTTATTCTGCGACTGTAAACCACACATTGTCTTGATTGTCGCCATGCACCGGTTCACTGTTATAGGCTCTACACCTATATCACGGTACGCGTTCCACTGTTCCTCTGTCCAGTGATGGCCCCGGTAAAAGTCCTGGTTACTTATCGCCCGCTGACGCTGGTCAGTGTACCTGGCCGAACTTTCAGCGTGATTTATGAACATTCTGCACTTGGATTGAATTTTATAGTCATCCATTATGCAACTCCAATTCTAAGGTTAGCCGGCAGATGCACTCCGGTATTCGTAGTCTGTTTCCATTTATCCTGTCGTACCGCCGGGATCCGATCATAACAGTGCATAGCCATTACATAAGCATCGGCCCGGTCAGTGGAATAACCAATTCGTTCTTTGATATTAGCTTTCGGCTCCACCAGTATCTTACCGCTTCGGTATTCATATTTCGGGGCGGTCAGCTGATTACGCAGTTTCGGGTCGCATTCGTTCAATTCAATGTCACCATTGGCGAACATCCTGGCTGTTTCCCACCACATCTGGCTGCGGATATTATAGAACTTCTGTTTCGGCAGTTCGACCGTCGGCTTCGATGCCGAGTTGACGCATATCACTGTATCATTATATCTTCGCAGGGTATCTATCACACCGGCAGCTATCGGGCAGTCGTCAATGACTATCGGGCAGTTGCCGTTGTCTATACTCATCTGGTGTAAGCGGTCCGCGGTATATAACGTATCCTTCTGCCCGTAGATCAGGGTATCTTTTATCCTGGTATTTTCCAACAGGTATATAACCGTTTCATCGTCACCGTACCGGGCTACATCACAGGATATGAACACCTTCTGTTCCACATCAGCCAGTGTATTCTGTAATGCACGGTCTATCCAGATGCCCTTTATTATCTGGTCAGCGCCATCGAGTGCATCCCATTTACCATGCAGATAAGCTTCCAGTAATTCGGGCCTGTGGCCGAACGAATCTTTTAATGTGTTAATATAATCCTGGGGCAGATAAGGATTATCGCTGGGCAAAGCCTGCACAAATATTTTATTATCCGACGCATAATTTATAAACTCATCTTTCAGCCAGCATTGAGCAGGGTTCGCAGTAAACAATCCCTTATAATGCAGCGGTTTGTTCTTAATGGTCAATCGCCGCGATGCCATCAGTACAGATACATCATCGCGGGTCGTTTCTTCGGCCTGGTCAATTGCAATTAACGCGTATTCCGCAGAATTAAATTTGTTTATCGTTTCCTGCTTATCCAGCCCGCCGTAATCTACGGCCATGGTGTTATTAATAAGGATATGTTTCGGGTGACGTTCCGTTCCGCCTACCAGCTTGTATGCACTGGAAGGTATAACTTTCTGCCAGGTCTGCAATGTAGTTGCGGTAAAATCCACACTCTGTTTCCTGCCTATCCAGGCAGCGTGTATCGGGTGCTTGGACGGTTTCAGTCCGTATCGTTTGATGACATTAATGGCCCACATATAAACGTACCAGCACAAGAAAAATGACTTACCCCCGCCCTTGGCACCGCCGTACATAACATCTACGCTGCCCTTATTCAGAGCGTTAAATGCCTGCTGCTGTCTTTCAGTTAATTGTACGTCGGGTATCTCAGACATCCATTTCCACTTTCTTGCCGTTCATAATAATATTCACTGCCGGCGTAACTGCGGCATCACCGCTGGTAACGTCCTGCCGGTCGGTCCAGCCGCGATTCTTCAACCAGAATATCGCACCGGTACAGCTTTTCTCAAGCAGCATTGCCTCCCAGTATGCCTCTATCCTGGTAACCGCGGTATTCATCACGTGACCGAAGTCATCCTCGCGTTTACAGTAACCCAGGATACTGCTCCTGCTGCCGAAATTAAGGAACAAGGTCAATGCCCCGATGGTCATCTTTTCGGTACCGTTTTCCACGGCCTCAAAGAACGCATCGATACGTTCTTGCAGTTCTTCCGGCGATGAATATTTCATGTGATTAGCCACTATCGCAACTCCTCGGTGTAATATACATAAACAGTTAATGCGGACATTGACGCATCGTCGCAGTTGGCCTGGACAATGGACAGATCCCCGGTAACGGGAACCCCGCCGAATACATTGCCGGAGGTGTCCTCCATCGTAATGACATAGCTGTACGGCTCGCTCGCACTGGTTAGGTTCGCTTTGGTCCAGATCGTGTAACTGGCATTGTCGGTAAGTGATATACTGAACGTGGTGTCTGTGCCTGTCGAGTCGATCACTATCCTTTGGACATAGCCATAGATATTGCCCAGTGATACAGTGGCATCGGCCAAAGAGTCGGCGGTGTAATACTTGCACTTCAATGCAGTTTTACCGGATGCGTCCGGCAGATGAGTAACCGCTCCCATTGCCAGGAACGTGATTATAACCGCCAGAATTAAAAGTACCTTTTTCATATCAATATTCCTTATTAAGTTTCGGTTCGTTAATGTCTATCATTAATCAATTCTCGTGTTATTAATAAAGTTATCTAAAGCATCTATGCTCGGCCCTATCGGTTCCACCTTTACGTCTGCGTAATGGATTGGCGAAGTTCCTGTTTGAGCGCCGCAGGAAAGAATTATCCCGCACCTGCTCAATGGTTTTGGAAGATTGAACGGTATCCTGAACGGAATCCAGTCCATTATCACGATATAGTCACCGTTATCTACCGCCTCACCAGCACCGTCAAAGGTCGCTGAAAACGTCACCTTTGTCTGCCCTGCACCTGGGGTATCTTCCTCTATCGCCTCAACCTCATAAACACTGGTATAATTAGTTGTGGTTTTAAAGCTGATATAACTTCCAACTGAAAGACTTGCATAATCACCATCGGTTTCGTCCACTAAAACACTGGTGGAGTCACCACCGTTTTCGGTTGCAAAGTTCTGGCTGTCGTCCAGGTTCAAGGCAATAATAGACCTTGCCCTGACAGTGTTGCCAGACAAGTCCACCGCACCTGAAAAATCATATACGTACAAGGGCTGTGCGAACAGTCCAGCGTCATCCAAAGTACCGTCCTCTACCGACAAAACCTGATGCAGAGAAACACTTGACCCTGTATGTGTAGCTGGAGCATCGTTGGTAGCGCCGAATATCCTTATCAGCGGTTCATTAAGACCTGAAGCGACCCTGAACTTGCCAGTCAGCATAAACGACTCGCATTTGGTATTATTCTGGAACATGGTCCACCAGCCGATATTGTTGTCCGTTTCGCTTGCGCCTCGGTCTATTGAAACATAAGGGGTGGTATCGTCGCCTGTGCCAGCCTCCACGTGCAGGGGGTTACAATCGGTGTCTGGTCTTACTATACCCCAGCCAGTCGGTATCAACGAATCATTATACTTGGTATAGGTGAAATCATCTGCCATTAACATATTAACAGGCGTTCCACGTTCAGCTACCATAGCACCTGCCAGACCCATCGCTTTTAACGTGCCTGCATTGACCTTGGTTTCGATATAGTCAAGTATTGTGGTAAGGTCTGTATATTCAACTGTCTGGTCAGCGGACGTCCAGCCTGTCTTGCCCGCCTTCTGGGAACCGTCACCATCGCCATCATAAGTTTCGCCAGAGTCCAGAAATTCGTGTGCGTACAGTTCTATGGCAGTACCAGTTTCAATGCACTGGTCTATCATATCAGTAACTGTAGAAGCCGCCAGGGATGCAAAGTCAACTCTTTTGGTGTAAGGTGTGGTTCTCGGTATTCTCCAGAAATAATCACCGTCATCGAATGTTACCGCCTTGCCGTACTTGGCGTGAAGTACGTTCCAGAACGTATTGTCCATATTCACCGCCTCGCCCTCGCCGTCCTGCCACCAAGTACCCAGCATTGCAAAACCCTGCGAACTCAAGTACAAGGCACCAGTATCGTCAGTTTCAAAACAGACATTAGAGGAAGTGTCCTGAATTACATCAGCTATCCTATCGCCCACGGTCTTATTCTCTCTGTCAATGGTATCTGAAAGAGCATGGTTGTATATCTCGCCCATCTCCGCCTGGTAATCCACACCACAGCATATCTCGTTATAGAACCAATCGGTATCAGTAGAACTTTCCCAGTCGCCGTGAGATAAAGAGTGGTTAAGGAAACAAGCACCGCCCCTCGTAACCATCATAGCTAACTGCTCATCGGTCGCTCTTGTATAATGAACAGTTTCCACTGATTCGCAGCCGATAGGTTCGGAGTTACTCATGATTGATGGTACAGCCACAGAGAACGGTATTCCTCTTTTCAGGCATTCCCTGTAAAGTACCACGTACGAGGTCTGGAGTATGTCATCAGCCACCAGACACACTACACCTACGTTATCTGGAACCCTGACGGGAAGGTCGTAGTTATACTCAACACTCTGCCTGGTTTCATCGTTCTCAACCCTGTAAAGACCGTTGGACATAAAAGAATTGAATCCAAAACACACACTGCACATTAATAATATCAATAATAATCGTTTCATTAATTTACTCCTATAATTCACATTCGATAGCCTTAATCTTGTAACGGTCAAGAATCTGCTGTTTCTCTTTCAAACTGTCGATGAAATTCTTTAAGAACATCAAATCAGCTAAATCCTGCTCTATCTCCTTCTGACGAACAGCCTCACGAACTAACTGCCTCGACTTGGCAACCGTCAACTTCTGGTCAGGAACCAACTCCTTTACAGACCAGTAATCCAATACCTCAACCTGTTCCTTGGTCAATTCACTTACCGCACTGGTAAAAGACGTAGAATCTGAAGTGAAATCAGCAAAACATATATTCAAGAACCATAAGACCATTAAGATTAACAATAGTTTCTTCATTTGGAGTCGAGCCTCCCCTGGATAGTTAATTGATATAACGCCACTAAGACTATAGCTGCAACAGAGATACAGGCATTCCTGAACTCAGTGTTAGAAACAACTGTAATGCCGGTGATCGCCGCCATTGCAACATTGGCCTTTTTACTCAGTCCGAATTTGTTATTCGTTTCGTTCATCCGCTTCTTTCGTTATCTTCACAATACGCAGGTCCGTGATCCGCATTATCAGACCTATCTGCTTTTCCTGGAGGTCAGTGAGCATGGCCGCGGCGATCTTCGAGTCAGTAGGATTGATATAACTGGTAAACCTGTCATGAAAGCATTGCGGACATTCCCAGTTGACCCACGTCTTTGGTAAAGATTCATTTTTCCGGCCACATACATTACACCTTGCCATTTAATAACTTTCAAAAAAACTGCCTTACACACTATTCATTATACCACGGAATTTGTATCACCGAAATATCACCAAAGAATACAAAAAACTCAATAAAAAGAAAAAAGTACGGCTTTAAAAAAGTGCAATATTGTACAAAAAACGCAGATTTTCCGCTTGACATGCTTTAAAAAAGGGTAGACTTTCGGACTTCGAATCCGAAGGTTGGAGGTTCGAGTCCTCCCGGGCGCAATGATAAGTAAAGATAAAACAAAGACTTACAAAACCTGTTAAACTGGTGAAAGAGCATCGTATCACCGCTATATCACCAAAGAAACGAAAAAGATTACTGTTGACAATACAAAATTTATGGTAAAATACAGTAACTATGCGTAAGGTTTGGATAACACAGCGAAAAGGAATTCCCGGCTGCTACGTCGAATGGTACGACCAGCTCGGACGGCGACGATCCAAGTACTTCGCCCCGCAGCACAAACCCTACGTCCAGAACTTCAAGGCACGCAAATTCATCCAACTAAATTCCGATTGCCTACCGCCAGGGGCGACGATAGAAATATCATGGTCAGAGGCAGTAGAACAATACATTGCATCCAAAAAGGCAGAGGGATTGAAACCAAAGTCAATGGCCGATATACACAATACCATGAACAAGATTGCCAAATACTGTCAGCCGGCGACAGTTAAAATGTTCGGCCTGATCATGGTAAACAAGCTGATCACCATACTACAAGATCAAAACCTATCACCAAACACGATCAATAAAGATATCAGGAATATCAGAACGTTTATAACCTGGTGCAGCCGGCATGGATATCTTGATCACTTCCACGTTCGAAACGTCAAACCCAGGGCGAAGGTTGTTACTGTATTATCTAACAAAGATATCAAAAAACTGCTCAATGCTTGCGGCAACGATAAACAATGGCGCATGAGGATCCTGCTGGCGGTAACGACCGGACTGCGAAGGTC
>Ga0180433_10005580_pt1 | contig 16904 bp, 8 predicted proteins | sample SS_ome_8_FD_132980 | JGI IMG/M metagenome (GOLD analysis project Ga0180433, IMG submission 132980) | Hypersaline lake sediment archaeal communities from the Salton Sea, California, USA - SS_1_D_1 metaG | ecosystem: Environmental > Aquatic > Non-marine Saline and Alkaline > Hypersaline > Sediment... | reverse complement strand
CTAACGGAGCCATCATATCCAGTAGAACGATTACGGAATTCTCAGCTTTCAACATATTCACTTAATGAATATATCGTTAATGGTAATCAAAATCCAAAAAATGTTTCACTTGAATTTGCAGAAATATTCTGGGAAAAGACCAATGCTGCACTCATCATGAGCATGAACCAAAGTGGATATGAGCTTGGAGTCCTTGCAACACCAATTGCATCATATCTAAGTATCCCAGTAATCGTAACAGATGAAATCGATAACAATGTTGTTCAGGTACTTCAAAATATTGGTGTCACTCATACTATCATCTGTGGTGATCATCTGACGGGATATGGCAAAGAGATCCATTTAAACACTGTTGATGAGGTCGTAAATGCGACCACAACAATTGCAAGAGAAAAATTTGGAAATATTGATTATATATCTTTAACAAATCCTATTGATGCATGGCCACCGAAGGTCCTTGATGAAGAAGAATTCAACTTTGGACCTGTTACAATAAAATCGATATCAATGAACAAACTTCCTCAAGCTGCACTGGCATTGATAACAGGTTCTCCAGCGGTTGGTTCATTTACCATTCCAAAGGATTACAAATATGCATTGATCAAATTTGAAGGTATAAATCACGAATTAGATGGCATAGAAGAATTTGGAGATACTGTTGATTTCTCAGTCACCTCAGATTCAGAAACAGCTCCAACACAGTGGGTTATAACAGGAGCTACAGGTACTGCTGGAAATCCTGTAAGAGATGAAGCAGGAAAGATAATCAAGGACAGATTACTCCAAGAGGTAGTCCTTTATGACCAGGGGGATGTTGAATGTACCATTTCAGCTCAAGGGTCCTGGGCACTTCTTAAAAGTGGAGAGGTCTCAGCAAATGTCATTGTTCAAAAACTTGATAACCCCGTTTACCCACTAATGAAAAGCCTTTCATCCATCTCACCATATCTTACTGCATATCATAAAGGAATTATATTTGGAAAAACTGATTTTGCATTTACAGCTGACGATGATGTTATCACTGATAAAGGAGAGACTTGCCCAGGTTTTTATGTTCCACGAAGAAACTCTGATCTTACACCAATGTCCAATAGACATTTCTTCGATAATATTCACGATCCCCTCAACCATCTCTTGGCGGATCTTGCTGACATCCAATTAAATGATGATAGGGACATTGAACTTTTACAGAAATATTATGAAAACAACCCTGTATACATCGCTCTTGTAGGGGGTGCAACAGTTCTACCAAATTATTTCTATCAGAACCATGTTGAACCATTTGGAGATGTTGATGGTGATGGAGTAGATGATACTGTGTACTGGGTTGGTGGAGGAACACCTAGTGATGTATTGTATGGCAATATTGACCCAATCCGTTATGATTGGTCCAATCTAGCAAATGATGTTTATACAGATTATCCGATCATGGAGAACATCATTGGACGCATCACTGGTTGGGATGCTCAGGATGCAAGTGCACTCGTCGTTCGATCATTGTTCTATGATGAGATAATTGAAGGATATGATGAATGGAAGGATAATTTCGGTCTGCTTGTCGGTGGGGGACAAGATTTCCAAAAACCGCTGGTTCGACAGATACTCTTTGAAAAGATACTTCGAATGGTTGCACCTGGTGAGCCAATGAAAGTAGCCAATGGATATGGAGAGCAATCATTACTACGAACAGAGGCAGAAGTAGCGGAACCATTGGGGTTCAATGTACAAACAGCTCTTTTTGAAGAAGCAATGAGAGTAGGATTAACAGATGAAGCTCTTACAAAGATAAAACAAGCGACACTTTTCAACAGATTACTCTTCAACAAGAACATGGTCCGATCCATTGCAGGTGAAGGTGTTGTAAAAGGTGGAGAGATATATGAATCAAGTAATTTCATCTTTGCAAATGGACATGGCTGTCAAAATTTCTATGGAATGGCTGGAAATGATCTCACAGCTTCAGGTCTTCTTGGACCAATTTTCAAAAAGATTTTTATCGAAACAATGGTCCCTGCTCTAGGTGGGTTCATGGGGCCGGGTGGAGATCTAAGTAAGGTCGGCGATTACACCTGTAGAGAAGTATCAAATATGGAACTGGGTCCTTCATTCATGTGGCTTGAGAGTTGTATCTGTGGTAAGATCGATGGGATGTATCCAAAGGCAAGTGCTACACAAACCCATCTTCATGCGGGTATAACATCAATGATTTCATCGTCCACAGGCTCCAATATCGGTGGAGGATATCTAGATCCGAAGAACATGAAATTCGACCTTCCTATCATTACCAAGATAAAATATCTGAAGAATAAATATCTTGATTGGCCAAATGATGAATTCGATGATCCTCATTTTGGTTTCAAACTCTACGGTGATCTCTGTGATGATCTACGAAAGAATGATGTGAGCATCGGTCTTGCATTTAGAAACGCTCGTAACAATTATTTTACAGAGGAAGAGGTCAACTGGGAGGTCTGGTGGACTCCGCCATTGATACGTACAGGCAACTACGAGATAGATAATGGGATACAAGAATACTTTTCCTCTTCGTCTTCATCATCGCCATCTGGTAAAGGGCCGATGATGGAGTCAAAGTATGTGACCTATCAGGAATATTTCCTCTTTGGAGATCCTGCTTTGAACTTATATGAACCTATCAATGAAGGATAGTTATATCCTTCTTTTTTATTTTTCATGAAAATATTATTTTTCCCATAATATTTAAATAACTAGTTCATTATAGTACATATAAGGTCTACAACAGTATTAAGTGAAAGGTGATTGAAATTATGAAAAAGAACATATCTTTTCTTTCATTGATGATTATACTTTTGATCATAGCAACATCTTTTAACGTCTCTGGTCGGAACAATCAAATTACATCGTCTATACAAGAGCAAGTACCTCTTGATGTGACAAGCACCCTCATTGAACAACTTCCTCAAGCAATAACTGTCTCCAATGCTGATCCATTCTATAGCTTGATAGCAACACCATTAGCAATCAATTATGATGAATCAGGGTCACAGCGAGTGATACCACTTTATGTTAAGGATCTTACTGATCCATCAAGTGCAATACAGAGAGCAGAAGAATCAATAGGTATCTATACAGATCTAATACTAGGAAATGTTTTCTCCCCAAAAGAAGCATCCTTGTTTGTCGCTCAGACTTTTTGGCAGCAAAGTGATGCCGTTCTTCTTATTGAACAGAGTTATGATGGATATGAGCTAGGTATGCCAGCGACCCCTCTGGCCTCATATCTATCCATACCAATCATTGTCACTGATTCGATGGATTCACAAATACAAAACGTTCTTGAAAACCTTGGTGTTGAGACCATCTATCTTTGTGGTACATTAGAAACTGGAATCAATGATACAATATCTCTGACATCTATCGATCAGATAATTGATGTATTAAAGACCATTGTCTATGATCGTTTCCATCAAAATGTTAACTATCTAACCATAACCAATCCATTAGACATAACAGAACCCCAAATTCTTGATACAACAACCTATCCTCTCTTCTCAGGTACCATTGGTTCAACAGCGTTTCTACCCACACAATCAATACATATGATACTCAAAGGATCCATGGGTCAACATGAGTTCCAAATTCCAGATGATTACAAATATGCACGGATCATCATTGATCTATCAAACAGTGACTCTGAGTATGTGGAAGAACTTGGAGATGAACTTGTATTTCTACTAAAAAGTCCAGAAGGATACAATTATTTCTATGGCGGAACAATGGGGGGCATAGCAGAAAGAGATACAACGGGGGATATTACAAAGGACCAATTGCACTTTGAATTAACCCTCTATGACAAACCTGGGACATATACAGTACAGGTCTTTGGTAAATGGTTCGGCCTTAAATCTGGATCATATGATCTGCGGATAAGGGTCGAAAAACTTGACACAACCATTGTACCTCTTATGGATGACATCTCATCAACAGCACCATATCTTACTGCATATCATAAAGGTATAATATTTGCTAGACCTGACTTTGCCTTTGCAGCAGATGATGATGTGTTAAACAATGGAGGGACTTGTCCAGGGATATCTCAACCTGGAGCAAATCCTGCTCTCGTTGAACCATCAAATATTCATACCTTAGGCATTCATGAACAACTCAATGAGGTCCTTGGAACTATCGCAGATATTGATCCAAGTAACCTATACTCATTACGTGAACATTATAGAAACGATCCGATGAACATTGCAATAGTAGCAGATCCTACCATGGTTCCAATGTATTTCTATTTCAATCCAGATGGCAAGCTAGATAATACTGGCGCTTACATGATGGGTTTTGCACTTCCCAGTGATTTCATCTACGCAACAATCGATCCCGATTACGATGACCTAGAGAATGATACGTATAGTTATTATCCCTTCCAAGAAAACATTGTTGGCCGAGTAACTGGTATCGATGCACAGGACTGTAGTGCACTTATCGCACGGACAATATTTTATGATGAGATACTAACAAAGATGGATTCATGGAAAGACAATGCTTTAACAGCAACAGGAACTGGTCTGGAATTCCAAAACCTTCCAGTGCTTACGCGCTTATCTCACATAATCTATGGTGGTCGAGGGGAGCCAACAAAGTTTCCAACAGGTGAGAGTACATTTATCAACATGAGACTCAGAGATGTTATGGCCACAGGCTATACCACAGCAAAAAGCACATTCTTATTGGAATCGCAACGAGCAGGATTATCAAAGGATGATCTGGACATTATCAAAAAATCAGGACTGCTTAACAGGTTGTTATTTCCTAAGAACTTTATCTATTTCATGGATAGTGACAAAAAGGTAACCGGCGGAGAGGACCAGATGAATAGCAATTTCATCTTCTGTTTTGCCCATGGATCGTACAATCTCTTTGAACATGGAGATGTTCTCATGGATGCAAGAGGCTTTCCACTCATAACACCGTTAACACGGATCTATCCTCCAATAAGAAGTGGACTAAATGCAAAAGGCGCCTTTGACGTTAGAGGAGTTGAGAACATGGAATTAGGTCCATCTGTTATGTATGTAGTAAGCTGTATAACTGGGAGAACAGATGGATTGGAGCCAGAGAACACCATCTCACAAACATATCTGCATGCAGGGGTAAATGCGTATATTGGTGCAACAAGGGTAACTGCAGATCCGGGATATCTAGACCCAAGGCCATTTCCAGGCGGCTGGGGAATAGGGACTCTTGGATTATTAAAGGCAACATTTAATCTATTAATTAAAGATGAATATCCTGATTTTCATTTCGGCGCGGTCATCGCGGAGGATTTTATCAAGGAGATCATTGAAAATGATGCGACAACTGGACTGGCATTAAGAAATGCGAAAAACCAATATCTCCCTAAGGATGCAAACTCAACGTTCCTCTGGACGCCCCCGCTTACATTCACAACAGGATTCAGCTTCATCGATGAACAACTCTACGAGGATCTCTATAGATCAAATCCCATAGTCGGAGGATTTGAACGAACAAAGGTACTGGACAAAAAATATGTAGCATTCCATGAGTTCACACTCTACGGTGATCCAGCGTTCAACCCCTATCAGACAATGAATCCCTGATAAAAAATAGTATCATTGTTCCTCAGCAATCTCACAGGCCGCATCGCCCTCATCATCACCATTTGATGATTCAACGATCTTAGCAACCGAAACAACAGAGTCACCCTCATTCAAACGCATCACACGTACACCCATTGTGTTTCTACCCTGTATACGAATATCCTTAACAGGTATACGAACGATCATACCATCTCTACTTGTAAGCATGATCTCATCCTCATCAGTTAGCTCACGGACATAGATAACATGACCATTACGCTCATTGGTTACAATCGTTTTCACACCTTTACCACCGCGATGGGTCTTTCTGTATTCCGATATAGCAGTCCTTTTACCAAAACCATTCTCCGTTATAGTAAGAAGATCGCCTTCTTCACCAACAATTGCCATTGAAACAACGTAATCGCCCTCGTTCAAACGAACACCACGAACACCACGAGCAACCCGGCCCATAGGACGCACCTCACCCTCATTGAAACGACATGCCTGACCCTTTGCCGTTGCAAGCATGATCGTTTGCGTTCCATCTGAGAGCTGCGTACTAATAAGCTCATCATCATCCTCAAGATGAATAGCGCGAATACCATTAACACGAACATTCTGATATGCTGAAAGAACCGTTTTCTTAATATGCCCCTTCCTTGTTGAAAAGACCAGATAATGCTGATCATCGAACTCATGAATAGGGATAGCTGTCTGCACAACCTCGCCCTCATCGAGTCTTGGAAGAAGATTAATGATCGCTTTTCCCTTGAACTGCCGACTGCCCTCAGGGATCCTATACCCTTTAAGCCAAAATGCCTTGCCATGATTGGTGAAGAACATAATATAATCATGAGTTGATGTTACAAAGGAATCCACAACGATATCCTCATCCTTTGTCTTAATTCCAACAAGCCCCTTTCCACCACGTCTCTGGGTTCGATAGGTTTCACAGGGAATACGCTTGATATAACCAGTTTCAGTAATGGTGATAACCACATCCTGAACAGGTATCAGGTCCTCCATGTCTATATCGATCTCACCCTCAACTATCTGAGTTCGACGTTCATCAGCATATTTCTCACGTATCTCAGAAAGCTCCCTTTTGATCTCATCAAGAATATGCTGCCGATCGGATAATAACCATTCAAGATGTTCAATAAGCTTCTTAGTCTCATTATAATCCTGTTCAACAGCCTCGATCTCCATACCTGTTAATTTCTGCAAACGAAGATCAAGGATGGCTTTCACCTGTATCTCTGAGAACTCGAAACGCTCCATAAGCGAGGTTTTTGCTTCTTCAACTGTTTTACTTGCTCGAATTATCTTAATGACCTCGTCAATATTCTTAAGAGCTATCATAAAGCCTTCAAGGATATGCATCTTTTCCTTTGCCTTAGTTAACTCATAATTTAATCTCCGAGTGATAATAAGGATCCGAAAATCAATGAAATGCTGGATCAACTCCTTCAACTGAAGGATCTTAGGTTCACCATCAACGATTGCAAGATTATTCACACCAAATGTCGTTTGCATCTCTGTATGTTTGAAAAGCTGAGAAAGAACAACGTCCTCAATAGCATCCCGTTTCAGATCTATGACAACCCGCATACCAGATCGATCCGACTCATCACGAAGATCAGAGATGCCCTCAATCTTTTTATTCTTAACAAGATCAGCAATCGTTTTCAAAAGATTAGCCTTATTCACCTGATATGGAAGTTCAGTGATAATGATCTTCTTTCGATCTTCCCCTTCAATATGTGTCTTTGCACGTACCCGTACCAATCCTTTTCCTTCAGTATATGCCTGTAGTATCCCACCTTTACCATAGATGATACCACCAGTTGGAAAATCAGGGCCCTGAATGATCTCCATCAGATCCACTGTACTAACCGAAGGGTCATCAATGACGCGGATGGTCCCATCAATGATCTCAGTGATGTTGTGAGGTGGCATGTTCGTAGCCATACCGACAGCGATACCAGAAGCACCATTGATAAGTAATTGAGGTAATACTGCTGGAAGCATCACCGGTTCCTTCAGGCTCCCATCAAAGTTATCAGTCCATTCAACTGTATCCTTCTCAATATCCTGAAGCATGAGAGCAGATATCTTAGCAAGTCTACTCTCTGTATAACGCATCGCAGCAGCGCTGTCACCATCAACACTTCCAAAGTTACCCTGTCCATCAACAAGAGGATATCGAAGGGAGAAATCTTGAGCCATACGAACCATGGAATCATAAACTGCCTGATCACCATGAGGATGATATTTACCAAGGACCTCTCCAACCACACGAGCAGATTTCTTATACGAACTCCTGCTGGTAAGACCCATATCGTTCATTGCATACAGGATACGTCTATGAACTGGTTTTAATCCATCACGGACATCAGGGAGCGCTCGACTCATGATCACACTCATTGAATAATCGATGAACGCTCGTTTCATCTCAGATTCAAGTGTGCGAACATACTCCTTTTTTGGTTGTTCATCTCCAGTCATGATATCACCCTAAATATCTAAATTCGTCACCTCTTTTGCATGAGTCTCAATGAACTCACGACGAGGTTCAACCTTTTCACCCATAAGAATAGTGAACAGTTCATCTGCTTCGACAGCATCATCTACGGTCACCTTCAATGTCATTCGGTTCTCAGGGTCCATTGTCGTATCCCACAACTGATCAGGATTCATCTCACCAAGACCCTTATACCTCTGAAGACCAACGCCTGAATCGCCCATCTCCTTTACCTTTTCAAGTCTTTCACGTTCAGTATATGCATAAATTATCTGCCTACCTTTTGAAAGTTTATACAAAGGAGGCTGAGCAATATACAAATACCCCTCTTCAATCAAAGGTCGCATATATCTAAAGAAAAATGTAAGAAGCAACGTTCGTATATGTTCACCATCAACATCAGCATCTGTCATAATGATTATCTTATGATACCGGGCTTTTTCAATCTCAAATTCCTCACCGATACCTGTTCCAATGGCAGTGATCAATGCGAGTATCTCATTGTTCTTAAGTAATTTATCCATACGTGCCTTTTCAACATTAAGGATCTTACCGCGTAAAGGTAAGATTGCTTGGAACTCACGATCTCGACCTTGTTTCGCACTTCCACCTGCACTATCTCCCTCAACGATATACAATTCGGTCTTACTAGCATCCCGCGAGCTACAATCAGCAAGTTTCCCGGGCAGAGCAGATGATTCAAGCAGTCCCTTTCTCCGGGTAAGCTCACGAGCCTTTCTAGCAGCCTCACGAGCCCGACTTGCATTCACCGCCTTTTCAAGAATTATCTTTGCAACAGATGGATTTTCCTCAAAGAACTCGGAAAGCTTCTCATTGGTAAGGCTCTCAACGATCCCCCTTACTTCAGAATTACCAAGTTTTGTTTTTGTTTGCCCTTCGAACTGAGGATGACGCACCTTACAAGAGATAACAGTTGTTATCCCCTCTCGGCAATCCTCACCACTGAGACTGAAATCATCACTAGAGAACATCTTATTTTTCTTCCCATAATCATTTAAGACCCTTGTAAGAGCTCCCTTGAAACCAGAGAGATGGGTGCCACCCTCATGAGTGTTAATATTGTTAGCAAAGGTAAAGATGCTCTCAGTATATCCATCTGTATACTGGATGGCAAGCTCCACCTCAAAATCCTCTCGTTCAGCATAAAGATAGATCGGGTCAGGATGAAGCATAGTCTTATTACGATTGATGTAAAGAACAAATTCCCTGATGCCACCATCAAAACGGAATACATCGGATTTACCAGAACGTTGATCAGAGAGATCAATCTGAAGACCAGCATTTAAAAATGCAAGTTCCTTCAAACGAGATGAAATCGTTTCATATTTGATATCCGTGGTCTCAAAGACCTTTGGATCAGGTAGAAATCGAATGATCGTACCCGTCTTAGACGACTCGCCGATCTCTTTAATGGGGGAAAGTGGAACACCTCGATCATATTTTTGCATATACTCCTTATCATTCCTGCGAACACGTGCCTCAAGCCATTCTGAAAGAGCATTGACACAGGACACACCAACCCCATGAAGTCCACCTGAGACCTTATATGCCTGACTATCGAACTTGCCACCAGCATGTAATGTCGTCATCACGAGCTCAAGACCTGATTTCTTATATTTAGGATGCTCTCGAACAGGTATACCTCGGCCATCATCCTCAACAGTGACAGATCCATCACTATTGAGCGATACCATGATTTTTGTAGCATAACCTGCAAGGGCTTCATCAATGGAATTATCAACGACCTCGTAGACCAGATGATGAAGACCACGTTCATCAGTGCTTCCAATATACATTGCCGGATTCTGTTGAACAGCCTTCAAACCCTCTAGAACCATGATTGAATCTGTATCGTAACTTCCACTTACTTTACTCTTATCTTCGCTCATAGGCATTCACATCTTTACAAAATGATATTGAACTCAAACAATTATTTGTAAACCATATCTCTCAAACGTTTTTTTCTATCCCATCTCCAGAAGGAGCCTTTTCAATAGATGTATTAACAGATTACTAATAAATATTGCTATCATTTATATACATTGAAACTGGAAAAGACCATTATCCTGGTCTTTTCTCACAAGGATCATGAACATTTTTTCCGAAATAAATAAACAAGTTTAATAAACATCCAACCATACGAAATACAAGGAAAAAATGGGTGAAGGGTGAAACGAGAACTACCGGGTATTGATAGTTTTAATTAGATGAATCTATAGGTTCATCCATTTTTCTATTTGAAATAATAAAATTTGTTAAAAAGGACTGGACATGATTATTAATGCAGATCTTCACATTCACTCACATTATACCAAACCACGACAACCGAGATTAGATTTTGCAACACTTGCAACAAATGCAAGATTAAAAGGTCTTAACATTGTAGCAACTGGTGATTGTCTTCATCCTTTTTGGTTAAAGGAGATCAAAAAACTATCAAAGATCGATGAGGGGACCTATTCATATAATGATATACGCTTCATCCTATCAACTGAAGTTCAAACAAATGACCATGTTCATCATCTTCTCTATTTCCCTGATTTAACCTCATTATATGATTTTCGAAACTTGATATATCAACGGTCAAGTAACATTGATACAGATGGAAAAGCGATAGTTGATGTTGATAGTGAGACAATTGCTGGGTGTGCAAAGGAAGTGGATGCATTAATTGGTCCTGCCCATATTTTTGATAATTCATCAGGACTCTACTCTCAATACTCATCGTTAAAAGAATGTTATGGGAATTATGTGTCCTCTATTTCTTTTGCAGAACTTGGTCTCGGTGGAAATACTCATCATGCAGACACCATCAAAGAACTCCACAGGCTCACTTTTTTAACAAACTCCGATACACATAATCCTCATCCAATTCGCCTTGGTAGAGAATTCAATAGATTCCAAATGAAAAAACCAACCTTTTCCTATTTAAAAAAGGCATTTTTACGAAAGAATGATAATTATCCATTGCTTAATGTGGGTTTTCCTCCGGAGGAAGGTAAATATTTTGAATCTGCCTGTTCACGGTGTAATATCCGTTATTCTATAAAAGAGGCGTCACATCGACATTGGAGATGCAAATGTGGGGCCCCTATCAAAAAAGGTGTCCAAGAAAGAATTCAGGAAAATGCAACATTTCAAAGACCACAACATCCTGTTCACAGACCTCTTTATCTATCAATATTGCCACTACATGAGATCATTACAAAGACATTACTTCAGCAAAATCCCTTTACAAATATTGTAATGAGGCACTGGCATACTCTTATTTCAACATTTGGAAACGAAATACGAATCCTTCTAGATACACCCATTGAAGATATAGCACAAATCACTGTTCCTTCAATAACAGAAGCGATCCATGCATTCAGAGAGGCAAATATCATGTTTAACCCTGGTGGAGGTGGTCTCTATGGAAGCCTCGTTTTTCCATGGGAAGAGGATGAACTTATCATCTCATTGAAATAATTCCATGTATCCTTGGTTTGGATGGCCAAAACAATAAAAAAACATCACACATCTACAAGAGTAGTTGGTTGATATAAATGAATTATGAACAAGCAGAAAAAAACATCGAGAATATACTAATTAACAAAAAAGAAAAAGGGGTCCAAGACGTCATTGACCTTCTCTATGATATGTTCACTCATTACAGTTGGGTTGGAATATACATTGTAAAAGACAACCAACTCCATTTAGGCCCCTGGAAGGGAAAAGAGGCAACAGAACACGTGAAGATACCTATTGGTCAGGGTGTCTGCGGATCAGCTGCACAAACTGGCAACACCGAGATCGTTGATGATGTTCATGCGGACAAAAGATATCTAGCCTGTTTTGTATCCACTCGATCTGAGATCGTTGTACCAATAAAGGATAACAACATGGTCATCGGTGAGATAGATATCGATTCAGACACACCAAAAGCATTCACAGAACAGGATAGCATTTTTTTAGAAAAAATTGCAGATATGTTAAGGGCACATATCCGCAACCTCTAAAAGACTAACATGATCAGCACTCAAGATCCTCATCATTACCAATATAGGTTCAGAAAGGGTTCGCTCATCACAGGTTACTACAAACAATTACCAGGTTTTTAAAATTTATGCTTACCCCATGATGCCCGAGATACCATTTTTCCAACAAGCAGCAGCATCAATGAGAGGTATCGAACAAAGGGTTTTCCTACCCGCTATGATCACTATATCACTCCCCATTGTATAACCGATACAAGCAAAGGGTGTTTTATGATCTGAAAGTAGTTTTTCAAAGCCCTTACTATTTTCTTTTTTGATCTCAACGATCCAACGAGTGTTCGATTCAGAGAAAACCTTCATATCATTGCGCAGATTACCAGATATCTTATCCACATCAACAGTAAAACCGATACCTCCACCTATAGCCATTTCAGCGGCACAAACACCGATACCTCCTTCACTGACATCATGACATGCTAGGATCATACCCTTATCGATGGCGGATAACATCGCATCCATGCATCTTTTAAGAAGATCAACATCAGAAGAAGGAACAATACCCGTATCAACATTCATCAAGCGATAATATTCAGATCCACCAAGCTCCTGTTTCGTTTCAGCTCCAACAAGATATAAATTTGTATTTTCTTCTTTCAGATCAGTTGAGATGCAGGTACGGATATCATCAATGATCCCAACACCCATTATCTCTGGAGTAGGTGGAACAGAAGAACCTACCGCTTCATTATAAAAACTCACATTACCGGACATAAAGGGCAATGATAATTCACGTGCCATTTCACCAAGACCTCGACAGGCCTCATAGAACTCACCCATCCTTTCAGGTTTCTCAGGATTCCCAAAATTAAGACAATCCAACAAAGAATCAGGTTTTGCACCAACTGAGATCAGATTCCTACACACTTCATCAATTGCAGCTATAGCACCATGATACGGGTCCTTTTGCATGAAACGAGGGTTCACATTAGCGGTGACCGCAAGACCCTTAAAAGAACCATCCAATGGCTTTAACACAGAGCAATCACCATGTGATTCCTCATTTATGATGCCCTGAAGTGGTTTAAGGATCGTATGAGCTTGAACCTCATGATCATATTGCCTTATGACCCATTCCTTTGATGCAATATTATCAGAAGAGAGTAATTGTAACAAGGTTTTTTTCAAATCAGGCATCTCAAAGGGCGGAGTCTTATCAGGAACTGAGTTGATCTTTGGGGTCACATAAGGACGTTCATTTTCATCATAGACCGGCCCACCAGTATAAAAATCTAGGTCCATATCAAGGATCAATTCATCTTTATAAAACACTCTTGCAACAGGTTCTTTAATAACTGTTCCTACTGGTATCGCGATTACATCCCATTGTTTACAGAGATGTAAAACCTTCTTAAGATTCTCAGGTTTTACAATGAACATCATCCGTTCCTGGCTCTCAGAAACCCAGATCTCCCAAGGGGCCAACCCCTCTTCTTTAAGAGGTATATTATCAAGTATGATTTCTGCCCCGAAACCCGCAGCATAAGCAAGTTCTCCACTGACGCAGGAAAGTCCTCCACCACCAAAATCCTTTAATCCCTCAAGCCAACCACGTCGATTACATTCAAGGGTGACATGGATAACTGGTTCCTTTGTGATAGGATCACCAACCTGAACAGCAGATCGACTACTCTCCTCGCTCTCATCGGTTAACTCCTCAGATGCAAATGTAACACCATGAATACCATCACGACCAGTCTTTCCTCCAACATAAACAAAGATATCTCCCACCTGTTTTGCACTACTATGAATCAACTCCTCTTTCTTCATAATGCCGATACAACCAACGTTGACAAGGCAATTCCTTGTGAACCCAGGATGGAAATACACCTGACCTGATATGGTAGGAACACCGATTCGATTACCATAATCCCTGATACCATCAACAACCCCTTTGAACAAATACCGTGGATGTTTCACACCTCGAGGCAAACTTGATTGTTTTGTATCCAATGGCCCAAAGAACAATGGATCAACATATGCTAAGGGTTGAGCACCCATACATACAATATCTCGAACAATACCACCAACACCAGTTGCCGCACCACCATATGGTTCAATAGCCGAAGGATGATTATGGGATTCAAGAGCAGCACAATAATAATGATGCTCATCAAATTCTACGACCCCTGCATCCTCCCGAGCAATGATCTTATCCTCAGCGATACCAAAGACATATTTCTTTAACGGAACCTTTGAGGATTTATAGCAACTATGCTCAGACCATGCCTGACCTAATGCCTGTAATTCGATATCTGTTGGATGACGATCACGGTCCATGAAATATTTTTGAATCCTCTTCATCTCCTTCAGTGATAATGCAAGTCCCATTGTCTCGCTGATCTTAATCAATGAATCATCAGATGCTGATCCAATATCTATCATGAAGGATTCAAATGTGACATCCTGCTTTTGAAACAATTTTTCTAGGCTCATAACTCCCCCTTCCAAGGATCTATAGTTTATTTATATCTATATTATATATGTGTATAACTGGGTTTGTCAGTAACCGTTGGCACATTTGTTCAACATGTTTTTGAACTGACTCTTTTTTATTTTCATCTATTATCATGTGAAACGTCCGATATGTCTTTACTTCCTTTACTGATTCAAAACCTAGGAGATGTAATGCTTTCTCGGTATTCTTGCCCTCAGGATCACTTACGCCTTCTTTCAATTTAACCGTTACTGATACTTCGAACATGTGTTATCCGCTCAACGCATAAAATACAGTATAGATTAATCTATCGTTTTTGCAAATCTAAAAGAAACTCTTTCATCTGATTACAAAACTTATCCAATGAATTATTATTTTCAATGACAACATCAGCTGAACTAATGACCTTTTCAATTCCCCAAGATACTTCCCGTTCATCTCTTTTCCGGATATCAGATATATTCTTGGAATCATCTGTTCGATCCCTTGCCATAGCCCGTCTATGACGGATAGGATCTGAAGCAATAATTGCAACAAGTAAGAAATCCTCTTTAAACACTTGTTGAAAGAACTCTATCTCCTCAATATTTCTTGCACCATCAATGATAACGATGGAAATGGAACCTAAACTTTTGATATAATCCACAGTACGTTTAGCCCAAATCTCCTTCCCTTGTTCTTTACGCATCTCTGAAGCAGTTCTTCCTACATTCTCTGAGTTCAATAGGAGATCTCTTCGTTTAACCTCTTCCCAGACGAAATCGCCCATTCGGACAACGGGAAGGCCAAGTGTTCCTGCAATAGCAACAGCCTCACTTTTTCCAGACCAAGGCATGCCCGTAAACACAACTGCCTTCATATGGCACCATCCAAAAGAATCAAACCTTTTCTTTCAATCAAACAACCTTTGAATGCAGGGGGAGCGATTCGAACGCTCGAAGACCTACGTCACAGGGTCCTAAGCCCTGCCCCTTTGACCGCTCGGGTACCCCTGCGATTAAATACCGCATAAAGTATCCGTTCTAAAACCTTTTTACGGTTATCAAATATGTATTAAACAAAGGATCATATCAACTCTTGTCGACAACGATTAGCAAAAGTATATATACAAAAACACTCTAATTATACTAATTGTACTTTCAAATGGGGAGTAAGGTACAGAATCTTTGAAAACAATGCATTGAGAGCGTGGGTCATCGAAATCTTATCAAAGCCCATCAGCTCGGGTGTAACCTTTAAATACAATGATTCTATACCATCTAAACCCACAACGTAGGGGCCCAGCCTAAACCGGCTGATCCATGAGAATGGTGTATGACCATAACGATGATTTGGATCGTTTCAATGCTGGGTCACAAAGGATGAAAAAATATGGGGATTTAAGAAAATCAAGAAACCCACCTTTAATGGTATGGGAGCTTGCGCACTCTTAAATCTGACGATCGACGTGTGATGGTGATATTTAATTCACCCACCAATTCACATTTACCAATAATTGTGTGTATGATTCCGGTTGATCCTGCCGGAGGTCACTGCTATTGGGATCCGACTAAGCCATGCGAGTCGAGAGGGTTCGGCCCTCGGCGTACTGCTCAGTAACACGTGGATAATCTGACCTTAGGTGGAGCATAACCTCGGGAAACTGAGAATAATACTCCATAGATCTTTGAGGCTGGAATGCGCTTAGATTTAAAGCTCCGGCGCCTAAGGATGAGTCTGCGGACTATCAGGTTGTAGTCAGGGTAAAGACCTGACTAGCCTACGACGGATACGGGTTGTGAGAGCAATAACCCGGAGATGATATCTGAGACACGATATCAGGCCCTACGGGGCGCAGCAGGCGCGAAACCTTCACAATGTGCGAAAGCGCGATGAGGGGATCCCAAGTGCTTGCACGTAAGTGTAAGCTGTTTCTTTGTCTAAAAAGCAGAGAGAGTAAGGGCTGGGTAAGACGGGTGCCAGCCGCCGCGGTAATACCTGCAGCTCAAGTGGTGGCCGCTATTATTGGGCCTAAAACGTCCGTAGCCTGCTGGGTAAATGCCTGGGTAAATCGTGTCGCTTAACGATACGAATTCCGGGTAGACTGCCTAGCTTGAGACCGGAAGAAGTTAGAGGTACTCCTGGGGTAGGGGTGAAATCCTGTAATCCTGGGGGGACCACCAGTGGCGAAGGCGTCTAACTAGGACGGGTCTGACGGTGAGGGACGAAACCCTGGGGCGCAAACCGGATTAGATACCCGGGTAGTCCAGGGCGCAAACGCTGCTTGCTTGATGTTAGCTGGGCTCCGAGCTCAGCTAGTGTCG
>Ga0180433_10005579_pt1 | contig 16904 bp, 19 predicted proteins | sample SS_ome_8_FD_132980 | JGI IMG/M metagenome (GOLD analysis project Ga0180433, IMG submission 132980) | Hypersaline lake sediment archaeal communities from the Salton Sea, California, USA - SS_1_D_1 metaG | ecosystem: Environmental > Aquatic > Non-marine Saline and Alkaline > Hypersaline >... | reverse complement strand
CTCTTGAGACCTCGTTGTCAGCATCATAGGCTATGGTTTCGATGATGTGTAATCCTTGAGACGGTTTGAAGTAGTATTCAAAAGGTCCTTCTTCATCGGTGTATTGTAATATTCCATCCACATAGAACTCTATTTTATCAGTATTCTCTGCATGAACCGATACTGTTATAGGTCCGATGATCCTTGGTGCTGCTTTCTGGATCTTTGGTATGTTTCTAAGGAGCTGGGGAAATCCTTTATTGAAAATATATGAATGAAATATAGTTGGTGTTTCAATGTTTATCTTTGGGACGTCTGGTTTGAGGTTTCCGTAGATGCCATCTATATAGATGATACCTGTTTCTCCCCCATAGCATCCATCGATGAACATATCTGGATCGTATCCCATGTGGAACCAACCATTATCGCCCCATTGTGTTCCCCAGCTGTTCTTTACTAACCAGCTTTGTGTCCCATCATCATACCCCATGAGCGATACAAGATGACCTCCCACTCTATTTTCTGTTGATCGTCTGTAGATTCCACCATCATAATCGTACATGTCCTCGTAGACAAAGATGCAGATGGTGAGTGGCCCATATTCGATAAGGGCTTGTTTTATGGATTCTTCATCTTGTTGTACCCATCCCCATTCTGTTATTTTAACGGTTCTTTCTTCCCATCCTTCTACACTTGTATATGGATAGTCGAATGGTCGATGAGGGTCGGGGTAACATCCTTCATCAGGTACTCCATATTCGACAAGGTAATCCGCTGCATCATGAACATTTACTCCTCCAGCTTCATAGGTTCCACCCGCATAGAAATATAAATGAGTTTCTGAGAGATCAGGGACATATAGTTCTCCTGTTTCATATTGCATAATTGTCTCTAATGCTGCGCAGAGAGCATATGTTTCGCATGTTGGTGCTGGACTTTGGTCTTTGATGGGTGTTGTATAGTCAATACCGTCAATATCTCGCCAGCTAAAAGAAGATGGGAGACTTGTTTGTACGACTGGTTTGAGGGGTTCTACTGCGATTAATGATGGGCAAAGGAAAGTGATAATAATTAGTGTGGTTAAAAGCAATTTTTTTAGGGAGTTCATAGAAAAGTAATATTATTTACTTGTTTAATATATTTATGTTCGGTTGTTACGTGTTTTCAAAGTAAAATTTAAAAACAGTAAAAATATTAGATTTACCTAAATACTTTTGGTAAACCAAAAAAGAGTTTGATTGGGTCATGGTTACAGAAAGAACAGAAGATTATTTAGAGGCCATTCACTCAGTGATACTGCAAAAGGGATATGCAAAGGTGAAGGATATCGCAGATATTCTCAATGTTGCACCTTCAAGTGTTACTGAGATGTTCAAGAAGCTGCAAAAAAAAGACCTTATATTTTATGAGAGATACAGTGGTGTCACATTGACAGAGAAAGGAAAGGCTGTTGCCATAAAAACCCAACAAAAACATGATACCCTTGTTCAGTTCCTTCAGATCATTGGTGTATCAGATGATATTGCCAATCAAGATGCTTGTCGTATCGAACATGTGGTCGATAAAGAGACCATGAAACGATTGACAAAATTCGTAGAATTCGTTCAACAAACTGAACAAATTCCCCAATGGCTTCAACGATTCAAAGAATATTATGGTAAGAGTTAAACTTATACTCATACCTTTAACACATGCCCTGGCTTAACCCTGTTTTTCTGCACCCTTTTGTATTCACTGGAAGAGTAGATGGTAAACGTTTATCTATAATGAATGGATGTAATGTTTCATCAAACCGACGGACTATGAGGTTGGATGAGATATGACCGTATTAGAGAAAACAACATCTATCTGCCCGACATGTTATAACGAAGGAACGATCAAAAAGATCGATGCTGAGATCGTCGAGGAAGATGGAAAGGTTTACATTTCAAAGACTTGTAAGAAACACGGAAACTTCAAAGACATCTATTTTGGCGATTCAACTCTTTATAAGAAATGGATCAAATATAAAGTGACGGGGACAGAATCTCCAGATGTGAAAACAGAGGTTCTTGATGTTCCATCATTATATGATATGCATGTTTCTCAAAGTGTTCTGACAAACTTACTTGTAACAAATAGATGTGATCTTCGTTGCAGTTACTGTTTCATGAACGCAGGTGCATCAGGTTCTGTGTATGAGCCACCATTGGATGAGATAAAACGACTTATCGTTCAAGCAAGAAATGAACGACCAATGGGTTCAAAGGCCATTCAAATAACTGGTGGGGAACCAACAATCCGTGATGATATACTTGATATTGTTCGTATCTCAAAAGAGGCGGGTTTTTCGCATGTCCAAGTAAATACAAATGGAATGAAACTTGCTGAAAGTGTTGAGTTCTGTCAGCAATTGAAAGATGCAAAGGTTAACACTATCTATATGAGCTTTGATGGTGTGACAAAGGAAACAAATCCTTGGATTGAGAAGAACAAACAGGCAATAGAGAACCTCAGAAAGGTCAATCTGAAATGTGTCCTTGTTCCGGTCCTTATAGGTGATAAGAATGTCCATGAAACTGGAAAAATTGTCAAATTTGCTCTTGAGAACATGGATATCGTACGAGGCTTGAACTTTCAGCCCATCTCATTCTGTGGTCGAGTTGTCAAGTTAAAGGATGAGAAACGAATGAAACAACGGGTTGATTATGTAAGGATGATGGCGGAGATCGAAAAGGAATTTGATGGCAAGATCTCCCGTGATGATTTCTATCCGGTACCCTTTGTTTATCCAATTTCAAAGCTTATAGAACTTTTAAAAGGAGAGACCCAGGTGGAATTCACAGCTCACCCTGGTTGTGGTGGTGCCACATATCTCTTCGTTGATGATAATGGAGATCCGATACCGGTGACCCGTTTCATTGATGTGGAACGATTACTGGACTTTATCAACAAGGAGGCAGAGATATCCGGTCCTCTTAAAAAGATCCGAATTGCCTCTGCTTTTCTTAGAAAGGTGGATGATTTCGTTGATTATGATAAGGCCCCTCATGGTTTTGATCTGAAGAAACTTCTGAAGGATGCAGCTATTGGCGGCAGTTATGATTCCCTGCGAGGATTTCATTATAAGAGTCTTTTCGTAGGGTCCATGTGGTTCCAGGATCCTTATAATCTTAATGTTGATCGTCTGAAACGTTGTGTAATTCATTACACAACTCCTGAGGGTATTGTACCGTTTTGTGCCTATAATGGTCTTGCTATTGGTGATAAGATACGGGACAAATATGCTCTACCGATAAAGGAATGGGAGAAGCAGACGGGTAGAAAACTGAAGGACGATCTTCGAAAGGATGTTCCGCTCACATAATGATCTCCTTTTGTTTCCTAATTTTTTCTAATATTTTTCAATTTTAATTCTGTTTGAAATCCGGTTTCCTCCCAAATTGAGAAAGAGTAATATTAATATACTAGTTAAGTATAGATTAACGCTATGGAGAAAATGCTGACGCATAGGGACAGAGAATATCTGAGGGTTATTTTCTCATTAAATGGTGCAAAAATCCCAGTTGGTCCCGTGGATCTAGCAAAGAAGATAGGTGTATCAAAGGAATGTGCATATCAAAAGATGCGTAGGCTAAGCATTTTTGGCTATGGTGAGTATCATCTCTACAAAGGGTTCCAGTTGAATGAAACAGCAATCAAACTAGTTGAGGAGGATGCAAAACGTCATCATATCCTTGAAAATTTCCTTCAGAAAACACTTGATATAACTCACCATCAGGCATGTCAAGAAGCGATTAATATGGATGCTTCAATTAGTTCTGATATGTATCATCGGATTCTTCATCAGATTACTTTGTCAGAATCTTCATGTTGCGGATATGATCCCTCTGAAAGATTAACCCCAAAGAACATTAAACGATGTCCTTGGTTTCTCCATATAATTGATAATGCTAACCTGTAAAAAGAGGTATAGGAATATGTTGAACATTAGAACGTTTGCAGTTATATTTATAATCATTTTTGTTTTCCTTAGCAGTACAGGTTGTGTTGAAAACTCTATAGATGGCACCATTGATATTCTTGTTACGATTCTTCCTCAGAAAGAGATGCTTGAGGCAATTGGTGGATCATATATCACAGTGACATTGATGGTTCCACCAGGTCAAAGCCCGCATTCTTTTGAACCAACCCCTGAACAAATGACAAAGGTTGCCAAAGCAAAGGCATATTTCATTGTTGGATCCGGTGTAGAATTTGAAATCACACATCTTGATACTATCCTTACTCAGAACCCTGATCTTCAGATATATGATTGCTCAACTTATGTAGAGGTGGTCTCTTTTGATGAACATTATGGTCAACAATATTATCATAATGGCTCAATTCAAGATCATGAGGCGGGCACTGATCCGCATATATGGACATCACCTCTAAATTTTAAGAAAATGGCCGATATCGTCTTTGAAGGTCTCATAGATATTGATCCAGATCATCAGGAATATTATTATGGGAACTATCAAGAATATATCTCTCAACTAGATGATTTACATGTAAATATTGATTTGATTCTTTCTGAATTCACTGGCAGATCATTTATGGTCTATCATCCTGCATGGGGATATTTCGGTGACACATATTCTCTTGAGCAGATCGCAATCGAAGAAGAAGGAAAACAACCGGGACCTGCCGGTGTTGCTGCTCTTATTCAACAGGCAAAGGACCTTGAAATATCGGTTATCTTCGTTTCTCCTCAATTCGATATGTCAAATGCCCAGACGATAGCCTCTGAGATCGATGGAACGGTAATTCCAATTGATCCACTTATGGGCGATTATGAAGAAACGTTATTGAAACTAGCTACTGACATGGTCAAGGGTTTTAAGTAATGAATATGATGAATTAAAGGAGGAAATGCCAATGGTGGTGAAGAAAATGATTGAACCGGCTATAGATATCAAACATGTTACCGTTGGATATAATGCTGATACAGTAATTGAGGATATCACCTTCAAGATCGATGAGGGGGATTTCTATGGTATCATCGGTCCTAATGGTGGTGGTAAGTCAACCCTTCTCAAGGCGATCCTTGGTTTGATCCCTACTAGATCTGGTAGTATCCGTATCTTTGGTTCTTCTCCAAAAGATGCCAGGGGATTTATCGGTTATGTACCTCAATATGCGGAGTTTGACAAAAGATTCCCGATATCGGTATGGGACGTTGTACTTATGGGGAGACGATCTGTCCGTGGCCTCTATCCATTCTATTCAAATGAGGATAAACAGCAAGCAAGACGAGCGTTAAAAAAGGTTCAAATGCTTGATTTCAAAAAGCGTCATATCAGTGAATTATCTGGGGGTCAACGCCAGCGGATATACATCGCACGTGCACTTGTCTCAAATCCTCGCATCCTCCTTCTTGATGAGCCAACGGCAAGTGTTGATAAGGAAATGCAAAAGACGATCTATGATTTTCTCACTGAGCTTAATAAATCGATTACTATTGTACTTGTTACCCATGATATTGGTGTGTTATCCTCATATGTAAACAGGGTTTCCTGTTTGAATCGGTTCTTGTTCACCCATGATGATGACAGTGTTATCTCTAAGGATATGCTTGAGGCAGCCTATCAGTGTCCTGTTGACTTAATTGCACATGGTGTACCTCACAGGGTGTTGGATGACCATAAGAAACCATCTCATGATAAAAATAAGGGGGCGGTAAAGAAATGAGCGATTCCTTTCTCTCTCTTTTTGAATTGGCATTTGTTCAACGGATGTTCATTGCTGCATTCCTTGCAAGTATCTCTTGTGGTATCATCGGTAGCTTTGTGGTAGTAAAACGGATAGTGTTTCTTAGTGGCGGTATTGCTCATACGACCTTTGGCGGTATTGGTCTAGCATATTTTCTTCAATATACAATGGGCTGGATCTGGCTTGATCCTCTGTTGGGCGCTTTGATGTTTGCTGTGGCTACTGCATTTATTATGAGCGCCCCTCTTGTGAAAGATAGACTACGGGAGGATTCGACCATTGGTGTTCTTTGGGTGATCGGCATGGCATTAGGCGTTCAATTCCTTCAAGGCGTTGACCGTAGTGTCCTTGTCATACAGGACCCGGTGAGCATTCTTTTTGGAAATATTCTTCTTATCAATGCTCGTGATGTGTACATCATGGTTGCTCTTGTTGTCGCCATCCTTATATTGACATTTGTTCTGTTTAAAGATCTTCAGATCCTTACCTTTGATGAGGAATTCGCTTGTATTAGCGGGATCAATGTCTCGATGTTGAATCTGTTAATGCTTCTTCTTGTTGCGTTTACAACAGTGGTGTTGATAAAAGTGGTTGGTGTGGTCCTTGTTATTGCTATGCTTACGATCCCTGCAGCGATATCAGGTCTGTTCACGCATCATCTGAAACACATGATGATACTAGCGGTTCTTATAGGAGTTTTTACTAGTTTTACTGGGTCACTTTTTTCTCTTTATTTCAATCTTCCAACTGGCTCAACCATTGTCCTTGTCATGGGTGTTTTGTTTATTTTTTCGATACTATCAAGGCCCATTATTTCAAAGATGAGATCTGGTCCGAATCCAAATATCTGATCATTTTTTTTGTGATGTTGTAAAAAAGGAAAACTATTAATATTAATGTAAATAAAATTATATTAGAAAATATTAAAAATTATACTTCATATATCATCCCTGGAAGTGCGATACAAGATGAACTTAAAGTCAAACAAAATACTAACATTACTTTGCATAGTCTTACTCAGTATGAGCTTCTCTCCAACATTACTGGGAGATACTCCAACAATAAACCCATTACTATTGAACCCTGAGACAAAAGAACTTTATCTTCTCAGAGTTGAACACTACCTTGATCTTCTTGCAAACGAGAACACTGATACCTTTTCAGTACACTATGCATTCCCACCAGACTATGGTTTTCAGGTACCCATCCTTCTTGAGATACATGATGATTCAACAGCAGACATCCTCAGTTATTCCATAGATATGGATACATATGAACCAAATCGTATTGCTAACTTTACTATAGCGCCCATGCAAAAGGATACGCATAGCTTAATTCACTTTTCTGCCTGGGTTCTTGTTGAAGCATTTGATTTCGATGACATTCCAGAGGATGCCCCAATGCCTTATTCTCAGTATGATAGCCCGGAGGACACCTGGCATTGGCTCTCTCGATCTGAGATGGTTCAAAAGAACAGGTTGCGTATCAAATGGCAAGCTAATGCACTTGAAGGAACAAATGATAACATTCTTAGTTATGCAGAAAACGTCTCTTATTTCATAAAGAATCATCGATACAGGTTATTCCTAGCTCAGTTATGGACCCATACCTTCCTTAAACAAGATGCATTGACAACATTGAACATCAATGGTGAGAATGTGGGTAGATCTCATCTTGCTTGTGCATTGTTCCGAGCACAAGATATCCCTGCAAGGGTCATCCTAGCAAACAATGATCAAGGATTCTGGACACAGATGCATTACATGGTCGAATATTACATCCCGGATTATGGCTGGGTACTTTTGGATTCAACCAGGGGATTGACACCTTATGATACCCAACGTCAAGTGATCAACAGGATATGTTCCATTGATGATGAGGATGACACAAAGCATGATTATATCTATCGTTTGATGAAAGGTGAAGAACGATGGATATGGATATCTGATGAGAACGTTGAACCTTATTATGTTGACTGTGATACTGGTAGTAAATCACAGATGTTTTCGGAGACAATGGTGCAGTTGAAACCATTTGCCGCGGATTACGCGTTCTTCCGCACTCAGAACATGTTCCATCAATATGAACGCTTCCTCGGTTCTGATCTTTCAAGTACTGATGAACAACATGTAACTAGCGCGATCCAATATCAGAAAGATGCGGTTGCTAGTCTTATAGATACAGAGGATATCAACGATTATATTTTCTATATTGAAAAAGCATATGATGAGTATAAGGCAATCGAATAGATATGGTCCTATTATTGAACTTGTATCATCATTTCATTGATCTTTTTCAAGATATTTTCATGATGAATACCCTTTTTTTATACGAATGAAAATAAAGATGCCTTCATTTTTCGATTTAACCAAAATGTTGGGCCAAACAGTAATATAATGTTTAAAGATTATATGAATTATCCCGAAAATATATTAGGGGGGAATAAAAATGAAATATGATAAGAAAACAATCACGACACTCGTCATGATAGGTATGTTCATACTTACTGTTTCTCTTACCGGATGTGTCTTTCGGTTAGGAGATGAAATATTCGAATATGGACATAAAAAAATTGATGTAAATTCCAATACGATTCTAACTGTGAACAATGTTAACGGTATTGTTAAGGTCAAAGGTACTGATAATGACACAATTTCCCTGACCATTGTTAAACAAACAAATGAACGATGGGGCGAAGAGGAATTTGATAAGGTCGACGTAATAATATCAGATCAAGATAACATGCTTTCGATATATACGGAATATCTTGAGAATAACACCCATGTCTCTGTTTTGATGTATCTAGATGTACCGATGTTTGTCACAGTTGACACTCTTTCCACGGTCAATGGAGCGATCAATGCAAGTAACATAAAGGGAGACAACCCATTCTTCAGGACAACAAATGGTGCGATCACACTCGAAGATCTCGAAATCGAAGGTGATGCAGTACATGCTGAGACCGTCAATGGTCTTGTTGACATACACAATGTTGAGTTCACTGATCATACTGGTGGCCTCTTTGCACACACGACATCTGGCTTGATCGTGATCTCTGATGTTCAAGGATTCGTAGGAGCAACAAGTACCAATGGAGCAATCACCATACAAGATTGTTCAGGTGTTTATGATGTGATAACGGTCAATGGTGCTATTGATGTTGAGATTGCAGATATTGTTGAGGACATTGAAATAACAACCCTTACAGGAACCATAAATGCCTACCTGAACACAGATATGAATGCCGAGATAACAATCGATGTGAATATACCTGCCAGTGGATTTCATATAAATGATATCGTTGACTATTTGGATATTTCACGTCTGGAGACAAATCATCTTGAGGCAACCCTTAATGAGGGCGGACCATTGATCGAAATAGAGATCACAACTGGCTTCATCAACCTATACAAACTAGATTAAGGGCAGCATATGCCCCCACCTTTTCTCATTTTTTATGTACTTTTTTAAATACCTCATCTTATATCGATCAGTTTTCCTTTTCAAATAATATAAATAGTCGAGGGTTCATTGAACCAGCTGTGGAGCCAACAGAGCTTGCTGAAGAGCTAAAAGCACTCAACAGACGCATTGATGAACTGGAATCTATGATCCGGGTCATCCTGAAACCACTTCAACAAGTTGGACACACCACAGCAAGCTATCTACGATTAGTAAGTATCCTCCTAGAACAAGGAGGTCTTAGCCCAGACACTCTTCTTCAAAATGTAAAGGACCCTATTGAGAAATCAATCGTTCAGGTCCTTACAAAGAAACCTGATCAGAATATCTCTCAGATAACAGAGATGGTACGAAATACGAGAGGAAAAGCCTCTAGACGGATCATACGAAAAAAACTATTACACCTAGAAGAAGAAAACATTGTCATTTCCGATAAAGCGGGTTCTAGATCATTGTATCGACTTACAGATGAAGTGATCAATAAATGGTCACAAGTGCTCGGTTTCTCTAAATAAACTGACCACCTTTAGAATGTATCAATAACAAAAAGGAGATGTGAAAAACATATGAGTAATGAAAAAGAATCATGGCATGACCATGAGAGAATGCCAGACCCTCAGAAAATAAAAGAGATCCTTGATGTCGTTGCGGAAAAGGTCCCTGGTCTTTTAAGGGAGCTTAGTAGTCTCTTGTATAGTCCTGAGAGTGCAAAACAATATGCACAGGCTGCTGCAATATTCTATAAGGAATTGAAAAATGCAGGGATGAGCGAACGAGAAGCATATGAGCTTACAAGTCAGTATCTTTCAACCCTGAACCTTGGTAAGATGATGGGCAGGTTCGCACAGGATAAACATGATTGATGCTGATGGATGTTTGTGAGAACAATGCAAAAAAGCTCTCGAACGAGGCATACGGACAATCCATTGAAGCTCTTTGGCGTGATTGTACCGTATCTTCCAATTCTTTTACTGCGCACAGGTGCCGCCTGGCTCTCATTTAGAGGTAAGGCTCAGAAAGGTGCTAAAATATTCCAACAGGAACTCGTTAGACAAGGGATCGATAAAGAAACAGCGATGATGTTCACCCAGAGTTATGCACAGGGGAACAATCTTATAGAGATATTTAAGAAATTTTAATAAAGCAAATTATGGAGAATATTTCATCATTTAATCTCTTGTTCTATTATCTTATATGAATGGGTGATCTCACAGGCGGCACCAAGCATCGCTGATATTGGGCAGTACTTGTTCTGAGATAGATCAATTGCTCTCTCCAGGTCCTTTGTATTAAGTTTGGATCCATAGAACACGTATTCAACATTGATCTTTGTAAACACCTTTGGTATCTCCTCTCTTTTATTTCCTTCAACATTGATCTCCAATGCCGTGAACGGGGTTTTTTTCTTTCTAAGGATTGAAACGACATCGCTACCTGTACAACTCCCAAGTGCCATCAGTAATAATTCCATTGGTCTGCTCCCAGCTTCTGATCCAAAGAACTCTTTTGGCCCATCAATGGATACCCAATGATTGGTGTCACCTTTTCCAACAAATGTAAGACCTTCAACCTGTTTGATAATGACCTTCATACTATCATCTTACCTCTCTGGTAGTTTTCTCATATAGAATATGGTGTCATTTAAAGTGTTTTTTACGATCTTTCCCTGTGCGAGTAATGTTTCAATAAGACCAAGGTCTTTTCCTGCTTTTTTAAGCAGTTCTTCAATCGCATCCTGTCTCATGGGATGAACTGAGGTGATACTAAGAATATCTTCTTCTATATTGCCGGTGAACGCGAACTCATTTCCCTCATATCCAATAAGATATTCCGTTGGAATGTTCTGATCTGTGAAAAGTTGATATGCTTTTGTCAATGTTTTTTCAGAGGCCGGTCTCACTGATGTTTCAGCTGGTGGACGAGTAGGAATGGAAAGATAACTTGTTTGTGGTGATAAACAAGAGATGAAACGGGCAAGATCATCAAGTTCTTCAAAGTTATCATTGACATCTTGAATGAGCATTGTTTCGGTACATAATGAATTTGAATAATCAGTTGAAAATTGCTCAATTCCCGATAAAATATCCTTAAATGTGAGTGCTCCATGAGGCCGGTCGATCTTTTTCCATGTTGTCTCAGTGATCGCATCTATCTTAACAGATACCCAATCTGCAAGGAATAGTTCATTTCGTACATCCTCACTAAAAAGCAACGATGAATTAGTGATAACAGCCACAGGATATCCTAGTTCTTTGAGCCTGTAAATAACTTGGCCCAGGTTTTGATCTAGGGTAGGTTCGCCATCTGGAACTAATGTCAGATAATCGATATGTTCATTTTTTTCTCTCGCATGTTTGATCTTCTCTTTGGTCTGAGTAATGATATAATCGGGCTTGTAAAAGGTCTCTCGGTTTATTTGCATATGATGTGTTCTTCCAAGTTGACAATAGATACAGGAATAAGTACATCGTTTTGGAGGGATGTTGTTGATACCGATACTTTTTCCTAATCTTCTTGAGGGGACTGGTCCAAAAACAATAGGGTTTTGATCATTCATTTTATTGCCTTCATGATTATTAATCGAGCAGTATCATTCGATGGTTGTTCTACTATTTCATTATTTTCTATGAAGAGATCAGCTTGTGTTTCCATTTTATCAAAAAGGCGAATTACAGATCCTTGTATTGAATTGAGTGTTTTTTGCTGAATATATCTTGATTTTGGATTCAAAAACAAAGCCATGAACAAACCATGGTTTTTTAAAATTCGATATGTCTCTTTAATGGTTCTTTCTGGATTTACCATGAACTCAAGGGAGGTAATACATAATGCAGCATTGAAAGACTCTGATGTAAAAGGAACACACTGTCCATCTCCATGAATTAGATTAAGAAAGAATAGAAAGGTGGAAAGCATATTTCTGTTTACATCAAGTGAGATGATGTATAGGTCCTTCCGTATTTCTTGCATTCTTTTTTCAATAATGCCCGGCCCACATCCTACACTGAGGACAACTGCATTTTTTTTGAATTGATTTAGAAATGAGTTGTGCCTCATATTCTGCCATCTTTTTTCCAAGGGGTGTTTGGTATAAGCTTACGTATTTTGTTGTTACCTTCTTCGTTTTAATCCCTTCATGAAATCTAAAATGAACCTACGGATCAGAGCTTTTTAGCAACAACCTCTGCGGCTTTAATAAGCGGATAAGCAGTCGGTGGTGCGGTAACCAATGGATGTGTTCCGATTTGAGCGGTAAGGATGTTATTAACGGTCATCTTATTTTGAATGATGAATCCAATAAGGTTCGTAAGTTCGCCAGTGCTGTTTCCACCGATGACCTCTCCTCCAAGAACAAGTCCTCCTTCTCGAGCAGCAATGAGCTTTACAGTTTGTTTATGGACCTCTGGTAAGGTGCCAGGATGTTTATCGACCCCGGTGAATGATCCTGTGACTATGTCAAATTGTTCGAATACTGCTGTTTTTTCGGTGACACCTGCGACACCAAACCCAGTGTTGCCTAATGCTGTTGAGAATATCGCGATGGTGCCGCTAAATGTTTTCATAGCTGACAATTTAAAGAGATTCATCCCTGCGATACGTGCCTCTGCACAAGCAGTTGAGGCTAGCATCGTTGAACTGATCTTTCTCGTTATAAAATCTCGTTTTTCAGCGCAATCACCAACAGCCATGATGTCATGATTGTCAGTGTGCATATATTCATCCACCTTGATGTATCCCTTTTCATTGAGTGAGAGGCCTGCCTCGACTGCAAGTTTCGTGTTTGGTTGATATCCTACGGTCAATAGTATTGCATCAGCTGAGAGTACTTCACCGTTTTCAAGTTCAACCCCTGTTGCCTTTTTTCCACCAATGATCTTTGAGATACCAACCCCCGTTATGAATCTAACATCTCTTTGTTTAAGGGTTTTTTCAACTTCCTCACATATCTCATCATCAAAAGCGGTTCCAAGGATATGTGGAAGTTTTTCGACGATGGTGACATCTTTGCCGATTTTTCGTAGTTCATCTGACGTTTCAACTCCGATGAACCCCCCACCAATCGTGATGATTTTTTTCGCGGAGGAAAGCTGGTGTAAAGCTCGATCTAAATATTCCTTGTCCTTTGGAATGATAAAAACGTTTTCTTTATCTGCTCCTTCAAGCCATGAGGGGATACATGCCTCTGATCCTGTAGCAAGTACAAGTTTATCATAAGTAAAGACCGTCCCATCACTTGTCTTACAGGTTTTTTTTATAACATCGATATGAGTTACTTCATCGACTTTCACTTCGATTTTGTTCTTTTTGAACATATCGTCTGAGATCATGTCTTTCTCTGTTTCCAGGAGCGAACCAAAAATATAGGGTATGCCACAGGGAACAATAGCATGTTTCTCCTTTCGGATCATTAAGAATGTTTTATCAGGGTATGCGTTTTTTCCGGTTATTGCAGTAGTGATCCCTGATGCGCTACCGCCTATTACAATGACATCATATTCCATTTTTTTCACCTTTTTATCTAATCCATGCTTGTTGTTCCATCTGTAAGAATCGCTGACCTTCATCAGGGTTCATTACTGTTGTCTCAACGGTAAAATCAAATCCTTTTTCTTTTATAGGGTTACAGACACTAGCGATGAGCTGATCTGCGATAGGTATATTTGGGAACGGAAATGCCATAGTGATTTCAATGGTTCCATCCTTACTTTCTATGTTCTTTAAAATACCCAGATTAAAAAGTATATGATTTATTGTGGGATGCTTGATTGTCTTGATTTTTCTGATAAGTGTAAGACCTGTGTCTGAATCCATTTTTACACCGTTTCATTTCCGGCATCAGTTAATGATTCATAAATGTCACTGATATGATTGGGATAATGATATGTTTTGACCAAATTTTTTTTGATTGGATAACAAATTTTTTTAATCCTGTAGAAATTGCGTTAACCGATTTTTTATTTGGAGGATGAAACTTACGGAGAAAACAATTAGGATTGCTTGTGCAATGGATGATGCTACTCACCTAACAAAGGAACATTTCGGTTCTGCAAGATTTTATTTTATTTATGAGTTGGATCATAGGGGTACTCTTACTTTTGTTGAACGAGTTGAAAATACTTCTGTTAAAGAAAAGATACATGGCGATCCAAGAAAGGCTTCTTCAGTATCTGCTCTTTTAAATGGTGCATCAGTGTTACTTTGTTGTGCAATGGGAAGAAATGTTACACGGATGAGAAAAAAATATTGTCCGGTTGTTACTACCGGAACTGATCTTATCATCGCGCTGAATATGCTCAAAGAGCAATATTATGTACTGTTGGAACAAGTTCAAAGAACTCCGGGTGTCGATCGAAGGATCATTCGAATTTAATTATTCTTTGAATAGTATTATACTTACTAGTTATTCTGAAAATAGTTTTCCAGCTAATGCCCAGTTCTCAGCTGATATTTCTTCAAATACGACCTGCGTATATTCCTTTGGTTTTTTAGCAACGTTTTCAAGTGTCTCGGTGAATTGTTTTGCAATGTCAGCCTTTTGTTGTTCTGATAAGTTTCCTATGAGTCTAACATGTATGAAAGGCATTTTTCTTACCTCGTTTTTATGGAACCATATAACTGATTTGTATTTAGAAATTTGGACGTAATATACCTTTAAAAATTTAATTTTTATAAATGTGTGGCTTTTTATTAAAGTATATATAATACCTGGGATGATTACCATTATGGAATATATATTTGGCATTGTCAAATAATAATTGAATGTATTTCAATGGGGGAATATATCAATGAGATATACATTAAAAAGTTTGAAGGCTTTTGCTCTTTTTGCAACTATTGTGTTGGTTGCAGTATCATTTCATCCTGCATTGGACCCATTTTGGGATATTGTATTTTCCGAGGATGAAGACTATATTCTCTCCTTATTTGAAACTGCTGGGGCATCTGAACAAACCTATCAGCAATATCCGACATTGAATCAAACGATTTTATTTAGTCAGATACAGAGATTAATAAATGAAACTCCTTCTGATCAAAAGATTGATACAGATAATGATGGATTGTATGACTCTGTAGAAATTATTATTGGGACAGATTACAATAACAGCGATACTGATTTTGATGGACTTAATGATTCTTTTGAAGTGTTCAATTCACTTGATCCACTAAAGACAGATTCCAATGATGATGGTTTAACTGATTATTTTGAGATAACAAACGTATCTAGTGATTTCGATAATGATGGTATTGAGAATCAATGGGATATAGATAATGATAATGATGGTGTGAATGATGCAACTGATCTTTCACCATTTTCAAAAACAGAAGATATGGATAGTATATCTTTTAACGCTAAAACTAATGGGAATCCTACCTATGTGAATTTTCAGTTGAGACCTAAGGACCCAAATCATTTGAGGCTTACTCAGCAAGTATGGGATTGGCCAGAGGATGAAGAAGGCTTCATGAAGGATCTTAATGAATCCCAGGATGATGTGTACATAACCCCTATGCTTGAACTATCTACATCAGTTGATTTTAAGATCATTGCAAATCATAGTGGTAAATGTTTGGAAGTATCAGATGAAAGCATGGATGATAACGCAACAATCATTCAAAATACGTTTTCAAGTGATGATCATCAACTCTGGAGGATCCTACCTGATACTCTTGGATATTATAAGATCGAATCTCTTCATAGCGGTAAATACTTGACAGCTCAATTATACAATAATTCTGTTTATATCATACAAAGTAATTTCACTCAAAATGATTCTCAATTATGGCGTCTTGATGTAAAAGATGATGGAATATATTCTCTTATTTCAAAGGAATTTGAGACCTGTTTGACGGTGCTAAATGCAAGTCATGAGGGTGGGGCCCAGCTAACACTTGAAAATGATACAGGAATTCCGAATCAGAGATGGAACATTCAAGCCATCGGTAATTCGATTCCAGATAATGTCGATACCGATGATTATGGTATTTTCAGTAATCTAAATACAACGCTCATCCCAATAACACCTATTCGAGAACATGGTGCAATTGTTGCCCTACAGGGAAAGATGTTTTATCCTGCATCTTCTGCTCTAAATGTTTCTGGAAATATCAGACTTCTCTGGATGGTCAATGGGAAATCTGACCGGGTAATGAAAGCGTTTCAAGCTAATAATAATCTCTATATCTCTACCCTTGATGAGAATGGTATTATTGATGCAAATAGTTCTACTGTTGGTGAAAATGAGACCTTTGAATGGGTTGATCTTGGGAATAAAAGAGTGGCACTTATTGCAAGTAATGGAAAATACGTTTCAGTAGTTTCCACAAATGATAATCGACTTAGTGCAAATAGCAGTATTCTAGGCGATACTGAAACCTTTGAATTGGTAACCCTTGGTGGAAATCTAATCGCTCTGAAAGCTGATAATGGAAAATATGTGTATCGATCAGAAAATGGATCATTGATAGCAAACGCTACTGTAATTATTAACGAAGCAAAATTTAACCTTGTGGATAAAGGTTTTTCCCCAGAGATAGTAACCTTGGTTCGATATTATGAGGATTTTAGGCTTACAGGGTGTAATATTCAGGAGAACTATGGGGCCACAGTGGGAGTATTCTATGATACTGATGTGAATAAAACGTTTGGAGCTGGCTTTGTCATGGCGTATAATTTCCTACGAAGCCAAAACAGTCTAACAGAGATGCCGGCTAACTTAACAAGTAATAAT
>Ga0180433_10005577_pt1 | contig 16912 bp, 18 predicted proteins | sample SS_ome_8_FD_132980 | JGI IMG/M metagenome (GOLD analysis project Ga0180433, IMG submission 132980) | Hypersaline lake sediment archaeal communities from the Salton Sea, California, USA - SS_1_D_1 metaG | ecosystem: Environmental > Aquatic > Non-marine Saline and Alkaline > Hypersaline >... | reverse complement strand
GCGATCTTTTTGTTCGTCCAACCCTCCTCCTTTCGCCTGATCATCCACCGGATCCTCGAATCAGTAAGTTTGACCACCCTCCCCCCACAAAGAGGGGGGTGAAATAATTTAGGGATAATACAGAGGCCCGACCGAAGACAAAGGTTTAAGAGCGAAAAGGGCGCGGGAATACTGCATTGAGGTCCCTCCCACTGATCATGTTGGTACTGGTCGCATCGGCCCTCCCGGCCCTGGCCCAGGAGAAGCCGCGGATAATAAAGGTCCTCGCCATGGGCAAGGCCTCCAGCACGCCCACCCTCACGCAGTGGCTCACCTCGGAGCCATCCACGGACCCCACCATCATCGCCACCCGCGTCTGGGGATCCATAAGTGGCACCGACATAAGGCGATACATGAGGATATACTTCCCCCGGAACCGCGAGGAGTTCGAGAACTACGAGTTCGTCTACATGGCCCAGGTAGACATGTCCTACATCACCGACGCCCAGGCGAGGCTGATCTACGAGGGCCTCCGCGACAACCCCATGGGGGCCGCACACACCCGCAGCACCATGAGCGCGGTCTCCACGTACTACATGCCCTGGAGAGACAGCATCCTGCCGGAGGCCTTCCCCAACGATGTGGACGCAGTCATAGCCGACGAGCGCAACTTCCAGGGCGTACCCGGCCAGCTTGTGGTCAGGGATGACCCGGGCCTCCCGGCCATCGTGAAACCCTACAAGAGCATGATCGAGCCCATCTACCCATACTACGGCGGGGTGAACACGGTGCCCAAGCCCGGTTCGGTGATACTGACCTACACCAGGAACAACCAGGGGATCGGGTACCCCGTCCCGGGCCAGATAGCCCACATCTTCTACTGGAAATGGGAGAACTCAATCACCTTCACCTTCAGGGACATGGTCAATGACCTGTTCTGGGCCGCGCCGGCGGGGAACCCCTACTCCCTTGACGTGGTGGCCAACGTGATCTGGTGGGGAACCGGCAGGGAGCTACCGGGAGATCCGCTGATGGTACACGACTACCGGCAGCTGGTCTCGGATTACGCCATCAAGAAGTCCCTGCTGACGAGCCTACTGGACTTCGCGGAGGTCTTCGGGGCGGACTCCTCCCGGATCTACGACATGGCCGTGGAGCCCGAGGAGCAGCGCAGCAGCGCTGCCGCCGACTACCTGGACGGGGACTTCCCATCCGCATACGACTCGATGAAGGTCGCGATGGACCTCCTCGGGGAGCTGGAGGACGAGGCCGCCCTGCTTAAGGGCAGGGCGCTGTTCTGGGTCTACCTCGTGCAGTGGCTGGCAACGACCGGCTCCTTCATGGTGGCCGCATTCCTGCTCTGGACCCTGATGGTCAGGAGGTCCCTCTACCGCGAGGTCTCAACCACCAGGTGGGTCGAGTAGCCAGGCTACCACAGGTGCAGGGGGGTGGCCAAAACCCGGCCTGTGCAATATTTTATAGGATCGCCCGGCACATCCGGTCAACCTGCCGGATGGTGATAAAGACGAGACCCCCCAGTAAGTACGCCGTGACCCTCATGCTGGCGTTCCTCGCGGCCAGCGCCATTCTCCCGGCAACCCTGGCCGAGGAACCGGCGGGAATAATTGCGATGGGCAAGGCCGACCAGGGCAGGATTCAGCTGATCCGGGGCTGGTTGCTGGGCGAACCCTCCTTCCGGGGGATCGTGATTCCGGCCAGGACCTACGGTGCGGTCGGGAGCGAGGACGTCTGGAAGCAGATCCGCATCTACTTCCCCCGGACCTTCGATGACCTTGTCACCTACGACTTCGTGCTCCTGGCCTCCGTGGACATGCAATTCTTCACCGTCAAGCAGATCCAGTGGATGTACGGGGCGATAGCCGAGGAGGGGCTGGGGGGCATGAACACCAGGAGCGTTCAGAGCATGAGCACCGCCTGGTCCGGGTCCTGGACCAACAGCGTCCTCTCGGAGGCCTTCCCCAACGACGCCCTGGCCGTCATCACCAGCAGCTACTACCAGGGGGAGACCTTCGCGGAGGGCCCCATCATCGTCAACGATGACCCCGGCATTTCGCCCGTGGCGAGGCCCTTCAAGGACGCGGTCGAGGAGGCCGTCCCTGCCTACAGGGGCGTTGTGACATCCCCCAGGCCCGGTTCCACGGTGTACACCTGGGTCAGGAGCGGGAACATGCAGATGGGCGACTCCCCCCAGGGGTTCATCCCGCACCTCTTCGAGTGGAGCTACGAGAACGCGACCACCTTCACGGCCATGGACATGCTCTGGGAGCCGTTCTGGAAGGGCGACCAGAACCCCTACTCCCTGGACATCCTGGCGAACGTCGTCTGGCGCTCCACCGGCCGGGACCTCCCGCTGGACGCCATGAGGGTCCATGCCCTGCGGGAGCTCTTCCTCAGCTTCCAGCTGAGGAAGTCGCTGCTGGTCTCGATGTTCGAGTTCGCCGAGAACTTCGGGGCCAACACAGAGGATATCTACTCCAGGCTGGGCGAGATCGAGGAGGGGAAGACCGACGCCGACCGGGAGTACCTCGCGGGGGAGTTCGAGTCCTCCCACCAGATGATGGGAACCCTTCTGGAGGAGCTCATCGCCCTGGAGGAGGAGGCGCTGGAGCTGAAGGACCGGGCGCTTGCATGGGTCTACTTCATAGAGTGGCTCACAGTCAGCGGGACGATGCTGGTGTGCGGGTCCGTCCTGTGGTCTCTGATGGTGAGGAGGAGCGCGTACAGGGAGGTCGGCGTTACCCGCCTCCGCTGAAACACCATAACGATAAACGAGCCCTGAATCGAGATGCCCCCGATAAAAATAAATTGAGCGACGCCCAGGATGGCCATGCTGCAGCGGACCCAGGAGATACTCAATGACCTGGAGGGGGTCCTCGAGGACCTCAGGTCTCTGCCCGGGGGAACCCTGATACTCGTGGAGGGCAGCAGGGACAGGGCCTCCCTCAGGAACCTGGGCATCAATGCCCCCATAGAGCTCATACACGACTCCAGGCAACTACCCGAAAAGATCAGGGGCTACGATGAGGTCGTGATCCTCACCGACTACGACCGCCACGGCGGCTACCTCGCCCACAGGTCCGAGTCCACGGCCCGGTCATTCGGTTCAAGGCCCAACCTGGAGTTCCGCCGCAGGATAAGGAGGGCGACCCGCAGGGAGCTCTCCCACGTCGAGGGCCTGGACACCTACGTCCGAAACCTCCGCAGGAGGCCCTAGGTACACTAGCGGCAAAGCTCGCGCTGGAAGCTGCAGTTCTCCGTATGGATGGCCCTATGCCGTGAGCCAGGACTCTATCATCCTCACGCCCAGAACCGCGTCGGCGGCGCAGGCGTCGGCGCCCATCTCCTTGGCCAGCTCGTCGGTTGCGGCTGCCCCGCCCACGACGACCTTCACGCCGTCCCTGACCCCGGCCTCGACCATGGCGTCAACTATCTCCTTGGTGTAGGTAATCGTGGTCGACAGCAGGGCCGACAGGCCCACAACGGTGGCGCCCTCGTTCTTGACGGCCTCGACGAACTTCTCCGCCGGCACGTCCACGCCCAGGTCCACCACGTCTATCCCCGCGGCCACCAGTAGCGAGACGACCAGGTCCTTCCCGATGTCGTGGAGGTCTCCCTTCACGGTGCCCACGGCTACCTTGCCCTTGCTCTCCACGTCGTCGGCGGTCATGGCCGGCTTCAGTATCTCCATGGCCTCCTTCATCGTCTCCCCGGCCATTATGAGCTCGGAGAAGAAGAACTCCCCGCTCTCGTACTTGTCCCCGACCTCCTTCATCCCGTCGCCCAGGGCGTTCACCATGTTCAGGGGCTTGACGCCGTCGTCCAGGCCCTTCTGCACGGTGACCTTGATCCCGTCTATATCGAACTCGATCAGCTGCCTCTTGATCTCACCAGCATAGTCCACAGTCATCTCTCTCCTTAAGCTTGACTTGGCTTACCCACCCGCCTCTGGACGCTTTATTAGTGTTTCGACATAAGGGCTGAATTCAGCATTATACCTGTACAATGCCCGTGTTCTCACCTATCTGCATACCCGTACCGGAGAGGAAAAACCACGAGATGCTTCAGCACTTGAGGAGCAGCTCGTCAACCCTGGGCTTTGCCGCCTCCACCCTATCCTGGAAGTCCGCCAGGAATTCCTCCACGAACTCTGCCAGCATGACCTTGCAGCCGCCGCACAGGTTCTCGCCGGCCTCACAGCCCCTTACCCTCTCGGCCACCTCCCCGTCGCCGAGCATGAAGTAGGCCAGATACTCCAGGGTCACGCAGACCCCGGGCCTGCCGCCGAGTTTCCTCTGGTCCTCGACGTCGACCCTCCCCCCGGTAAAGGATTGCCTGACCTTCCTGGCCGCATCCTTCGGGTCGTCTGTGAGGAATATGGCCGTGTCGGGCCTGCTGGCGCTCATCTTCTCGCCCTTCAGCCCTGGCAGGTACTTCAGGTGCAGGCCGCCGGGCTTGGTGAAGCCGAACCTCTCGGCCACGTCCCTGGCAACCCTCACATAGGGGTCCTGGTCGATGCCGATGGGGACCAGCACCCGCTCGCACCCGAACTCTGGCAGCTGGGGCATGAGCAGGTGGGCCGCCTGGATGCAGGGGTAGAACATGAGCCCCGCGTTGGTGCTGTCGGGGAAGCCGTAGACGGCCTTTATCGTGCTCAGCGTTATCCCCCTGGATAGCCTGATCGCCAGGTTGTAGATCCTGGTGTACTGCTGGTCGATGAAGATGTGGGTCTTCTCGGGGCTGAAGCCCATTGCGATCAGCTGGGCAGCTATGACCCTGGCGTTCTCCAGGGCCTCCTCCTGGTTCTCCACCTTGCCCACGACGTAGCTCTCGTCGTCGGAGAGGGGTATGAATATCTCGATCCCGTACTCCCTCTGGAAGAAGAGGTTCAGGTCGAAGGTCAGCTTGTGGCCGAAGTGCATCGGGCTGCTTGGGTTGAGCCCGGAGACGATGGCGCACCTCTTTCCCGCCCTGACGTCGAGCATGAACCTGTCGAAGTCCCTGTGTGAGAAGACGTAGCCCCTGTCGAAGGCCCTGTAGTCGGGCAGGCCCCCCAGGACCTCCTCGGCCGACGAGATGGGTTGGGTCCCGAACTCCTTGATGAGCTTCTCGTAGTCCAGCTCCCCGCTCTGGTCGAAGGGCGTCAGCGTCCCCGGTTCGGGGGAGGATATAGAGTCCGAATTCTCGGCGTGTTCAGGCATGATAGGCTTCACCCCGACGGGCCTAATCGCCCGGGGACAGGTTCATCTCTTGGAGGTCCTTACCTTACCCCGCCTGCTCACGTGACATTCGGGGCAGACCTCCCAGCGAAGGCCCCCAGAGCCCTCGAGTCTCTTCGTGTGCTTGTCGCACATTGGCCTTCCGCAGCGCTTGCACTCGTTTATGGTCAGCGTGTCGCAGAAGGCGCACTTCTTCTTTCTTTTCTTGGAGAGGCCAAAGAAGAGGAAACCGAGCATTTTCGCACCCCAGATGGTCGAGGCGGGGTCCCCCGGCGTTCTGATAAATGTTTGTGGAACATCCAAGCGCCGGTAGGGAAACCGTCCCTGCAATGAATAGGTGACCCGGGCTATTAAAACTATTCGATGGCGGGCTCATTGCCCGTCCGGGGGCATACGAAATGGTTATCAGTCTTTCGGGGTGTCATCGGCCATGGACGTCGAGATCATCACGGTCGGCTTCGAGATCCTGGACGGGGACGTGCTGGACACCAACTCCAACTGGATGGCCAAGAAAATCTCCAGGAGCGGCAACTGTCTGAGGAGGGTCACGATAATCGAGGACCTGGTCGGGGTGATCGCCTCCACCCTCAGGGAAGCCCTGGCGAGGTCGCCCTCGCTTATCATCATATCCGGCGGGCTGGGCCCCACCAGGGACGACCTGACCCTGGAGGGGGTGTCCAATGGCCTGGGCGTGGGGCTTGCCGAGGACGGGGACGCGGTGGAGATGATCGCAAACGCCTACGCCAGGTGGAACGAGGGGAAGACCCGGGAGGAGCTCCTGACCGGGCCGCGGAGGAAGATGGGAATGCTGCCCGTGGGCTCCACCCCCCTGGAGAACCCGGTCGGGACCGCCCCCGGAGTGCTCTGCAGGTCCGGGGAGACCACCGTGGTCTGCCTTCCGGGCGTGCCGGCGGAGCTCAGGGGTCTCTTCAACCAGTCCGTCATGCCACTGCTGGGGCTGGAGGCCGCCGAGGAGCAGGCGTCGGTGGTGGTCAGGGGGATAGGCGAGTCGGAGCTTGCGGACCACCTCAACGCGGCCATGGCTGAGACCGGGGTCGAGATCAGGTCCTACCCCTCGAAGGGGAAGATAAGGCTCAAGATCATAGGGGACGGGACAGCAGGGGCCATAAAATTCCTGAGGAAATCCCTCGGGGAGGGGCGTAGCGTGAAGCGGCTCGTCAAGAAAAAAATCCGAAAAGATTGATATTCCTCGGGATGTCAAGAGACTGCGGGCAGGGACATGTCCGGTTCTAATGGACCCATCACCGGCAAGACCGTCTTGGTGACCGGCGGTGCCGGATTCATCGGCAGCAACCTGGCGGAGCTGGTCTCCGCCGACCCCGACAACGGGGTTGTCATGCTCGACGACTTCTCAACGGGCAAAAGGTCCAACCTGGACTGGCTCTGGGAGAGGTCCAACTGCTCCATGGTCTGGGGGGACGTCGGGGATGAGAAGGAGGTCGCCAGGGCGATGAAGGGGGTCGATTACGTCCTCCACGAGGCTGCAATAGCCAGCGTACCAGCGTCCCTGGAGGACCCCGTGGCCACCAACCGGGTAAATGCCGGTGGGACGCTGTCGGTGCTGGAGGCCGCCAGGAAGAACGACGTGGACTGTGTCGTGCTGGCCTCCTCCTGCGCGGTCTACGGCGATGCGAAGCCCCCGATATCCGAGTCATCACCGACCAGGCCAATATCCCCATACGCCGGGTCCAAGCTCGCCGCGGAGACCTACATGTGGATCTACCACGACCTGTACGGGCTCCACACCACCAGCCTGCGCTACTTCAACGTCTACGGCCCCAGGCAGAGCCCCCGGTCCCAGTACTCGGCGGTGATACCCAGGTTCATCCACGCGATGCTGCGGGGGGAGAGGCCGACCATCTTCGGCGATGGGGAGCAGACCCGGGACTTCGTCTTCGTAAAGGACATCTACAGGGCCAACTGCCTCGCGGCTACAAGCACAAAGGCAGCGGGGAGGACCTACAACGTGGCCGGTGGCAGGCCCGTCACGATCAACCACCTGTTCGAACTGATCTCGGGAATAACCGGGTTCGATGAGAACCCACAGCAAGGGCCGCCCAGGGCCGGCGACATCGCCCACAGCTGGGGGGACGGGTCGCTGATCCAGGGGGAGCTCGGATTTAAACCCGGATGTAGACTTGAGGACGGTCTCTCTGAGACCGTGGATTGCTTTAGGCGAGGTATGAAAGATGCGTAGCGACGCCGTCAAGAAGGGACTGGAGAGAATACCCCACAGGGCCCTGCTCAGGGCCTGCGGGCTGAAGACCGAGGACTTCGACAGGCCGCTGGTGGCCATCGCCAACTCCTGGAACGAGGCCATCCCCGGGCACGTCAACATGAACGAGCTCTACGGGGAGATCGCCGCGGGGGTGAGGGAGGCTGGCGGGGTTCCACTGGGCTTCGGGGTGCCCTCCATCTGCGACGGCGTGGCCATGAACGTGGAGATGCGCTACTCCCTCCCTTCACGGGAGCTGGTGGCCGACTCAATCGAGGCCGTTGTCAGGTCCCACTCTTACGACGGCTGGGTCGGGCTCACCAACTGCGACAAGATCACGCCGGGGATGCTGATGGCCTGCGGAAGGCTCGACATCCCATCAATAATGGTCACCGGTGGACCCATGATGGCCGGGAAGATGGGGGAGGAGAGGCTGGACGTAATCTCATGCTTCGAGGCCGTCGGGAGGATCAAGGCCGGTTCCCTCTCCGAGGAGGACGCGGAGAGGGTCTGCGAGCTGGGCTGCCCGGGTCCCGGGTCCTGCGCCGGGCTCTTCACAGCCAACTCCATGGCCTACGTCACGGAGGCCCTCGGGATGTCCCTGACCGGGTCGGCGAGCGTCATGGCGGTGGACCCCAAGAGGCTGGAGATAGCCCGGGAGTCGGGCAGGCGAATCGTGGAGCTCATCGAGGGTGACGTGACCCCCTCGAGCATCATGACGGAGAACGCCTTCGAGAACGCCATCAGGATGGACATGGCCATCGGCGGCTCGTCCAACACCGTCCTGCACCTCCCGGCCATCGCCCGGGAGCTGGGCATGGACATACCCATGGACCGCTTCGACGAGGTCTCCAGGGTGACCCCAAACATCTGCTCGATCAGGCCCTTCGGGCCCTATTTCATGGAGGACCTCCACGAGGCCGGCGGGGTCCCTGGCATTCTCTCCAGGCTGGCGGACGACGTGAAAAATGCGAAAACGGTCTCCGGCGTGGACCAGGCCGACGTTGCGAGGAAAGGGTCTGTGAAGAACGACGAGGTCATCAGGTCTAAGGAGAAGGCATTCCACCCCGAGGGCGGCATAGGCGTGCTTAAGGGAAACCTGGCCCCCAGGGGCTCGGTGGTCAAGATGCCCGGGGTTCCCAGGAGCATGCTCTCCCACGAGGGCCCCGCCCGGGTCTTCGACGCCGAGCAGGACTCCATGGAGGCCATACTATCAGGGGAGATAGACGAGGGGGATGTCGTGATCATCCGGTACGTGGGTGTCAGGGGCGCCCCGGGGATGCCCGAGATGCTCTCCCCCACCTCCTCCCTGGTCGGGATGGGGATGATCGACAAGGTCGGGCTCATCACCGACGGAAGGTTCTCCGGCGGCACCCGGGGGCTGTGCATCGGGCACGTCAGCCCCGAGGCCATGGACGGCGGACCCCTCGCAGCGGTCCGGGAGGGTGATACCGTAAAGATCGACATCCCGGGCAGGAGCCTGGACGTGGACCTCACGGACGGGGAGATCGAGAAACGCATGGGGAAGGCCAGGGCCAAGATCGAGGAGATGGAGAAAAGGCCAATCGGCGGCTACCTCTCCAGGTACTCCCGCATCGCGGGGCCGGCAGACAGGGGCGCATCGCTGATCTAGGCTCAATAAGAGGGTATTAAAGAGACCATACGGGAGAAATTCAAAGGCCGACGATATTCAGATCCCCGATCGATAAAAATTCCCTATCTAGGGTGCCAATGTTGGGGATTCCGTTTAATCTGCAGACCGCTATTGTTGTGCAATCCGTGAAACTCATGTGAGTGGTTTGTCTCCCGAACATGTCCCAAGCATCCATAAATTGAGTCTCATCAACTTTTATAAGATAAAGAGATTCCAGGAGAAGATCTCCCAACCTTCTAGCCCTCTTAACACTGCCTCCTCTAGCCATCGTCACCGTAACAGTTTCGTCGAAAATGTAGTCGGTAATTATGCCCCTTCCGAATTCTTCACCGTCAATTCTTTCCATTATCTCGGTTGCTATCAAGTGGTTTTCATCTACCTCGTTTGAATAGGCTACAATCAGGCTTGTATCAAGGAGTATCATCTCCTGACCCCGTAGAGTAGCTCGTCGATCTCGCTGCTTGTCTTCTCAGTTCCCTTTCCCCAGTTGAAAGTTTCGATTTCTTTAAGTCTTGAGTTTGGCTGTTTATTGGTCTCCCTGATCCAGAGTTCCATGGCCTGGGTTACTGCATCACCCATCCTCATGCCCTCCTCCACAGCCCTGGCCTTAAACCTCCTGTATACCCGATCGTTTAGGCCCCGTATAGTAAGATTCATACTATTCATCTATGTCATACATGTGTGATAATATATAAAAAGATTTCTTTCAGAATTGAAAAAGGGGACTAAATACCGGCATCGCTCCGGCGTGAGGGATGTGTGCGCCCATTCACACCGGGTTCACGTCCATACACATCAGGAAACTTTTCGGTAGGTTTATGTCCAGGTCTTGGAGGTCCCGGAGGGAAGAACCCAAGTTATATCCACTGGGCCGCTGGGTATCTCCCGGGAACCTGCCATGGTCGGCTGCATGTAGTCCCACTCAATGCGTTTCAAATTGTACCAAAATTCTACCCCAGCTCAGGATGAATACCTGGTCAGCCCGACCTGCCTGTACAGCTTCCTGCGCACCATGAGCATGTAGATCGCCACGCCCACGATCATGCTGGTTCCCAGGACTGTGGTCCACTCGATGACGTAGACCCAGATCAGGGCCTCCCGCTTCAGCTCGATGGCGTCATCCTCCAGCGACAGCAGCCCGTCTATCGCGTTCTCAGAGGCGTCCAGGGCGTCCTGGTAGCGCCCCTCCAGGTAGATGTCCATGGCGGCCCCGAGGTCCAGGTCGACCTGCTCGATCTCGTCGAGGAGCCTCGCCGTGTTGGCGCCGAACTTCTCCACGAAGTCAAGCACCGAGTTGAGCCTGGAGGCCATCTCCAGGTACCTCTGGAAGCTGGTCCTGACCGCGTTGACCAGCACAACGTCCTGCGTGAGCGGCTGGCCCAGGGAGTGGTGGGCGATGTTCATCAGGATGTCAAGGCCGTAGCGCTGCTCCGATGGCTGGTAGATCCCGCACCACCAGGGGCAGTCCAGATCATCTGCCACCGACCAGGTCATGCCCTCCCCGTACTCCCAGGATAGAAGCCAGGGGTGCGGAGCGCCTGCGACATCCGGGTATGCCCCGACCGCCCTGACGCAGACGGTGGCGCCCTCTTGGGGGAGTATGAGGCAGATGGTCCAGTAGCCGGGAACCTCCTCGATGCCCACGGGGAGGAATGCTGTGAGAACGGGGGCGAGGCTCTCGTCGCGCTCCAGTATCACCTTGTAGGGGAGGTTGCCTTCCTTGTTCTCCTCCCATATCCCAGCCCCCTCGGGGTCGTTTGGGAAGACCATTGCCAGGGTGGACTGCAGCCAGGGGTCATTGCGCTCGGCCCAGTTTATCGTGATGCCCCCCAGAGTCTGGAATGCCCCGCTGCCCCCCTCCACTATGGCGGAGCGGAGGTTCTCTATTTGAGATGGCGTGAAGGGCTCGAAGTAGGGGTTGACGAACATGAAGAAGTCGTACTCCCATGTCTGGGCCCTGTTGCGGGGGAAGTAGAGCCTGACCTGGCGCTTTGCGTCCTCGTAGCTCATGCTGTAATGAATTTTGGTGGGGACCATGGTGTATGTGGCGGCGGGCTCGGAGTCGAACCAGAGCTGCAGGGGACATGTCTCCGGGACGACCTGGCCGATGAAGAGCATGTTGATTTTTTCAGCTGCAAAGACTGGGAATAACAATAGGATCATGGCAAGTAGGACTATACCCCAGTGCATCTGGATTTTGTATGATCCGACCAAGATAAATGTCGTGAGTATGGGAGTCTTAACGGTTCTGCGGTGAATTTTTAGGGCATAATCTTACTATGACTTAAGTATCGATGACCTAACCTAATCAAGGGTATGATTTACTAGTAAGACTGGGGGTAAAAAGAAAGGGAGGTCCAGAATGTCTTTACTCAAGAAGGTTGACTCGAGGGGGCGTGTTGTCATTCCGATGCCCTGCCGCAAGATCCTGGGCCTAAAACCATACTCTGATGTGGTCTTCACCATCGATAATGGCAGGATCTATATTGAGAAGGCAAATCCTGATAAACTGCTAGAGCAGTTCCTAACGGCGATCCCAAAGATAAAGGAACCAAAATCGATTGATTGGGACCTAGAATACTACGATCAATGGGCAAACTAAGGATCGCGGAAGGGAATCACGAATTCTTATCGCCGTTTCGCAATTTCCGAATCTCATCTGCTCCGTTCCACCCTGGGGTCTTGCTTTGTTCTCGCAGTTCCTTTATATGGGCTTCAGCTTCCCCCTTTTCCAGCACTTCCTCCGATATCTTAATCCGATTAAGGATCTCGTGAACCTCCTCTATTGAACGGGCTAAGTCTTCTAAAGAACTGGTCGATAATTTCTTTCCAGTTATTCTCAGAATGACGTCCGAGAAGCTCTCATCAGGGAGTTTGATTCTGTCGAGGGCCTCGTAGGCCTTCAAACTCAGCGTTATGGTCTTTATGGTCATAAAGTGAATACGTTGAACATGCTTATCTTCTTTCCTGTCCAAATAGTGTACTAATTTCTATACGATTTCTATTGTCCATAACATAGCTTTTAGTATAATTTCGCCAATCGGGCTAGTGGATGGGAGCCGACGGCTGACCCTTAGGATAAAAAACCCTCGGGCATGTCGGTGCTCTACATTTAATGCACTGAAGCCCCTCATACACTGCTCCGACTAGTGTTATATTATGACATTATATAGTCGAGGAAACACTTTTGAGAAAACTGTGGACCACTACCAGCCACGCTGGGGTAGCCTAGAGGCGAGGCGGCGGACTGCAGATCCGCTATACAGGGGTTCAAATCCCTTCCCCAGCTCTCCTTTTTCGACAACCAACCCCGAGTGTCAGGACCTCGACAGACCAAATACGGTTGGGGATGGATCAATTAGGTGAAGATCCCCCGATTGACAGGGAAACGCCCCTGTACCAGGGGATTATGCCCAACGAACTATCAAACTTACTCGACCGGATTAATCAACAATTAATTTACTATCAAAGAGAATGCCCGGGTGACAAACAGATCCTGGAGCGCTTCCTCGCCGACGCCGAGTTAAGAGGACTCACCAGCGGAACCATCACCAGCTACAGATCGATGCTCGGATCCTTTTTCAGATATCTGGAATCAGAGGACCTGCACTTCTCGGATCTCGACCTTCGTCCCCTCCTGGGCTTTCTATCACGGCTCAGGGAGAAAGAATACTCAAGCAGCACTATCGCCAACCACTTCTCCGCGATTTCCAGTCTATGCGAGTACATGGTCTTCGAGGGATGGATCCCGAGCAATCCCGTGAAGATGTTCGAGAAGAGGTACCTGCGCAAATACAAGAAGAAGAGAAGGGGATTCGACTCGGGCGAGAGGAAGCTCATATCGCTGGAGGAGATGTCAAAACTCATCAACACGACATCCGATCCCCGGGACAAGGCCATAATAACCCTCCTCGCCAAGACGGGGATCCGGAGGGAGGAACTCATCCAGATAGACCTCGGCGACATCAACTGGCAGAAGCAGAGCATCCGGCTCAAGAAGCACCCCAAGAGAACCAACACTCTCATCTTCTTCGACGACGAGACCGCCGAGATAATCAGACGATACCTGAAGATAAGGGAGAGCCGCGCAACCGATGGTACCGAGGCCCTGTTCGTTGGGAAACGGGGCAGGCTTCGAAGAAACGGCGTCTACAACATCGTAATAAAGCACGCCCGGAGGATCGGACTCCACGATCCCGACTCTGATAAACCAGAGGACCATTTCACCCCCCACTGCTGCCGACACTTCTTCACCACCTGGATGGACAGGTCCGGAATCAACCGCGAGTATCTCAAGGAATTAAGGGGAGACATCCGGGGAGATGCTATGGACATCTACAGGCACATCGACGCAGAGGAATTAAGAAAGGCCTACCTTGCCCATGTCCCCACTCTAAATATAACCTGACACCCCAATGCCCATAGTGTACAGGTGATATATTGGAATTCCGAGTCCTTGGAAAAGCTAGGCTTCAGCTCTTCTCAGAGTAAAGGTATTCTCGTAGATTGAGGAAAAACTCCCTAGCCTCATCGATTTGTTCCTTGGCCCCTTCACCAAATCTAAAAACCCCCTTAAGTGAATCTAACAGTCTCGGATCATCGAGGGCGGATTCGAATTTATCGAGCTGTTTTTCAAGTGCTTCTTGATTCCCTCTGGGAATATGGGCTGCTGTTGTGGGTATGTCTGCATCTTCTACTAGGATAACTACGTCTCGAATGTCCGGTTTTCTGGCTGAATGGAGTTTGAGGGCAATCACCAGTTCTCTTTTTGCCACAGAGACAGCAGCAGATCCGACAAGGATCGCAGACTGGGAATTCTTCTTGATATATTCAAATCCCCACGATGCACCCGTATCCCTGCACACGAGACCGTTCACCAAAAGGTCCACCTTTATGGGGTACCCGCCTAAGTCTTTAACATATTGTATGAATTCCCCGCCATAAATCTCATCCAGGTCCCGTCTCTCAATTGATTTGATGAAGCCTTCAGCTGTAAGAATTTCTTCGATGTCATCGACTGCACCTCTCTCTATCACGATGTCGAAGTCGTTTGAAAACCTCGGGGTAGCCAAGGCGCTGACAGCATGTCCACCAACAACATAGAATTCTATACCACCGTCGACCAAGACGGTGGCCACCCGCATTAATTCGTCCATTCGTGCAGTCAGTTGATGATCCATACAGGAATCACTTTATGCATGTCTAGGTGTTAGTCGCCTTTTCGCTATACTGTGTATCCATGCCCAACTTATACATCTCATTTAACATTTCCAAGGCCGGTTCATATAAGTAGATTTTATTTTTGCAGAACTCCACGGTCTCCTTCAATGGATCTACGGGCTTTCCCTCCAACTCCTCGGATTCGAATTCTTCACTTGGGTGTATCACACTAAAGATACCGAACAAGGTCCTGTGTAAATCCCGACCTTCCACGTGGACCATGATGCCCTTTTTTCTATAGAATTTCTCCCATTTGTTTACTTCGTTTTCTTCAACCTTGAAGTGAACGGGATAGAAGCCGAAAAAACGGCCAACCTGATATGCTCCCCTCGTCCATAAGAAGACCGAGTCGACATCGGTAAATGAATATCTCATACTCGCTCTTTCCGGCAACTCGTATCCTCTGGAAACGTCCTGTTTTTTTAACAAATATTCTCTTTGGGAATTAACCCTGTATTGGCCCCAGCCAGTTCTCTCTAAGAAGCCCTTGCTCGTCATATCGTATAAAACCTTGTTAGAGCTTGGGCTAGCGAAGGTTGAAGAGAATTCCTTCGCCGTGAATTCGTTCTTCCAGTTACACAATACGTTCCACAACTCGTAGTACTGCACAAATATTACTGTGGCAGTAATAATTAATAACTGTTTATTGCACCTAATTGTTCTCAAAGTTGCCGCTGAATGCCATCATTATTGCTAAACAGTATGCTAATGAATTTCGAAGTGTTTTATTATAACTTGAAGCATGTACAGTGAATAAAAGTTATCAATCCTAACAGTTATAGTAAGATTATGCCCCCAAAATTCACCACAAATCCGTTGAGTCACGCCGAGCAAAGGCTATACTTCTATATGGAAAGTGAAGGGAAGAACGTATTCACAGTCAACGAGCTCAGGGCAAGTGACCTGGGGTTTGGTGATGGTCACCTTTACGTGTTACTCGACAGGCTACAGCAAAAGGGCTGGATAGTCACCGTGGGGAAAGGCGTATACCTCCGTCTTCCCGCCAGTAGCGCAGTAGACGGAAAAACATACCTTGAAGACCCTTTTGAGGTGGCCCTCAAGCTCTTTCCGAAGAATTCGTATTTGGCCTTCATGAGTGCCCTGAAGATCCATAATCTAACCGAATACGAACCCTTCACGATCTTCCTTGCAACCAAGAACAGGTCTGAGACCCTCAAACTCCTAGAGCAATATGAAATCAAAGCAATCAAGTTCGGCAAACGATTCACTGGGTACGAAAGCCGTGGTGGCTATATCGTCTCAACCATTGCCAAGACCTTCTTCGACTGCTTCTACCATCCACAGTATGCAGGAGGCTACTCCGAGATCCTCAAGTCGCTTCACTCCTCCCAGTATCCTGGTTGGGAGGAGCTCCGCCAATACCTGGAAAGGTTCGGATCGTCAAGCCTCTGCCAGAAGATCGGCCACATGCTCTCCCTCATTCAGAAGACCGGTTACGCAGTGCCGGAGGACTTGATGGATTACCTCAAATCGCGGGTTGGAACCAAGACCAGGCTCGACCACCGAATCGGGAAAGGAGGAAGGTTCATCAGGGAATGGCAGGTCGTTGACAACATCGGTGAAGAGAGGCTCCTCGAATGGTGGTTCCATGGTTGATCTTCGAGAGGCCAGGAGGGCGGCTGCCAAGATAGGCCTAGGACTCCAGTATGTCCTGAAGGAGGCTCGGGTTTTCGACATCTGGGAGAGGTTGAGTCCGCTTTGGCTCTCGACGGACAAAGGTAAAGCACAGGTGGTATGCAAGGGAGGAACCTCCCTTAACAAGATCTACCTGGGTCCTCTACAGAGATTCTCCGAAGATATTGACATGGACATTATCTTCGAGCAGGAAATGGTTAGAAAGGAGAAGATAGAGCTCGTGAAAAGGATGGTTCTCCCACTTCTCCAGCCTGAATACATCCTACCAAGGGAACGCGTGATGAGGAACGTACTGAGAACTGGCACAATGCTCTGTGCGTATCATATATGGAAAGGAGAAACACCTGACCAAGCTATAGAAATCGTTGCTAGAACTGGACGCGGACCAGAACGTGAAGTCCAAGAAGAAGCCTTGCGAGAATTCGCCCGGTATTGCTCAGATGATTAATATAGAATCTGTGAGTCTATTTCCTATCGCACTCCTCGGAACTCGAGACTAAGGACGAATCTCAGCATCCACGTCTCCCCATAGAAATGAGTAGGTGGGAATAATGGAGAAGCAGTGTCCAGAGATCCGAGAATATCCAACAGCATTGACTGAAGCCCAGAAAACGGCGAATGCTTATTCAAGTGGTTTACCTATTCGCATCCTGAAGGTCATCCACTCTCCACAACCTCGATCTAAGTTCCACAATCGAACCGCGGACAAATCAGCCTTCATGAAGTAAAACAACTCCAACAGAAACTAGATACATCCCCACTATCTAGGTCCCAGTTTTCACGATTTATAATTGCTGATCGAGATTTGGGCTGTGGGACATTATTCATTTGGTTGGGGTGGGTTTGGTGTTTGGCTGGTTTCTAGTTTGGCTACGTAGTATTCTGCTCCGTATTTTTGGAGTATTTCGATGAGTGTTTGTGTGTCTTTTT
>Ga0180433_10005575_pt1 | contig 16914 bp, 13 predicted proteins | sample SS_ome_8_FD_132980 | JGI IMG/M metagenome (GOLD analysis project Ga0180433, IMG submission 132980) | Hypersaline lake sediment archaeal communities from the Salton Sea, California, USA - SS_1_D_1 metaG | ecosystem: Environmental > Aquatic > Non-marine Saline and Alkaline > Hypersaline >... | reverse complement strand
GAATAGTTCTGGGACATGTGCACAGCCAACCACTGCGTGAAATTGCTGATTGCAGCCTTTGCTGCTGAATATGCCGGAACGCGAGTCAATGGGCAATAGTAGTTCATCGAAGACGTATTCAGAATCACGCCGTTACCCTGCTTGGCCATAACTTTGCCGTAAACCTGGCAGGGCAGAATAGTACCGATACAGTTCAGGTCAAATACCCAACGAATTGCGTCGGCGGGCAGATCGAAGAATTCCATGTCATCAGAAGTAGTAGCCTCCTTCTTGTTGCCGCCGGCACCGTTTATGAGAACATCAACGCTGCCGAATGCTTTCAGCACTTCGTCACAGGAGGCCTGAACGCTTTCTTTGTCCAATACGTCAACCTGCACGGCTATAGCTGTGCCGCCAGCTTTGTTGATCTCGTCGGCAACAGCCTGTGCCGCTTCTTTGCGAACGTCAAGAAGAGCGATCTTCATTTCCTGGGCGGCCATGGCTTTCGATATTGAGCCATAGAGCACGCCTCCAGCACCTGTGATAACGGCCGTCTTGCCTGACAACCCGAAGAGTTCAGTGAAACTGCAATAGTCCATAACAATAACTCCTGAGGCTACTTAGATTCAGTAAATGGTGCAATGTGCTTGCCAATATGCTTGGCAATTGCCGTGTAGTAAGTTTCCTCGTGTTCGTTCAATGTGTGGAACAATCGATCGCGGAACCGATACAGATCTTCGCTTGTCTTGACGTTGAGGACAGAACCGAATGTCACGTGAAGGATCTCTCGACAGTCAAACTGGTCCAGCAAGCCTGCAAGCTGAGCATCGCGCAGCTTGTCTGCTTCGGGAACCTTGGCGGTATCTGCAGACACGTGGTACGAGGCGCGGTCTTCCGGATAGCGTTCAATTGCAAACGCAAGAATCTCGCGGAAAAGCGTCGGGTCACAAAGTGCCACAACCCTCAATGCTTCGAGATAGCTGGTCCCGGCAGTTTTCAGGTGAAACAGGTTTTTGGTATGCGTTGAAATGATCGGATATATGCTGAACTTGTCGCTGCCGGAATGCAAACTAATCTTGTACGGACCGAACCGCCGGGCGACAGCTGCGTGTTGAGAGAATTCCCTTTCGAAAACCTCCAGGTCGCCGATATAGTCGACCCCTTTCTCAAATTCGCCTACGAATCGCGGGGCCAGACTCACCCATTTCACTCCCAGCCGTTTCAGCTCACTCGCAATGAAGAAGTGTTCAACAACAGTCGTGGGAGTTGCCGTCTCATCGACACTTACCTCAAGCTCAAAAGCGCCTTCACCTACCTTTTCTATGAGATGGCGGTAGAGTTGTACTGTGTGGGCGACTGCGGAGGAATACTTGGCAGCGGCGCGCAGTAGAATTTCTCGCGTAAAGGTAAGTTCGAGATCATCGTTGATCTTGAATACGCCATCTGTGTACATCTGCCTGCAATCGGCGGGACTGCTTTCAAGGGAAGACCACGGCAATCTCTCGTACTTTTCAGCGAGTGTAGTCTCGTCGTCCTCATCGGCAGCGTTGTCGACATGATCTCCCGGATCAATCGTGAACATCGTGAAGCCCGCAGCCAGACACCGGTCAATGTCTTCAGCAGTTTTCAAGTGATCGGCATCAGAGCCAAAGCCTTCCCGATATCCTTCCTGAAAGACACCCCATGTCGCGTCATCAATGACTTCTTCCGCTGTGCGCTGGGTGCGAGACATTTCACGTATTGACTGCTGAGCAAATACTCCCATCAAGCCCGATCCTCTCAGAGCGCGAATATGTCCGGGCGTTGTAATCCCCAGTCTGTCACCGCATCCAGCGGAAGTCTTCATGCCCACCAGTGACGGTGAAGTGAATGGAAGGAGTTTTCGAAGCGTGACAGCATTTTCATGAGTAGTCTCACAGATCTGAACGTGCAATTCGGTCGAGTCACCAGACGTGCATATTTCGCCCATAAGGCCCATGGCTTCCAGAGCGTCACGGCTATTTGAGACGGCACCGAGCAGATTTTGAAGCTTGCGCCGTGCCATAAACAGCACACAGCCGTCCATTGTTGTAATGGATTCGGCGTAGACACAAGTGCCGGACAGTTCAGAGAGAAGTTTGGCGACATTTGCCGCCTGCTCTGATACCAGTGCAGGGGCCAAACCTTCGGCGGTCATTAATGATACGAGTTGTTCCACGGCTATGTCCTGATTGAAGAGGAAGATATGGGACTCCAGACAGATTGGACAATTTCGAGCAATAATACCCACCTGTCGAGTTCAAGTCAAGCTCAGCCTGGTTGTCCCCCCCAATGCCGTGATGGGCGTATCAGATGCGGAGAGGCAACTTGCCCTGGTTCTAGCAGAGTGGTTCAAGAATCTTGATGGCTGTCCTGATATCAGCAATCTGCTCTTCACCGCTGATCTCTCGCTCAATAGTGAGCGGTCCGGTGTAGCCCAAGCTCTTGAGCTTTGCCACGAGGACGGGGAAATTGACCCGTCCTTCACCGAGAGGCTTCTCGACACCCAGGTCGCGTCCATCAACAGGGTACTCCCCGTCTTTCGCATGAACGTTGCGTACATATTCACCGATGATGTCTAGAGCGTCGACTGGGTTGGCCTTTCCGTACATGAGGAGATTGGCTGGATCGAGATTGATTCCTAGATTGTTCATGCCGACATCCTGGATTGTACGCAGGAGAGTAATCGGAGTCTCCTGGCCAGTTTCGAAACAGAAATGCTGGTTATTGCTCTTGCAGTATTGGGAGATGTGCTTAAGTGCTTCAACAGTATCTTGATAGAGATAGTCGCCAGGCCATTCAGGAATGAAGCCCACGTGCGTAGTCACCGCATCGACCCCTATTGTCTTCGCAAAATTGGAGGCCTGTTCGAGAGCATGGATACGCATTTCTCGGGTCTCGGGTGGCACGAGTCCGATTGTTGGAGGCCCTTCGGTGAAGTTCCAAGTGTTCGTTCCGGGTAAACCGGCCCAAAGCGTACTGATCTCTATGCCGTATTTTCTGCACGAGCCAATGACTTCGTCGGCGATTGCGTCGGTGTAACACGACGGATCCCAGCAGCTCAGTTGGCAACTCTGAAGGCCGAATTCATGGACCTTCTTCAGTTCCTTTTTTGCCCCGTTCTCCAGAATGACCAAAACGCCTATTTTCAGCTTCGCCAATTTGAGTTCCTTTCAAAGTCCTTTGGGTCTGGGTTGCATTTCAATTCAAATGCTCCAAAGGTTAACAGAGCATAATGCTGCAGGATTGTCAAGGAGATTAGGGAGTGCATGCCGAATCTTTTCGGGTGTCGTTAGTGTCTGCCTTCCGTGTACCACGAAGTGGTGCGATACTCGTTGAGAATTGGAGAAGACTCTACTAACATCAGTAGCGTTTACAGTTGATTGGCTGGCCTTCCGGCGATTGAGGAGCGACATGATGGGATCTCTGCAGAATTTTGAAGTCTCTAACCAGGGGATCGCGAAAGAACTTCGAGCCATGTCAAAGAAATCACCGGAACGGTTCAAACGCCGCATCGATTTGTCTTGGAGTAACTGGGGATTTGGGCTGGAGGCTCTTGAAAAGACGGCGAAGCGTCTTCGGAAGAACAAGCTTGAGTGGATTGAACTTCACGGGAATCGCTACGGCGATAACCTTGGTTACAACGGTCAAGAGGCAAGAAAGATTCTCAGTGATCACGGTATAAAGGTTGCTGGCATCTGTGGGATGTTCAGCTCTGACAACGATCTTTCGAGCAACCGCGGCGTCGTGCGGCAAGCAGCTATCGATTATGTGAAGCGAAATGCGGAGCTTGGACGAGAAGTCGGCGCACAGTACATGCTCATAGTCCCCGGCGCGGTGGGGCGGCCTGACAAGATTGACGATTATGAAATAGACCGTTCAGTTGATGCACTGGGACGCGTGGCCGATGTGCTTGTCGATGCAGGCATAAAGGGAGCCGTCGAGCCTATCCGGGCCGCTGAGGTGAGCTTCTGATTCACCTTTGCAGATGCTGTGAAGTATATTAAGGCCGTTGATCACCCGGGTATTCAACACATCAATGGTGATATATATCACATGCTTGCCCAGGAAGATAACCCATGTCTCACAATAGTGAAACACAAGGATCGCATGATCAATCTGCATCTGGCGGATTCAAATCGAGATGCCCTGGGCACGGGCACTCTTGACGTGGACGCGCTCATTAGAGCTCTGTACGTCGCTGCATGCAATCAAGCGGGTCGTTTTGCTACCCCCGAACCGCTCGGCGCCGGAGGTGACCCATATCCCGCTATGCATGGCAAGCCGGATCCCGCTGTGCTGGACAATCTCGTCAAGGTCACTGTCGACACATTCCGTGAGCGTGAAGATGTCATTCGAGAAGAATTGGGCGCGTAGTTTTTATACTTCATCTGACGGGCACAGGTGAATGTCTTGCGACAAATGATCTGCTACATTCAAGGTGCTTGAGCAAAGATGGAACAACAGCATGATAAGAACACCTTTGCGAGCAATTCTTCTTGACTTCTTCGGCACCTTGGTTGAGGAAGATCATACTATCATTGCCAATATCTGTTCGGAGATCGCTGCAGCCTCATCAATCAATGTGTCTTTTCAGGAAGTCGCTAGTCGCTGGTCCGGGCGTTTTCACCAACTGCTGAACCATTGCTACATGAATAGGTTTCGGCTGCTCAGAAAGCTGGAATGCTGTATGCTTCAGGAGCTCTTGGATCATTTTGAGGCGCCACTTGATGCGCGGATTCTGAGCGAAAAGCTTTTCAGTTGTTGGCTCAAACCACAGCTTTGGCCGGAAACAAGAGATGTTCTCAATCGCTGTCGCGTGCCGATATGTATCGTATCCAATATCGACAAAGATTACCTCGCAAGTGCGCTTGACTACAACAGTCTTTCGTTTGAGCACATTGTCACAAGCGAGGACTGCAAAGCCTACAAGCCCCACTCCGAGCCGTTCTTGCGAGCGCTTGACAAGTTGCATGTGAAACCACATGAGGCACTTCACATTGGGGACTCTCTGAGAAGTGATATAGTCGGTGCGAAGACACTCGGCATTCCTGCTTTGTGGATTAATCGAAATGGAACTTCAACGATGTCCGAACAGTATAAACCGGACTTTCAAGCGAAAGACTTGACTGCTCTTCTGGACATTGTCGAAGGTAACGGACAAATACACAGGACGTGATAGGGCCGGCATGACAGTGGCGAGTCGGATTATCGCAGAAGTCGAGGCTGCCGCGTCTCTCGCCCATGCATAGTACTATCAATAACGGTTTTCGCCTTCTTCTTTGTTGCTACGGGACCTCGGCAGTACGCAAAGAAATCTCCATCTCTTGAACTTGAAATTTCTTGACAAATACAAGGTTCTCTATTCACCGTCTTGATCTTTCCCGCCCCCAAGAAGCCCCTTCAAGGTGTTGTTGAGCTTTTCCGACGCGTCTTTCACAGCTTTGCCAGTTCCGACCGAATGGTCGCTCAGTGTGGATAGAAGGGAATTGACTTCTTGTGATACTTTTCGGAGTTCATCCGCAGGCAGAACACCGGCATCGGCAAGAGCTTTGGGAAGGGACCTGTAGATCGGGTCGATTACCTGACTGAGCAGTTTGGTTACGGTGAGGCCGGTTCCCTCGGCCGTTCGCAGATCGGTGATCTTTATGTCCGGCAATGTTACTGGCGCTGACTTCGCGACAGGCACGCCGATGAGCCTGACCTTAGCATTCGTCAGCACGATGCTGTCTACGCGGATTTTCTTTTCGGAAGTCTCAGAGGGGGAGGACTCCTTGCTCTCCAGGGACTTCATCAAGGTCCCCCAGTTCGTGCCAACCAGCCCGATCTCAAAGACCAGCTCTGGACCGTCAATTATGATTTCACGGACCACAATCTCATCACTTTGCAGGGACCTCAGGTCAATGCTAGCACGAAGTAGGTCAAGCTTGAACATTTTCGGGGCCTGGAAGCCACTTGGACTACCAAGAGTCAGACCCTTGAGGTCAATGCTACCTCCAAGTAGAGACACCGACGCATTGTCTAGACCGGTGGGCACTCCAAGAGCCAGGCTTCCTCCTTTTTGGACCCCAATCTTGACTATTCTGTCAATATTGATAGCAAGGATAGTAATTGCAATTGCCAATAACACGACAACAGCGAGAACAAGCTTCAGGAATTTTCCCATCTTCTGCCCTCCGTTTTCACTGAATAAGCTTGCACATAGGTGTGAGAGGAAGTCCAACTTGCTGGACTTCCTCTCACGCGAGAAAAACGAGTCTTACGTCTTGTGACGTTCTAGCTTCTGTACGCCTGTGGCTCGTAGCTCTTGCACTTCTTGTCGGCGAACTTCATCTCGAAGCGTGTGAATCGCTGGAGACCGTCCTGCAGCGGAACGCTTGCCCAATCGCCACCAATCAGCGGACGGCCATATCCGATGAAATCGTCAGTGACATCGATACGATTTTCGGCGATCCATTCCTTCGGGAAAGTGCGCTCAGAATTGGCCACCTTTTCCAGCGGGACCTTGTCGAATACAGCAGAGTAGGGGAGTCCCGGCTTAAGGAGGATCGTGGCCATGTAGCCTGTCCCTTCGTCTTTGGCAATGAGCACAGCCTTCATGCCAGACTTGTACGCTTCGGCAAGGTCTGGTACCGAAGCATACACCGCGGAGTGTCGTTGGTCCGTCCCGGGAACCTGGCCGCGGGCCGAACCACGCGTAGCAAGGCCCACCTTGTTGAGATAGTTTACGACCATCTGCTCGACAGTGGTACCACTGGCGCTGAATTGCGTATGGCCAAATGAGTCCTTCGTTTCGCCGATATCTCCGACGTCAAATCCTTCGCTGATTACAACGATTACACGACCGCTCTGCTTTAGTTCTGCGTTCACATTCTCGGCCAATTGTTCGAGGTTTAGCCCGGACTCGGCGAGATATATCTGCATCGGCATTTCCCGCTTCGGGTCAGCTAGTCTTGCGGCAGCGGGAATGAATCCGATTTTGCGGCCCATTGCCTGGACTACCATCACGGGATCGGCCGGGCAGGAACCTTTGTTCTCTTCATTCAGATTCTGAATCATGCATGCCCAATAGCGCGCCGTACTGCCGTAGCCCGGCGTGTGATGTATAAGTTTGAATTCCGAGTCACCCACATCGTTGTCGATGGTCTTTGGCACGCCTGTAGCGATGAGGTCCAGGCCGCGTTGACGGGCAAGTTCACTGACCTTGTGGGCAGTGTCCATCGAATCATTGCCGCCGTTGTAGAAGAAATAGCCGATATCGTGAGCTTTAAAGACCTCGATGATTCGCTCAAAGTCCTCTGTTTGGTGTTCCTTCAACTTGTAACGACAAGTGCCGATGGCTCCGGCAGCAGGAGTCGTGCGAAGCAATGCGACTTCTTCTTCGCTTTGCACACTCAAGTTGAGCAGTTCTTCTTTCAATACGCCTTCGATGCCGTGCCATGCTCCGTAGAGCGTGCCAAAGTCATTTGGAAAGGCTCGGCATGTTTCGATAATACCGCGCAGTGACATATTGATGACCGGCGAGGGTCCGCCGGACTGTGCGACAACAACGTTTTTTCCAGCCATAATCACTCCTTACCATTCTTCTGTATCAGGTACCTATTTGTAGACTATTTGCTGAAAGGATCGTTCTTCAGTCTGTAAAGCATTTCACCGGCTTTGGGGACGAGCAAATAACCTTCGTCTTCTCTGTCTTCCCAGTCTTTCGGATTGATCGTATCAGGATCTCGGTAGCCAAGGTTTATTTTCTTGCAGCGTTCTTCGGGGATCCTAGTAGCAAGAATCACGTTCACCCGTGGTTTTTCAACTCCGTCTTCAAATGTGCCAATTCCCTTCACGTGTGTCGAGTGGGCCAAAACACCGCGAGGGACATCCGTGAACTTGTCTATCTGCTTCAGAAAATAATCACGCGTGTGATAGCCGATTTTATCGAGATGTTCACCATGTGTGTACGAAATCTCATCAATATGAGGGGCATAGATGATGAGGTTTCCGCCGTCAGCAACGACCGGCTCCATCTTGTACATGCATTTTCCGCCGGTCCAAATATCGTCATACATCTTCGGAGCGACCGAAAGCACGCTCTTGTAAGGATGATCTTTGTGGACCATGTGTACCTGTGCCGAGAGATTTGACGCGGCTTCCCATGCTTCTTCTGGAGTTCCTATGTAGAGGCCCCTCAGTCCATCGTGGGTGACGACAAGGCTGAAGCAGAGCTTCGGGACGTTGATCATGGAGGCGGCTCGGTCAACGACCTTTCGCACAGGAGTGTATTTGGTGCCAATAATGCGTGGGTTCGTGATTACAGCGCCAAGCCAGTGAAAGAAGTTGAGCACTTCGGCGCCCGAGATACCCGGGAAAAAGTACTTGTTGCCGCCGGAGAAACCAACAACTTCATGGGGAAATGTTGGGCCTATAATAATAATCTGGTCGTACTCGAAGACCCGCTTGTTGACTGTGACGCGAACATCTTCGCACATCAGTCCGCCGGATATATCTTCGATTTCGTCCGACGAGATCACGCCAATCTCACGAAGCTCATTCGGATCGTCCCACAGGTGATTGTAGATGTTTGTCTTTGCGTACTTTGTCTTCCGCTCGTCAGCCGTTGTCCCAACATGCTCATTGATATGGTCCTCAGGCATTGGCGGATGCGTGCCCAGAGCAACGATGAAGTCAAGTTGCTTTGCATCACCAAGGAGTTCGTGCAGCATGTGGAAGAACATCGGTATGGGTGCCGTGCGCGAGTGATCAGGGATGATCACAAGAATCCGTTTATCCTACAACCCTGCTCTTGTCAAAGCCTGAGCTGCTATTTCCCGAACGTCTTCTTCAGCAAGAAATGAGTCTATCGATCCTTTTCCAATTACCACGCTGCTTCTCCTGTGCTCATCTTTCAAACAAACTAAGGCCCATCAGCGAAAGCCTGTTCCTGGCTCAACAATCTGCGAACATGCTCCGCCTCATCTGTGAGTTGCCAGCTATTATAATACTGCAAAGCGAATCGATAAAACTCTATGCGCCTCGGATGCTGTAGTGGAGCCATTTCTACGAGGCGCCCCAGAAAGCTTTCCGCCTCGTCAAGAAGCTCCTGGACTGCGTCCCATCCTTCGACGAGCCACTCCCTTTCTTCAAGGCAGAGCTTTGCCTTTTCGTACAGAGCTTCTTCAAGAGCTACACGACTTTTGGAGTGTCTAACAACTATGCCCAGCGCAGAACGGGCAAAGCCAAACAGGTGAATCTGTTTGAGTTCCATGCCTAGGTGGAGCAATTTTTCAGATGCAACCTCTTCACCCAAATCGTCAAATCCTGTTGCAGCAAAAAGAGCCAGCCAACGAAAGAACTCTTCCTTGTCCGAAATCAGCGCTTCGGAGCGAGCACAGGTGAGAATCAGACAGGAAGCTCCTGGAACAGAGCCGTATTCTTTGTGCAGGTCTGCTGCTATATCGCGAAATCTTCCTTGTCTTGTTCTGAGCGCACGCATTGCGGAAAAGGATTCTTCTTCCGAACCTTTCACGGAAGACAGTGCTCTCTCGATAAAGGCACGGTCATCTGCACTGCTTACATCCCCAAACATAGCTGCGATGGCACCGTCGAGGTTGCCGGTTGTCGCCAGTTTGATTGCTTCCCGCGACGACTTGCTACTGATTTGTCTCATAACACGGGAAACCATGTCTATGTGTCCGGCACGCCACAGAGAATTGTCGAGCTTTTTTAGAATGAGCGCGCCGCCGTTGTGAGGACCATTTTTTCTGAAGTCGAAAATCCGTCCCTGCTGATAGTCGAGAGCGAGCATCCCGATCCCTGTGATTGAGAACAGTTCATTTGCCGACTGCTTAAGCTCAACAGTTTCTCTTGCTCTCATAAATTCCTTACAAGATTTCTGCCAGAGAATCCGCGAAGTCGATTCAATCCAATCCACCGCTCGCCATTTCTCTTCGGGAACGAGATTGTGGAGCGCGTCCATTGCCAGAAGGAAAGCTTCTCTATGAAGTCCTTGCTTTTGCAGATCAGACAGCCATATCGGCAGATCGCTGTATTCCTGGGACAACGCATGCTGAAGCACATTGCGCGTATCCTCTGCGACAAGAGGCAGTGCGCGACTCATCCTGTTGATCGCTTCCACGCCGTAGAACTCAGGCCGCAGCGAATCAAGGGCGTTGGCGGCATGTGCGCCCACTGCCCTTTTCTGAAACTCATCCGCTACGCACCGACTGATCTGATCTACAGCCTCCACATTCATCAGGTCTCGCAAGCCGTTTATGGCTTCCATTCTTGCCGAATGGTCGGCCGATGTTGTATGCCTCTGCAGATAAGGAATCGCCTCTGGCTGGCCAAAGCCTGATAGCGCCTTAATAGCTTTCTTCTTGTCCAATTCCTTCAACAGACGATAGAGTTCAGCACTTGTGGACGGTTTCACAACGACACTGACGCTTGCCCTTACCAATGTCTCTTCGGTGCCATCCAGTGTGGAGGAGAGTGTGATCCGGTATGTTCCAGGGTGGGTAATGAGATACCATCTATGAAGCGGAATCGCTATGTCCCAAGACTCAGCTTTGGCAAGAGTGATGCTCTCCGTGGGACCATTGGCGGAAAACTGGTCCTGAGAACGCGCGGGGTACTGCCATCGTCGGCGTACGCCTCTTGCCGGATCAACGGTCACGTCTAACCGGTGCTCCATTTCCGACAAGATGATTAGTCTTCGATTCTCGTCGGTCATGTTGGTCACGACAAGCTTGATACGGATTGGTTCGCCAAGCACGAAGTGCTCTTTGTCAACCAGCGCTCGCACCCACAGTCCCTCTGCCGGAGTGACGTGTCCCGCAGTATCTGCCTGGCTGGTGGCCGAACACACCGTCATCGTCAACAGAACGGTCAAAAGGTATCCGCAGACCTGCGACATCATGTGTAGACCTTTAGTCTTGATGCTCATATCAGTCAGTGTGAACTGGGGAATTGCAGCCCATTCTGTTACTGAACTGCGTCACAATTACCAATCTTGAACCCAATGCCTGTCAGTTTGGCCTCTGCCGAGGGTGTTCTGTGAGTGAGGTTTACTTCAGTGTTGAAAAACTCACGGCGTACCGGATATTCCTTGCGCAAACGGTCGAAGTAAGGCCCTTGTTCGTCGGGTGCCAAATCAAGAAGCCTGCGAAGCCGTCGGTCATCAGCCTCGATATCATAGACCGACTTGACCGCCTCGAGAAGCAAGTCTTCCTCGTTGATGGCATGTCCGTAGAGGTTGAGCGTGGGCACTGCTGAAGGGGGCATCACATTTTCAGGTTTCCAGGTTGGTTTTTCGCGAAAGAATTTGCATGCTGACTCATAGACCATTCGAGTGCCCGCGACTTTGCCGTCGAACGAGTAGCCAGCAATGTGCGGGCTGGCGAGATCGACACGTCGTAAAAGGTCGGGGTCAATCGCTGGCTCTTCTTCCCATACGTCTAGCACAACACCGCCGAGATGATGTGATTCGATCGATCTCAGTAGTTCAGAGCCGTTGACAACAGCTCCTCGACTGCTGTTGATCAGGACAGATTCTTTCTTCATCTTCGCGATAAATGCTTCATCCGCCAGATGGAGCGTTTTGTCCTGACCCTCCTGAGTAAGAGGAACGTGAAGAGTAATGTAGTCCGCTTCAAACAGCTCTTCAATCGGACGAAATCGGTCTTTACCGGTTTTGCGCTTCAACGGTGGATCATTCTGAAGCACGCGCATCCCAAGGGCTTCGGCCTTCTTCACCACGCGGCTGCCAACGTTGCCAACACCAATGACCCCGATGGTCTTGCCCGCCAAAGCCGTTGCCTTTCGGCGAGACAATACCAGCATTGCGGCGGTCACGTATTCTGCGACGGAATTTGCGTTTGAGCCGGGTGCGCTGGCAAATCCGATGCCGCGTTGGGCAAGATAGTCCGTGTCTATATGGTCTGTCCCGATAGTTGCCGTAGCGACAAAACGTACTCGACTGTCACCGAGCAACTTGTTGTTCACCTTGGTTACGGAACGGACAATAAGTGCGTCGGCGTCTCGCACAGTCTCGGCTGTCATTGAGCGGCCGGACATCGTAGTCACATTGCCGATAGTGCCAAAAGCATCGGCGCCGTACGGAATGTTTTCGTCAACAATAATATTCATAAAACCCCCTCTTGGAGAGTAGATGCTATCAGAGGGGGAAACGCCTTTCAAGACGTCCTAAGACTTGCATTGTTCGTAGGCGAGGGCTAACGATTAGCTCTAATCTGTCCAGATCCGGCCGGTGGAAACATGTTCAAGGCGATTGATGCGTGCGGTCACAACTGACCAGTTGATCAACTGCGCATATGCATCAAGATAGGCGCCGCGATTGGTTCCGTAATCGATCATGTAAGCGTGCTCGTACACATCTAGTACTACCAAAGGAATGACCAGCAACGGTGAATACATATCGTGGGCGTCAAGTACGTAGAAGTGCGTATGACCGTCGCGAAGGTTCAATCCAAAGACAACCCAACCTCTGGCAGCTTTGCCGAGGCTAATCAAGGCCTGAAACCACTTCTGCACACCTCCGTGCTCTTTTTCGAGGATATCGGCCACATTTCCTGCAGGGACACTTCTCTCCGCAGTGAGTCCGGCAAAATAGTACTCATGCAGTATCATTCCATTGAGTGAGTAGGTTTGGCGAAGACTGAGGTCACGCGTTGAGGTTGAGGCAAAAGCCTTGTCCGCCGTGTGGAGCTTTCTCAAACCCTTCTGTGCAGCGTTAGTTTTCTTGACGTATCCCTCATATAGTCCGATATGCTGTGCAAGCTGATTCGAGCTAATCCCCTTGAGTCCTTTGGCCACTTCGGAGAAGTCTTTGGCCTTATACTCAGTTATCATGGAACGTTGGTTGTCCACGTTTCTTCCGTCGGCCAGTGCGTTGGGCCCAGTTATCAGAGCTCCAGCCGCGCTTGCCACAACACCTACAAATGCACGTCTGCTCAACATGTTGCCTTCAGTAGAGGCAATCTTCCAAGCACGTTGTTCTAATGACATTGGCCAACCCTCCTTGTCCTCAGGAAATGTCAGTTACTCACTTGACTCGATCTTATGTCTGTGTCTGTAACCGATCAACGCCTTTGTCCAATAATCCCCACAAAATCCTCTGCCTTCAAAATCGCCAACTTGAAACAACCCTCTGGCCCCGCTAAAATATGGTCTAAATTTGTGGGTGTAGCGTTCACTCCAACCAGGCGCTTGCCGCCCGTTTCTATCGGAGAATTCCTATGGCAAAAGTGAAACAGCCAAAAATCGGACTCATCGGACTAGCAGTAATGGGCGAGAACCTTGCCCTTAATATCGAGAACAAAGGCTTTCCCCTCGCTGTTTACAACCGGACAACGGCAAAGACCACGGCCTTTGCCGAAGGACGAGCCAAGGGCAAAGCGATTTTTCCGACAAAGACACTCAAGTCCTTTGTCAAGACTATTCAGCGTCCGCGAACGATCATTCTCATGGTGAAGTCTGGTGAGCCAGTCGACGATTTCATCAAGAAACTGAAACCGCTACTGGATGAAGGTGACCTGATTGTCGACGGCGGAAATTCTTTCTTCAAGGATACTGAACGTCGCAACGTACAACTTGAATCTTCCGGACTTCTCTACATAGGCACGGGCGTCAGCGGTGGCGAGTTTGGGGCTTTGCACGGTCCGTCGATAATGCCTGGCGGTCAGAAGAAGGCGTATCGTCGTGTGGAAAAGGTGCTCACCAGGATTGCCGCACAGGTCGACGATGGCCCATGTTGCACGTATATAGGCCCTCGAGGCGCCGGTCACTATGTCAAGATGATGCACAACGGTATCGAATACGGCGACATGCAGATCATTTGCGAAGCGTACGACATTATGAAAACGCTTCTCAAGATGGAGACACCAGAGATAGCCGATGTATTTGCAAGATGGAACGAAACCGAACTCGACTCATACTTGATCGAAATCACTGCAACGTGCTTGGGTCGCAAAGACGAAAAGACTGGCGGCTCGCTCGTCGACTATATCCTCGACGAAGCCAAGCAGAAAGGAACCGGCAAGTGGGCATCGCAGGATGCCTTTGATGTTGGAATGGCTATTCCCACTATCACCTCCGCGGTCGAGATGAGAGTCATCTCCGCGCTGAAGGATGAACGCGTCGCAGCTTCGAAAGTTCTTAAAGGACCTGCACGTCGAACATCTGTGGACAAGAAACGCATGCTCACGGCTCTCAAGGATGCTGTCTACTCCTCCAAGATCGGCTCCTATGCTCAGGGAATGTCGATGTTGAGAGTCGCGTCGGAACAGTATGACTACAAACTCAACCTCAGCGAACTTGCTCGAATCTGGAAGGGTGGCTGTATTATTCGTGCATCGCTGCTTGACGTCATCAAGAACGCCTTTAAGAAGAACCCGAATCTGCGCAGCTTGCTGCTCGACCCGTTCTTCAAGAAAGAGATCGCCAAACGTCAGGCAAACTGGCGATATGTCGTTCAGACTGCCGTTGCCAACGGCGTTCCCTGTATGTCTATGGGCGTTTCACTGGCTTATTACGATAGCTACCGAAACGACCGGCTACCGGCAAACCTGCTACAGGCTCAGCGTGACTACTTCGGTGCACACACGTACAAACGCATCGATAGAAAGGGCGTCTTCCACACCGAATGGGAAGCATAGTCGACGCCATATGGCAATTGGAACTAAGACAAGGGCAGGCCAAAAGCCTGCCCTTGTTCTTTCCATGATTCACTCTTGCCAACCCAGATATCTCAATCCATCTTGAAGTTTGACCCCATGCGGTACCTGTGATAGCCTTGAGAATATGATATGGTACTATCGGTACACGCCCCGTCGGGTAGATTGCCCGCAGGTGAGGAGGTGTTTGAGTCAATGAAGGAAAGATATGAAGAAATCTGCCCCGATCACCACATGTCTCTCGAAGAAATTGAGGAAGAAGCACGACGTCAGGAAGCTGAAATGGCCGCCGGACCGTCGAGACGTGATTTCCTCAGGACAGCTTCAATAGCAGCTCTTGGAGCCGGAGCTCTTGTCGCTGGAAGCGGCAAGCTTTCCGATATCCTGTCCTCGGCTTCAGTTGGTGCGAAACACGCTCGGCTAAGCAGAGTCGTGCTCGTGAAGCACCCGAAGGCGGTTGTCAACAAAACGCCATCGCCCGATATAGTCGACCGGATGGTGAATCACGCTGTCGCTACGTTGGCCGACAAGAAGGATCCCGGCGAAGCGTGGAAGGAGTTGTTCTCTGCAAAAGACGTGGTCGGCATCAAGATAAATGGCATTGCAGGCAAAGGATTGTCTTCCAATGTTGACGTGGTGAACGCCATCGTTGCAGCACTGACAAAGGCTGGCGTTGAGGGAAACAACATTATCATCTGGGGCAGCACGGAGGGTCGCATCGAAAAAGCCGGATTCAAGCCAAACACCAGCAGCACGGGTGTTCGTATATTCAATGCACCTGAGGCGGGATACAGCGAACCTTATGAACTGAAGGAATTCGGAATCAAAACACGTCTGACAAAAATCATCACGGAACAGATCACAGCTCTGATCAATGTGCCCGTCCTCAAAGATCACGCTCTTGCAGGTATCACGTATTCTCTGAAAAACATATCGCACGGATCCACAAACAACCCTGGTGATCTTCATCGAAACAACTGTGACCCTGCTATAGCCGAGGTCAACGCCATCCCTCTTATCCGCGAAAAACAGAGACTCATCATAGGCGATGCTCTGCTAGCGTGCTATGACAAAGGCCCATGGCACAATCCAAGATACAAATGGGTGGAAAACACAATAATGGCAGCCCATGATCCGGTTGCAATAGATACTGTCGGACTGCAGATTATCGAAGCGAAACGAAAGGTTGAAGGAATCGCCCCTATAGGCAAGCGCGCCAAACATCTCTCTACTGCTGCACGATTGGGCATTGGAGTCGACGACCCAGATCGAATCGAGATGATAAAGGAACAACTCACCTGAGCACATCCGGATCAATACTGGCATGAAGTCGCCGAGCCCTTTATCTGGCTCCATTCTTGTCCCAATTCCGGCTCTTTCTGCTGGACAGAAAAGACCTCTCCGGCTATAGTGTTCCAGGTTGCGCGACGAGGGGGTGGCCTGACGGGTGTGTACCTTGCCATTTCGTCATCTCTCGTGATGCACTTTTCCGTGCATTTTCCGCTTGAAAAGTAACAAAGGAAGAGTATGAAAGATATTGTCCGCAAAGCGCTTGCTGCTGCGAAGGCCGACTATGTTGAGCTTCGCATTCATCATGGTGAGCAGTCTCATGTTCACTATGTAGGCAAGGAACTCGAAAGCATTGGCGAATCAACCGGTTGCGGGGGATGCGTGCGAGCGCTCGTCGGCGGTGGATGGGGCTTTGTCTCATTCAATGACCTCGATGATCTGCCAAGGTATGTGCGTGCTGCATGCCATCAGGCGGAGCTTGTGGGACAAGAGAGCAGTGCACTTGCTCCCATCCCAGTCAGTAGAGACTCGTGTTTCGACCTTTACGGCATGGATCCACGGGAGGTATCTCTGTCTGATAAGGAGGCGTTGGCTCGCGGCTACAATGACCTGATACGGAAGTCGCCAAAGATTCAGACCTCAATCGCCGGCTACCGCGATTCCCATGCCAACGTTCTTTTTGCCAGTTCCGAAGGTGCGTTCATTGAGCACGAGGTCATTTTTTGTGGCATTGTCCTGGGCGCAATAGCCATAGACGGTACGAATGTCCAACAGTCCCACGAATCAGTCGCCAATCTGAGGGGCTATGAGATTGTCCAGGATCAGGAGGCGCTTTGCGAAGAGGTCGCCAAACGAGCCGCAGATCTTCTTGGCGCCAAGCCCATAGATGCTGGACAGTATACAGTTATTGCCGATCCGCAGCTTGCCGGTGTATTTGCCCACGAGG
>Ga0180433_10005574_pt1 | contig 16914 bp, 12 predicted proteins | sample SS_ome_8_FD_132980 | JGI IMG/M metagenome (GOLD analysis project Ga0180433, IMG submission 132980) | Hypersaline lake sediment archaeal communities from the Salton Sea, California, USA - SS_1_D_1 metaG | ecosystem: Environmental > Aquatic > Non-marine Saline and Alkaline > Hypersaline >... | reverse complement strand
GACTAACTCTTTCGTGCGGTTGCAATAAATTCCGGTACCGTTGTCCGTTATCTTATTGTGACCAACTATTGGCGAGACATCATCGCAATATATCCCCGCTATAACTCCTCCCTTTATTGTGAACCCATCTACAACATTGAAACCGTTAGCGTCGCTGATACCGACTACATAATCTGCGTTATCTTCCCCGAACTGTCCATTCAAAATTGTCTCATTATCAAACCAGTTGCGCTCATACCGATTCTCTTCGCCTGTTGGTCCACCTATGAAGCCACCGTAGATGCGCACACTGTGACCGAGTTGAAAGGCATTGGGGTCGCTTTGTTTATATTCTCCATCTGCCACCCATATTTCGTCGCAAGGTAGCGCAGCCTTTAATGCATCTTGTAAATACTTGTATGCAGTCTGCCAGCTTGTCCCGTTCGGCTCTGATGAATCAGCGTCAATATCTACACGTATAATATCTCCATAATCACCACATGGACAAACGAGTGTTTCTTCTGTGACTATCATGAGAGAAGTGTTGCTTGCTGCTTCGACTTTGTTGACAATTTGCTCCAGCGGCCTGGCATGTCTGTTTACCTGAACTGTCAATTCAAGGCAATTCGGGTCCCCGCCCGTAATATCACCGAGATACCATGTATAGGTATGATTGCATGGGTCATATACCCCCGTGTCGGGAATAGCATTAACAAAATCAAGTTCGGGCGGCAGATGGTCAATTACCTGGAGTCCTGTATGTTCGCAATCAACGGGTGTGTAGCAAATTGTGTAGTTTATATAATCATACGGCGAAACACAATTCGGCTCATCCAAAACATCAACGGTAAGCCCCAGAGGTTTCGGGTAGATAATTATTGAATAATCTTTCAATGCACCGGGACCCCCGTGCACAAAGAAAGTTCCCGGCTCAAAGCCATCCGGTGCGGGAAAATAAAACCAATGGTCAATGCTGACATACTTCGGGCCCGCCATATAAGGGCCATACGGTTGTTGATCCGGGCCGAACAATTGAAATCCGACCCCCTCCCGAATATAAAGACTATCAAGCGTATACCAATCCGGATTAGAGATTTCCGACAGTGGAAACGACTGCCCCGGTTCCGCGCATGATACAAGTCCCCAATAATTATTCTTAGTGGGTACACCTTGATACAACACGCATGGGTTGAAAACTTTTTCATACCAAGCTGATGGTGAGCAGATATCCTCTCTCAATATAAGCTCCGAGAGAACCAGTACCCAATTAGTACTGTCGTAGGTGGCCTCTATGAGTCCACTGTGAGTTCCACCGGCTAACGGTAACACTCCGCAACCGTCGTTCGGGTCGGGCGTCTCTACGGCAAACAGGAAACTTGTCTGGCTTGACAGTATTAGAATTGCCACAACAACATATATTCTTAACATGCTTATTACTCCCTTAATAAATACGCCTTGACTTCTTGTTCTTTATGTTCACAAACTGTTGGTCATGGTCTTTGCTTAACTCTCCTTACCAGTGCCAAACCTCCCACTCCAAGTAGCAAAATAGTCACAGGTTCGGGAATTCCTTCTAAATAAAACGCCCGGTGTATACCGCTGTCGGTCCAGTTATCTAATGTACCTCCATCTGATTCGTAACTGTTTGAACCAAAACCAGTCATACTGGGAGACCACCAAATATGGAAAAGTACATCACTCGGATATTCAGAGGCCAGATGAAGCCCAAACCAATATCTTTCGTTAGCGATTAAGTTGACAGATTCGTCAAATTCGAACGAATACTCGTATTCTGGTCCACCAGGAGTTTCATTCCCTGTAGCATTCCTTTGTACATTTTGTCCTTCGCCCATACTTATTATGTTACCTGGTATTCCGCTCGCATCTGCAAAAACAAAATATTCCAGCGTTCCGTCCCATGCGAAAGTATTTTCCTCGAGGGTCCAAAACTGAGCTCCTGTCAGAAATATGTCTTGTGTTATGACAAAATCATCTGCCTGGAGCCTTCCCAAAACGTCATTTCCCACATCGGCTAAAATTGTTGGCTCACCATTATCGAAAACAATCTCTGCATTCGTTGACGTTGAAGCAATAACCATTGCTGCTAAAATAAGTATAATTTGCATTTTTCGTTTCATAATTTGACTCCTAATTTAAGGCTTCCAATTTCTTTTTTACCCTCATCACTATAACTAATGTCATTATGGCTTGCGCATTAATAAGGAGCACCGCCGCAATATGCCCAAGTTAGGCCCGCTAAAGCCCGCTACGAACACACGCAAGCAGTGCCCCATTTCGGGGCACTGACCCTTGTGCATCTCGTAGCGTAAAAAAAATAGCGGTTTAACCCGGGACGCTCACTGGTTCAGTGAAACTAACTTTATTAAACTATCACTATACATCTTAAACATATTCCACCTATAAGTCAATAAAAAAATTCAAAAAAACCAAAAAATCCTCATATTTCAGGCAAAATCAATGAAAATCAATCCAGATGTGCTTAATTGCCTTGATATAAACAGCTTATATCAGATTGTATGTTTTTTATTGTTTTGTAAGAAATGTATTTTATTTATCGTTTTGCACTGAGAATTGTTGGAAACCGTTTTTCAGAAAGAATATCGGACCAGTATCTTGCCCGCAGCTTCGTGCAATGTGGCCTTGTGCCGTTGGTTCGCTGCAACAGCCTGCAAATGCGTCTATTTGCCAGGAAATTCGCAGACATTTTGAAAAAGATGTTATCTGGCCCACTCAACAGGCCGATAAAAACGCAAAGGTAAAAGTAACCAAATAATGTTATCTATCAAGATATTAGGAGAAATCCGATGGCAAAGGCGAAACCCTCAACCAAAAAAAGAAGTACCTCGAGAAAGAAAAGCTCTACCTCACCAAAACCCAGAGCAAGCAGAAAGAGGACAACCTCGAAACGCACAACCGTAAAAAAACACACAACAAGACCCAAGGCAACAAAGAAAACCACAAGACCTACCCTCCGCAGGCAAAGCCCCAAGACAACCGCTAAGAAGCGGACAACTACAAAAGCCTCGGCAACAAGGTCAAAGCCGACCAAAAAAACCACAAGACCATCCGTTCGCAGGCAAAGCCCCAAGACGACCGCTAAGAAGCGGACAACCACAAAGGTCTCGGCAACAAGGTCAAAGCCTGCAAAGAAAAGCACAAGACCATCCGTCCGCAGGCAAAGCCCCAAGACGGCCGCTAAGAAGCGGACAACCACAAAGGTCTCGGCAACAAGGTCAAAGCCTGCAAAGAAAATCGTAAGACCCTCTGTCCGCAGGCAAGGCCCCGGGACAACCGCGAAGAGTAAAGGCGATTTTGACTTCAACAAGTGGCTGCTTCCAACCCTGGCTTTGGAGCAGTATGAGCCGAATGTTACCGAAGAGGCCGGTGTCGAAGACAAAATCACAGGCTCCACCCGCTACGCCTGGATAGGAGCCGGGCAGTGCGGCGGCAGACTCGTCAAGTCTTTCTACGACCTCGGTTACAGAAAGGCATTAGCGGTCAATACTACCAACAACGACTTGAATCTGCTTGATATCCCAAAGAGTCAAAAGTTCCTGATGGATATCGGAGAAAAAGGGGCAGGCAAGGATATGCAAAGAGGCAAACAAGCCGTACAGGAGTACGCACAAGACATTTTACATCTCACCAAGAAGACCTTTGGAACGCAGGTTGACCACATAATGGTTTGCTTCGGCGCCGGCGGCGGCACAGGCAGCGGAAGTGTTTCAGGTCTGATCGAGATTGCCAAAAAATACGCGCGATACATAGGCCTGGAAAATCCCGACAAGAAGGTGGGCGTGGTTATGACTTTGCCCACAGTAGGCGAAGCAAATTCCCCTCTGGTAGCCGAAAATTCCTGGAAAATCGCCACCGAGCTGAGCGAACTGGCTTCTAAGGGACAGATATCACCGCTTATCATCGTCGATAACGACAAAATCAACCAGATGTATCCCGGCATGACGGTAAGGTCCTTCTGGCCCAATATAAACAGCACTTTCGCAAGTCTATTCGATATCTTCAACAGGCTCAGCTCACTGAGCAGTCGTTACACATCCTTCGACCCGGTCGATTATCACAGCATTATGGAAAGCGGCGGCTGTGCGATAATGGGCCTGACCAAAGTGGACAAATTCAGCGACAAGTTCGCACTGTCCAAAGCGGTCAAGAAAAACCTTGAGAAGACACTGCTCGCAGGCGGCTTCGACCTGTCCACCGCCAAATTAGCAGGTTGCATATTCGTAGGCGGCAAAAAAATGGTGGTCAACTCCAGAGGCCTGCAGGATAACATCAACTATGCATTTGATGTCCTTTCGGAGATAACCGGCCGGGCAACCATACACAGAGGTATTTATGAAGATGCAAGAGATTCATTAAGGGCGTACACAATTATCGGCGGCCTGGAAAGCCCCGCCGCACGCCTTGAAGAATTAAAAAGTTGTATGGTTGTTGGTGCCCGTTAAAAAGGTTCTAAAATAAACATTCAGGATATTTATTGTGTCCTGAAGGACTCAATGAATAAAATTGAATCTCCGGCGCCTGCTGTCTAAAGCGGGTGCCGGAGATAACTTTTTTCACACTGGAACAAACGGTTTTCGTTTCGGATTCATCGTGCAGTTCAATCGCCCCCACAAGGTTGCTCTTCGCAAGGTTCGCACCCGGCGAAAAATTTGAAATTATCCGACACAATCTGACCTGTCTGCGCGCAAAAAATATTAGAGATCGTTTGAGTATAATATTCATAATATAAAATAGCAACAGAATTTCGCTGATTGGCGGGTGATATAAAACAGAATAATATTATAAATATGTGAGAAAACATACTGACTGTATAAAAAAATTTTAAAAAAATTAAAAATTGAGTAGTTTTTGTGCTTGTAAATTTCGGCCTGATTTGATAAAGTTCTAAATTGGAGTAGAGAGATAAGTTTGCAATTTTCTCTGTCTGTGCCCGGAAACTGGGTTGGACGGGTCTCACCTGTCCAGCCCGGTTGCCTGGCACTTTTTTTTGTGCGCGCACATGTTTTGTTGAAAACTTTCGAAATATCGTCCGCCCGGTAACACCCTTTCCCCTGAAAATATGCTGCACATCAGGCAAGTTCCACCGGCTTGCGCCGGTAGGCTTCTGTTTTCTGTCATTTGCTTGTTGTCATTTGTTTGTTGTCGTCCTAAGCATATCGGACGGGTGGAACCTTTTCACCTGAAAAGGGTGTCGCGCGTCGCCCGCCTGATGCATCAGGCCGGGGCCACGGTCAAACTCTGTTTGGCCGTGAAAAGACTTTTATCTGCTTAACATACCATGTACTGCCAGGCTGACGCTTGACAGAGTTACGTGAGGATTCTCTATATTATGTTCTTCATAAACTGTTAAATCTGCTTCGTTTTTGATATAATGCCCGCTGATTGAACTGAGTTGTGATTGAGGAGAATTTAAAATGATTTATAGTCAATACGGTACAACGGGCGCCAAGGTTAGCGCAGTCGGATTCGGCGGGATGAGATTTGACACCTCCAGGTCGGACGCCGATAACGCTCAGTTGCTTCTTTACGCCCGAAGCAAGGGAATAAATTATTTCGACACGGCTCCCGACTACTGCCAGGACCACAGCGAGGACATCTTCGGCATCGCCCTGAAACAAATGGCTGATGTACGCAGCGAAATTTACATCTCCACCAAAGGTATGCCGGCTGACTTCAATACCGCAGACAAGGCCCGCAGGGCCGTGGAAAAATCGCTCAGGCGACTCAATGTCAACAAGATTGACTTTTATCACATCTGGTGCGTACGCAGGATGGACCAGTACGAGTTGGCAATGAAAAAGGGCGGGCAATACGAAGGCCTGCTCAAGTGCAAACAGGAGGGTCTTATCGACCACATTGTTATCTCCACACATCTTGGAGGCGGGCAGGTTCGCAAGGTCATCGAGAACAAGGAGTTTGAAGGTGTTTTGTTGGGCGTCAATATCCTGAATTTTCAGTACCGCTGGCAAGGCGTACAGGCTGCTTTTGACGCGGGCCTCGGCGTCGTTGCCATGAATCCCCTTGCGGGCGGAATAATACCAAAACACGAAAAAGACCTGGCATTTCTTTCGTCAGGTAACGAGACACCCACAGAAGCCGCTATCCGATTCTGTGTAAGTTGCCCCCAGATTACCGTTGCCCTGGTCGGCTTTACAACAAAAGAGCACATAGACACCGCCTGTCGGGTGGCCGATAACTGCAAACCCTTTACACAGACCGATATCGACCGAATCAAAGAGAGCACCTCCAAAAATATGGACACTCTGTGCACAGGCTGCGGATACTGCATGAATAATTTGTGCCCCAAGGGCATCCCCATAGCAAACTATATGCAATCCTACAATGAAAAACTGCTTCAGCAAAAAAGCGACAAAGAGATGGTGGAACGAATGATATTCCAGCATGAGTGGGGCTACCTGGCAGAGGGCCGTGCCGACGCTGCCGATTGTATCAAATGTGGAGAGTGTGAGCAGGTCTGCACGCAGCATCTGAACATAACCGAAAGGCTTGCTGAAGCGGCCCAATGGGAAAGACAAGCTAAAAGTTGATAGAGAATCCGTCGTATCGTTCGTCTGGCAAAGCGTCTTCGATTTCGGCGTCCCTGATATAACCGGCAAAGGCTTCGCCGATATCACCAAGGCACCGGTTCACGTCATCCGCATCGCCCCGGATGAACATCTCGACCGTGCCGTCGGGCAGGTTCCGCACAAAACCCGCCAGTCCATAACGCCCGGCTATTTGCCGGGTGGTGAACCTGAAGCCTACGCCCTGCACCCTGCCCCGGTAAATCACATGTTTGGCGACATCGGACATCTGTGCTACCTTTCTCGAACGTCAACAACAATCACTGTAATATTGTCAAGCCCTCCCGCCTGGTTGGCACTTTTTAAGAGCGCATCGCAGGCTGACTTAGCGTCGTTGTTATCGTCCAGTATTCGGGCTATTGATTTGTCATCTACCATATCGGTAAGCCCGTCCGTACACAGCACAAGCCTGTCACCGTCTTTGAGGGCAAAGCTCCGCACAAAAGGCTCCAGCCTGTCTTCCATCCCGATATAATGAGTGAGCTGACCCTGTGCGGGATGATTCTGAATATCCCGAGGCTCGATTTTGCCGGCGGATAAAAGCTCCGACACTACGGAATGCTCCTTTGTAAGCTGCACAAGAGAACCTTTCCTGAAACGATATAGCCTGCTGTCGCCGACACTGCCGAGATAAGCACGTCCATCCTTTATAAGCGCCATAACAAGCGTTGCCCCCATGCCTTTATAGCCGCTTTCACTAACACCTTCCATCTGCAATTGTCTGCTTTGTTCGGTAATCATGCGCCTGAATAACAACCTTATGGCCCTGCGGCTGTAACTTCTCAGCTTATGAAGCCTTGTCTCAATCATCACGGGCAGGTCCTGTGCCACTATCTGCGATGCTAAAGCACCACCTCTGTGACCACCCATTCCATCGGAAACCAGAAACAAACCCAACTCGGATTCAACCAGAAAAGTATCCTGATTTTCATCCCTCACCCTACCTTTATCACTGGCCGCACCCCAGCTCAACGAAAAGCCCCTGCTTTCGACGACTGCCTGTTCCTGTTCCATAAGAACCGCCTCCCCCATTATGTCAGTCTTTGCTTACACCAGGGACAATAATTCCAAAAACCGGAATCCACCGACCACCCGCACCGGCCACAAACCTCGGGAAAAGGCCATACCCGCCACTGTCTTCGTATCTTCGTACGGCACCAGGGACAATATCGCATAAATCGCATAATCTTTCCGCCACACCGGCCACAACGGGCGTGGTATCTTGGCTCAAGCGGTTTGTCAACTTCCTGCGGCTCGAAACCGGCCCCGTAGCACCAGGGACAATAAGACCATTGCGGATTGATGCCCCTGCGGCAGCGAGGGCAAAGATGAGTAAAAACCGTGCGGTCGGCAAAACTGTTTCCGCCGCTGCCGCACCATGGACATATTATCATACTCTCAGATATCGGCTCACCACAATCGACACACTTATGGACAGTACCCAAAACTTTACTGTAACGCCTGATAAACGCTTCACGCCTGACTTGACGCCAATCCGGCTTCGCACCGCGAACCGGGCTGACAGAAAAAGTAATTTTCAAGGCTTTTGGAGCTGCTTGTCGCAACGCAGCAAGCATTCGACGCGCATCTGCATATCGAGCAGCCGGGTCAACCGATAGTGATTTTTGCATAAATTTTACAAACTGCGTATTGGTTCGCTTAGCCAGCCTCTCACGACCTCGAAAAGGCCGCTTAAAAGGCCACTTGGGCAGCATACCCGTAAGATACTCATACAAAATAAGGGCTGCAGAAAAACAGTCGCTGCGATATGTGGGCCGGCCGTAAGCCTGCTCGGGTGCCACATAACCGGGTGTGCCGAAATCATCGACGGTTTCCATACGACCTTTAACTCTCAGACCTATCCCGAAATCACCTATCGCCGCCCGACCGTCTGAAAAAAGAAATATATTTCCGGGCGTAACATCGCAATGAACAACCCGCTTTTGATGAGCATAGGCCAGACCCTCCAGAACCTGAGACATAATTGATATAATTCGACGCGGCCCCATCGGTTTGGAACAGTCATACAAGGTTCTGACCGACAAGTCCGTTGCCACTACAGGGCAACCGTCAATGATTTCTGCGTTTTTCACCGGTACTATATGCGGGTGGCGAAGCCTGGAAACAAGGCGGACCTCCCGCAACACGGACTGGTTATCGCGCCTGCCGTGCACGTCAAGCCTCGGTATTTTCAAGGCCACCCATATCCCCTCGACGGTATCACGTGCCTTCCACACCTCACAGTGCCCCCCAACACCAAGATGCTTTTGCAGACGGAACTTGCCCAGCCGCATATTCCTTTTGAGCTTCCGGGAACCGGCCTGTGATAACTTTTCCGAACCAATTTTATCAGAAGCAACCATACCGACTCTTCCAGAAAATGCGCCTCGGCCTTTTTCCGTCAAAAACCAACTTACATACGCAGAGAAATCATAAACACCCGACCGAATAATTTCAAATGAAAACTAAACCAGCCGCACAAAAACCATGCAATCTGTCGTATAGTCGGTTATAATCACGAAAGTTGAAACCGTTTTGTTATACCAATAAACAGCGAAAAAAATGGTAAAAAAATCAAAAAGACAGATAGAAAGAGACGAGCAGATTTACGAGATTACCTCAATGATGGCCGGCGACTTCGAGCTGCAGGAGGTCTTAGACCGCCTCGCCGCCGCCGCAGTAAAAATCACCAAGACCAACAACTGCTCAATCCGGCTTTTGGATGACGAGTCGGGCGACCTGAAGATGCGAAGTACATTCGGACTGAGCGAAGAATACCGCAATAAAGGCCCCGTTTCAAAGCAAGACCCCGTGATTAAAGCCGCCTTTGCCGGTGAGGCGGTGGTTCTTGACGATATGCGCGTCGATTCAAGGGTAAGATACCGCAACGCGACTATCAAGGAGGGCCTTGTCAGCCAGCTAACCGTGGCGATGACCTTCAGAAACAAACCGATAGGTGTGCTGCGTCTTTACAGCCCCCAGCCTAAGCGATTCGACAAAGACGCCATTGCCTTGGCGCGGCTTGTCGCAGGCCAGTGCGCCATAGCCATCACAAATGCCAAACTGTATTCTCAGGCCCTTGAAGGCGCCCGAATCGCCGAGCAGATGCGGCTCGGAGCCGTGATACAAAGGCGGATGATACCGGAAAAGGCTCCGTGTATGTGCGGTCTTGATATCGCCGCAATTTATCAGCCTTGTTACCAAGTGGGCGGCGACCTCTACGACTTAATACAGATTGACGACCATACCATCGGTATTTCAATAGCCGACGTAATAGGAAAAGGCATACCGGCTGCTATGATGATGAGCATGTTCAGAGGAACTATTCGTGCTTATGCCGACGGCGGCTACAGCCGGCATTCTTTCGACGACATTATCAATAAGCTTAATCGGGTTGCAATCAGAGAATGCAGAGACGGCGAGTTTATCACAATGTTTATGTGCCATATAGACGTCGAGACCATGAAAATGACCTACTGCAACTGCGGACACGAGCCGGCCCTGCACATCAGAGGCGGCAGGATTACCGAACTGGACAGCGGCGGGCTGGTGCTTGGCGTAATGGAACAGACCGAACATAAAGTCGAAACCATCGAACTTAGAGACGAAGATATCATACTGCTATATACAGACGGCCTTATCGACGCGATGAATTTTGACAACGAGCTTTGGGGCAAAGAAAGGATGCTCGAAGCGCTCGCCGACAGTCTCGACCGACCAGCCAATCAAATAGTGCGAAATATACTCGGATACAGAAGAAGGTTTGTAGGCCTAGCCAGGCAAATCGACGATACAAGCATAGTTGCCGTTAAAATCGATAGAAATGCCAACAGGCCGTCAGAAATAAACGAAAGACCCTGACAAAAGATGCCGGAACTTATCATAACAATTGACGGGCCGGCAGGAGTCGGAAAAAGCACAGTTGCCCAGTTACTGGCCCGGAGGCTGGGTATCGCTTTTCTCGATACCGGCGCGATGTACAGGGCCGTAACCTTAGCCGCGATGCAAAAGAAAACGGATTTAGCAAATGAGAGCGAGTTGTTAGAGGTCCTTCGAGAAACCGACCTCAAATTCAGTATTGTAGAAAACCAGATGAAGGTCAGTGCAGACGGTATCGACATAACCGAGCGGATTCGCGACACTGCCGTTACCGCAAATGTTCGCCACACCGCCGATGCCCCGAGGCTGCGCGATGAATTAGTGAAAATGCAAAGACGCTTCGCCCAAGAGCATAAAAGAATCGTTACTGAAGGCAGAGACCAGGGCACAGTCGCCTTTGCCGATGCCGGTTTCAAGTTTTTCCTGACGGCGGATTTGGCGGAACGAGCACGCCGGCGGCAGGAGCAACTCGCCCAAACCGGACAAAAAACGAATATTGAAAAAATCCGGGCCGATATCGCCGGGCGGGACGCCACAGATGAGAACAGGACGGTCGGACCGTTGACCCCTGCCCGGGACGCTATTATTATTAACACAACCCGCCTGGATGCCGAAGGTGTTGTTGAAAAAATAATGGAGCATATAGAAGGCGAATGATTAGAGAATGGGTATTACGCTTGTGGTATCACATTGCGCGGGTTATGTGTGCAATCTTAGTCTGTTTGCCTTACCGGGTCCGCGTTTACGGACGTAATAACATACCTAAAACGGGTCCGTTGCTTGTGCTAAGCAACCACCAAAGTTACCTGGACCCGATATTCGGCCAGGCGATGATAGGAAAAATGTTTCTGTTCTTAGCCCGTGATACACTGTTTAAGAACAGATTCTTCGGAGCGGTGCTGCACTCGATAAGCGTAATTCCCATCAAAAGAGGGCAGTCGGATATGGCTACGATTAAGAAAGTTATAAATCAACTTAAACGTGGTCGGTCGGTATGCCTTTATCCTGAAGGAACCCGCACCTCGGACGGCAAAATCGCTGATTTGAAGCCGGGGGTAGCGCTGTTAAGCCGCAAAAGCGGGGCAACAGTCGTGCCCTCGGTAATTGACGGGGCGTTCGAATGTTGGCCCCGGCACAAAAAGTTCCCCTCATTAGGAAAAATAACCGTCTCCTACGGCGAACCAATTACATCGGAAAGGGTAAAGGAGTTGGGAGATCAAGCATTTGCCGTCCTGTTGACCGAGAGGCTCAGGAAAATGCAAACCGAGCTAAGAACAAAATCAGCCAGGCAGCCTTTCGATTATTCCGGGCAGGCACAAAAGAAACTAAAGGAGGTAGTATAGAGTGAAGGTATTGGTTGCAGACAAGTGCGGATTTTGTCTCGGTGTAAACAACGCCATAGAGCTGGCAAAAAAGACCTTGGCCCACCAGAACGACGTTTACAGTTTGGGACCTATCATACATAATCAGGATGTAGTCGAAGAACTCGCTAAAAGCGGGCTTAAGACCGTTGATTCAGTCGAACAGATAAGCTCAGGAACCGTACTTATACGCTCACACGGGGCAACTGTCGAGCAGTTGGAAAAAATCAAAGCAAAAAGTCTTAATATAGTCGATGCCACCTGTGTGCTCGTCAAACGCCTCCAGAAAATCAGCCAGAAGCTCAACGAACAGGGTTATAAGGTCGTTGTCATCGGCGATTCGAACCATCCCGAGGTGCAGGCAATAGTAGGATTTGCAAAGAACGTCTTGGTTATCGGTTCGAAATCCGATTTGCACAAGTTACCCACCCGGGGCAAGTGGGGTATTATTTCGCAAACCACCCAAAGCCCCGAATATTTCGCAGAAATACTTGCTGAAATGGTAAAAAGGGGGTTCTCGGAGCTTAAGGTAATAAATACTTTGTGCTCCGAAGCGATAAAAAGGCAAAATTCGGCCGTCCAATTGTGCAGAAAAGTTGATATAATGTTCGTCTTAGGAGGTCTGCACAGCGCAAATACAAGAAAACTGGCCGAGATGTGCAGAAAAAAAAACAGGCAAACCTTTCATTTGCAAAACTGGAAGGAACTTGACAAAAGTCTCCTTTATGGTAAAAATAGTGCCGGTGTTACCGCAGGGGCCTCCACGCCTGACCGGATAATCACCGAATTCGTCGAAAACCTGAGGACTTTCGTTTCGCAAAGATGAAAAAAGCTTAAGAAGAAACGAAGCCGGACCACAGTATTGCATTGGCTGAGTGGGCCGATGTGTCTGTTGTTCTCTAATAACAGGTTTATTTAATATGGTCTCGCCAGCGCAAATGTGGGGCGCAAGCGAGTTGGTTTTACAGACGCCACAGGAAAAACAGGTATATTAATGGTAGACAGAAACATTATCAGTAAATTAGGCCTTACCCAGGAACAAGTTGAAGAGCAGGTAAATCAATTGTTTAACGAAGAGCACACCCAGTTGCTCAACGAGGCACTGGACAAGAAGGTTGACACTCTCGTACCCGGGACAATTCTTACAGGCAGGATTGTTACACGGCTCGGAAACGATGTAATAGTCGAGCTGGGATTGAAGAGCGAGGGTATCATAGATGCAAGTGAATTCGATGACCCCGATGAGATCTCCGCCGGTAAGCAGCTCGAAGTATTGCTCGAAGAAGTTGATGCCGAAGGCGGGATACTGCTTAGCAAGCGAAAGGCCGACAGAATCAGGGGATGGGAGCGGATTATTAACACCACCAAGGAGGGCGACCTGATAAAGGGTAAGGTAACAAGGCGTATCAAGGGCGGGCTGCTCGTGGATATCGGAGTACCGGTATTCTTGCCGGCCTCCCAGGTCGATATTCGAAAACCGGGCGATATCAGCAGATTCATAGGCCAGGAAATCGAGTGCAAGGTGCTCAAAATCGATACCGAAAACAGGAACATTGTCGTCTCAAGGCGAAAAATAATCGAGGAAGAAAGAGAGTCCAGCAAAGAAAAACTTCTCGATGAAATCGAGGTCGGCCAACTGCGGGCCGGAGTGGTCAAGAACATCGCCGACTTCGGCGTATTTGTGGACCTCGGCGGCCTGGACGGATTGCTTCATATATCAGACCTCAGTTGGGGAAGAATTTCTCATCCATCCGAAGTGGTAGAACTCGACCAGAAAATTAAATGCGTAGTGATTGCTTTCGACCGTGAAAATGAAAAGATTTCTCTTGGTCTCAAGCAAAAAACAGAAAGCCCGTGGGAGAACGTTGAAAAGCGTTATCCGATAGGCGCAAGATTCAAAGGCACGGTAGTCAACATAATGAACTACGGAGTATTTGTACGCCTCGAAGAAGGAATCGAAGGGCTTGTTCACATCAGCGAAATGAGCTGGACACGGCGTATTGTGCATCCGGCCGACATTTTGAACCTTAACGACGAAATTGAAGTCGTTGTGCTTGATGTAAACAAAGACAGACAGGAGATATCTTTGGGAATAAAGCAACTGGAAACAAATCCATGGACGGTGGCTGCGCAAAAGTATCCGCCCGGAACCATTGTCAACACCAAAGTTACCACCCTGACAAATTACGGTGCGTTCGTGGAGATTGAACCCGGAGTTGACGGGCTGGTTCATGTCTCCGACCTGAGCTGGACAAGAAAATACAACCACCCGAGCGACGCCCTCCAGAAGGGACAGGAGCTTAAGTGCGTCGTCCTCGACGTCAACGAACAAAAACATCGCGTCTCGCTTGGATTAAAACAGATGACAGAGGACCCCTGGATTCGCGCTATACCCGAGAAATATATACCCGGTCAGATAGTCAAAGGAAAAGTTACAAAGCTGACGAATTTCGGAGTCTTTGTCGAGCTTGAACCGGACCTGGAAGGACTGCTTCACATCTCCGAGCTGGCCGACCACAAGGTCGAAAATCCTAAAGACGTCGTCGGGACAGACCAGGAAATCGAAGTCAAAATCCTCAGAGTTGACCCCGACTCCAGGAAAATCGGCCTGAGCTTAAGAAGGGTCCGCTGGGCTGCCGAGGATACTTCCGAAAAAAGCAAGTCAAAAAGACGAGGAGGCCTTGACGGACCTCTAGCGCCTGAACCAGCCGTTGTACCTCTTCCAGGAGAGAATAAGCAGCCGCCTGAGCCGAAGCAAGAAGAAAGTACAGTAAAACAAAAGGAACAAAAGAAAGAAGAAGAGGATGAAGAAGAGGGAAAAGAAACGAAATTGACCGAAGAAAAACAGCAAAAGGACGAAGAGCCAACGGAAACAAACCAAGAGGATAAAGCAGAACACAAAGAAGCCCAAAAAAAACCCGAAAAAGCTGAACCGCAAGACCAGCCGGTAAATGAGCAGCCCCGGCAGGAAAAACCCGAGGACAAAGACTCACAGAAGCCCGAACTCAAAGAAGAACAACAGCAGGCCGCCGAAAAGGAACAAGCGAAACAGGCTCAGCAGGAGCAACCCGACAAAGAGCAACCCAGCAAAGAACCTGACGCCGAAGAAATGCCTCAAAGCGAGTAACAAAAAGACCGGGATAAAAACGAAGAATAAAAGATACACACAAACTCACCGCTAAGGCATTTTTTCAGCGGACAGTCCTATGTTATGGGGGAATGTTTTGAGCACAGGGAAGACTTTTATTAGTAAACAGGGACAATCATCTGCAGGGAGACCGAAATGAAGAGATTGAGCGTAATAATACTTTTCTGGGTTTTTGCTTATTCGTGCCCGGGCGGCGAGTTTAAGAAAACTCTCGATACGATTGAGCTGTCCGACGGCGACACTTTTGTGTTCTGCGGCGACAGCATCACCCACCAGTGTCTCTACACACAATACATTGAGGACTACTTTTACACGCGCTATCCCAAAAGAAGAATACATTTTCGCAATGCAGGTATAGGCGGTGACATAGCCGGCGATGCGCTTGTCCGTTTTGAGAATGACATCGCAAAATTCAAACCAAAATACGTCTCCGTCCTGATTGGCATGAATGACGGTCGCTATATCGGATTCAAAGACGAAATATTCAACACTTACAAAAATGATATGACGAAGCTGGCCGATAAAATTGAAGAAATCCAAGCCGCTCCAATATTTATCACACCAACCATTTATGACCTTCGAGTCGCCCTGGCCGGTGAAAACTGGATCCCACCCGAAAAGGCACGCAACTACCATTATAACGCCGTGCTCGCTTTCTTTGGAGCATGGTTAAGGCAGCTCGCTGATGAGCGTGGTGCGGCTTTGGTCGATATGTTCGAGCCGTTGAATCGTGCCACCCGCAGGCAGCGCAAGAACAATCCACAATTTACCATGCTCCAAGACGCCGTTCATCCGGGACCAGACGGGCAATTGATTATGGCACTTGCCTTCCTTACCGACCTGAACGCCGACCCGACGGTGTCAACTATCAACATCGTGCGCGAAAAAGATAAATGGTCAACAAAAATTGAAAAAGGCAAATTGAGAGAAATCAAGACAACTGATGACAAAATCAGCTTTACCTTCGGCGCCGACAGCCTGCCGTGGGTTGTTCCCTCCGAGGCTGCTTTGGGATATAAAATATCCGATGCGGGCAGGAAAATGAGCAGGGAAATTGTCAGAATCGTCGGCTTGGAACCCGGAAGCTACGAACTGAAAATTGACGACAAAACAGTCGGCACATACAGCTACGAAGATTTTGCCGGCGGCATACAGCTTCAGGAAAACAAAATGACGCCTCAATACGCTCAGGCAATGAAGGTAGCGATGTTGAACAAACAGCGAAACGAAGATGTTGTCAGTCCGATACGTGATTTGTGGCTGGAATTAAAAACATGGCGTAATCGACTTGCAGGTACCCACGAAGAAGACGAAGAAATGGAACAGCTCAATCAAGAGGATTTTGACAAATGGTATGCACGATTTAAAAAGGATAATGCACAACTGCTTAAAAAGGCGGCACAACTCGAAGATAAAATTTACAAAACCAACAGCCCTGACCCACGCAAGTATGAAATCGTAAGGTTGAAGTAGAAGAAATCCTGTGAGAACAGACGGTAATCAAAAAACATTTGAATTTAAAACACAAAATACCCGAAAATAGTAGCCCACTTCAACGGCGGTAACATCTCATCCGACGCCGCCTGCCTGCTGCTGAAGCAAGCCGAGCCGTTCGAGAATATCAACAGAAACCGTGTCCGGCAGTCCTGACGGACCGAATCAGAACAGAAGCCGAGCCACGCAATAGTATCAACAGAAGCCGAGCCACGCAAGCGGCCGAATCAGAGTGTGGAATAATAACATTGTCCTTCGGGCGGCTCGCCCCGCCGCGCTTCTGTTTTTTTTGTTTGTGCCGCCGCGTTTCTGTTTTTTTTGTTTGTGCCGCCGCGTTTTTGTTTTGGTGATTCTATTGTCATGCCGGATTTAATCCGGCATCCAGTTCATTTAGCCCCGCGTCCTGCGCAGGGTCATTCTGAGCGCAGCG
>Ga0180433_10005573_pt1 | contig 16916 bp, 12 predicted proteins | sample SS_ome_8_FD_132980 | JGI IMG/M metagenome (GOLD analysis project Ga0180433, IMG submission 132980) | Hypersaline lake sediment archaeal communities from the Salton Sea, California, USA - SS_1_D_1 metaG | ecosystem: Environmental > Aquatic > Non-marine Saline and Alkaline > Hypersaline >... | reverse complement strand
ACTATTGTTCGGGTATGGGTACGGCTACTTTCTCGCGAATGTCGGGAATGTCCCCGCCGATTACGAGATCCAACTGTTGAAGGTGATGCGCGGCGATGAGGTTGTCGCGATGCTTTTCAACCAGCCGACTCATCCGCTCCAGGGTTCAGAAACCAAGATCGGGGTGGGACATCCCGGCTACGCGCTGGATGAAGTGGAGAAAAGGGTGCCGGGCGCGCTGGCGATGTACGCCGATGCGTGTGGAGCCAACCAGGGCACGGTCGAAGGGTTGCTCGCCCCGTTGGAGACCGTTCAATCGGTTGGCAAACGGTTGGCCGACTGTGTGCTGGAGATCGCGGAAGGGCCGTTACAAGACGTGACAGGACCCATCTCGAGCAGACTGGAGGTCATATCGTTGCCGCTGGCGCCGCCCATTTCGTATGAGGAAGCCAGGAAACTTGCCGAGAAGATCCCGCGCGATATCGGGTTCGTTCCCTGCCCTAATCCCGACAGGGGTACGAACTGGATCAGGTCGCTGCTCAAACATCACGAGGAGAAGATTCCGTTTCCGACGACGACGACGGACCGCGTATGCACCGACGACGGGTTTCTCGTGAGAGAGTACGAAACGCCGCGCGAGTTCCCGTGCCGGTATGAGGAGACCATCGTCTCGACCATAGGACCGATGGTGTTCGTCGCGATGCAGGGCGAAGTGTGCGCGCCTATCGGGATGCAGATCAAGGATGCGTTCCGTCGGTATGATATTCCCATCATGGTCTTCGCGTACATGGGAGAGCACAACCTCTACATTCCGACTCGTGAACTCGTGCGGGTGGGCGCGTACCAGGCGCGGGTCATCCAGACGCAGTATGGTTCTCCGGTCGGCTGGGCGCCGGAAGTTGAGGAGGAGATGGTCGCCGGTGTGATACGGATGATCGGTTCCATGCTCCCGGAGAGCCGTCTGGCTGGGTGGCAACGACCGTTGGCTATGACATGCCCGGACTGTGGTGCGCCGTTCATGGCGGAAGTGTTCCGTGACGGTCAATTGGTGCTGCGGTGTGGGCTACCGGGATGCTCGTTTGAAGAGGCGGTGGGAGACTGACCGACAGTATAATCGGTGCGGTCTCTGTGGGGGGTGTAATTCCCGACGCGGATAAAGGGGACGGCAATGAGATGTCTGGTGCCTGTGCTCATCATTCTTGGAGCAGTGCATCCCGTGCTCGCCCAGGAGACGATCAACGAACCAACGTCCGCACGTGCAGACATTCCTGAAGGGATGGTGCTTATCCCTGCGGGTACGTTCGAGATGGGGATTGACGAGGAGGATCTGAAACAGCTCGTCGAGATGGGCCGCAAGGTACCTCACATGAGCGAACTGCACGCAAAATGGTGGTTCGGTGACGAGATACCGAAACATGCCATAGAGCTTGATTCGTTCTACATGGACAAATGCGAGGTGACGAACAAACAGTTCGAACAATTTGTCGAGGAAACAGGATACGAGGCGCAGGGAAACTGGCGGAAGTGCGCGAAGAAAGACCGCATGGATCATCCCGTGGTCAATGTATCGTGGCATGACGCGAAATCGTATGCTCAATGGGCCGGGAAACGGCTTCCGACGGAAGCGGAATGGGAGTATGCGGCGAAAGGCGGCAAGGATGTCACGTGGTTCCCCTGGGGCGATTCGCCGGATCCGCAGCTCGCGAACTACAGGCACCAAGGCGAGACGTTTTTCTCGGGTATCCCCAGGCTGCTGGGGTTGATCAAGGTCAGAACGACGCCGGTGGGAAGTTATCCGCCCAACGGGTTTGGGCTGTACGATATGTGCGGAAATGTGAAAGAATGGTGCGAAAACGAGCGGAAACCGTACCCGGGTGGACCCAAAGAGGATTGGATTTATACGAGGTACGGCCCGTTCAGGGAGGGAGCGAAGCCGGTATACGGTCGGGCCGTCCGGGGAGGGTCGTGGTTGTCCCCGAACGCTGTGTTTGTGCGGCTCACCGACCGGCACAGATTTGAACCGGATACGTCGTCGTGGGAACGAGGGTTTCGTTGTGCAAAATCCGTCGAGTGAGCGAGTTGCCGATGAGATCGCAACGGTTTGTAGAAGGGTAGGGACGATGATGCGTCAACGATCACTGATTCTCGTTTCAATTGCGCTGTTAGTTAGTGGAGCGATGTTCGAGTCTCGTGCCCAGCAGCGGGATGAATCGGTGGATGAGCAGGTCGTGCAGCCGCGCGGCGGCTTTACCGGCCCGAACGTTCCCTCGCTTGAACCGTTGCTCGGAGATTACGTTCATACCGGCGTGAAGACGCCTGAGGGACGGACGGATGTCGCCAAGCTGCTCTCCATCCTCGAACAAATGAACGCACGGGATTACATGCATCTGGTATGGGGCGAGAAGAACTATCCGTCATCGTGGGAGGATTTCAAGCTGCTGTGTCCGGAGTTCCAGAAGGCAGGACGCCGGCTGTGGCTGTACCTGACACCACCGTCGGAGCCGCCGCCACCCGAGCCGTTCGGGCACGACTACGTGCGTTGGGCGGTTGAATGCGCAAAGCTGGCTAAGGAGTATCCGGTGGTGGCGGGGCTGTGTATCGACGACTTCAACGGGAACGTGAAGACGTTCGCGCCGGCGTACTGCAAAGAGATGATGCAATCGGCGCACGCAATTGCCCCTCATCTGGCGCTCCTCGTGGTGTGCTATTTTGGGTATTATGAAAAGACCATTGCACCGCACGTGGAGAGCGGCGCTATAGACGGCGTCATTTTCCCTTATTTCTACCCCCACAAGAACCATTCGGATACCTCGAGCCTCTTGCCTGAGATTGAGACGTATCGGCAATGGCTGGACCGGCAGACTGCGCAGGGCGGACTCTCCGGTAAGATGCCGCTGGTGGTAATGGTGTATGGTACGAAACATTCCGCATCGCCGGATCTCCCCACACCCGCCTATATCAAAGACTGCCTCAGCACTGGTCTGAAAGCCACCGAGAACGGGTTAGCCGACGGGGTAGTGACCTATTGTCTGCCAAAAGACAACTCACCGTTCGTCGAGGCGGTCGCTGAGGTGTACAATCAGTGGCAACCGGGCGCGATCAGGTCGCGCTAGCTTATCACGCATGTATGCGGAAGTAAATCGCGGGCTCGCTATGATGGCGGCGCCATTCAGGATGGATTGAAGAACCGTCGTACCCTCGGCGTGCTGTTCGCGGCACGCGGCGGCCACGTTGGTCGAGCTCTACTTGTGGCCGGCAGGCTGCAATCGTCGGACCGATGCGCGCCGTTTCGCCTTCTGCTGTTTGAGGAACTGAGCTGCTTCGTGGCCGGTCTGGAAGCTGAGCGTGTGTCCGGTGTTGATGTCATGAACACTGATGGCATACCGTTTTGTATGGCTGCTGTGCGGTTTGATGTGAAACGCTGGCGAGTCAAACCGCTTGTTACCTTCAGGGTCTCGTAACTCACAGATCCTCTCACTATAGTGCGTTGCCTGCCGTTTCGTCATTGTCCGACCCTCCCGGCTGCGTGGATACCTGTCTGAGTCAGACAGCACGCCGCATCGATAAGGAATGAATGATTGCCTTGCGCGGACACGAGTCCGTCTCTCGTCACCTTCTTTTCGTGATCGCGTTCGTGAATGTATTGAAGGAGCTGATACTCGGCTGTCCGGTTGTCTGGACAACAGCGGTATTTAGAACTGGTTATGAATGCGCCTTGGATAGACCTCCATTGTTTGGTTCCACTGACTATTACACCTCATTTCCCGGATTTTGTCAAGAGATTTCTTCCCATGATGGGTCTCAGTCCACCCCGCGCGTGGCGACCAACGCGCCCGCCGGGCTCTCTCGCAGACCGCCCCGTGATGTCCGGCACCAACCGTCGATTCGGGCTGCAAGGTGTGTACGCGCCTTACTTTGCGACAAGAAAGCTTTTCCTTAGAAATAGCCCATGGAGATCGGCCGCGGACGGTTCTGGCTGACGGCTCGCGCGGTGTTCAGGAGTTTTGTCGGACGGGCCGGCTTGACACCGGCACACGCTCTGTGTGAGCATTTCCGTGACTTCAACCCGTCCAGTGAGAGAACGTGGCGCGCACTAGGGTTTGTGGCAAAGAGAACCACCATTCGCGTGGCATGGGCATCTTGCCCATGGAATCACGGGCACGCCTCGGCGCATCTTCGACGAGACGTCCATGCCACCTTCTAGATTGTTAGTGAGATCCGAGCCTAACGGGCATGCGATGTGCCTTTACACGGGGAGATAAAAAACCGTGAGACAAGAGAACAGTGTTCCCGGGGAAAGGGGAGTAACTCTGTCTGGTGTACGATTGACCATTCTGGTCATCTTGCGAGTGGTGGTCGGCTGGCATTTCCTTTACGAGGGACTTGCGAAACTCTACGCGCCGGGCTGGTCGTCCGCCGGTTACCTGGAGTTATCGAGATCGGCGTTTGCGCCGGTTTTCAACTGGATCGCGGCAAACCCGTCCGTGCTGAGAATCGTCGATTTTGTGAATATCTGGGGGTTGATCGTGATAGGTCTGGCACTGATACTGGGGTTCTTCACGCGGATTGCCTGCGGTGCCGGTATTGTTCTTCTCCTGGCGTATTACCTTGCCAACCCGCCATTTGTCGGCCTGGATTTCGGCGTGCCGACCGAAGGACATTATCTGATCGTCAACAAGAACGTGGTGGAGATGGTCGCCCTGATTGTGCTCTTGGCGTTTCCCACGGGCACGTTCCTCGGACTGGATCGGTTGATCCAGATTGGGCGGGAGAGAAGAGCGCACGCGGGCGCCGCGGACAAAGGAAGTGTCGAGAAAGCCGGGGAGATCGGGAAACCACAACCTGCCGGGCGCAGTGCTCTCGACCGGCGTGAGTTGCTGCGCGGTCTGGCGACGTTACCTTTGCTCGGCGTCTTCGCCGTTGCCGTACTGAGAAAACTCGGGTGGGAAAGTTACGAAGAGAGGCGGCTGGCAGAGGAGGCTGACGCCGTCACGAGCGCGACTATCAAGACGTTCGACTTCTCGAGCTTGAAAGATCTGCGGGGAACGTTGCCGCAGGTCTACATCAAGAATTTGAAGCTCAGCAGGATGATCCTTGGCGGAAACCTGATCGGCGGCTGGGCGCATGCGAGAGACCTGATCTACGTATCGAAACTGATCAAATCCTATCATAACAAGGCCAAGATATTTGAGACCTTCATGCTGGCCGAACGGTGCGGTGTGAACACCATATTGACGAACCCAATTCTGTGCGGGGTGATCAACGAGTACTGGCGGAGAAAGCTCGGAAACATCCAGTTCATCTCCGATTGCGGCGGGAACGATCTCATGGCGATGGTGAAAAAATCGATCGACAGCGGCGCGTGTGCATGCTACGTGCAGGGCGCAACCGCCGACGGGCTCGTGCAAGCCGGCAAGTTCGACCTCATCGCAAAAGCGCTCGACATGATCCGGCAGAACGGGCTGCCGGCGGGCATCGGCGGCCACTACCTCCATACGATCAAGGCGTGTGTCGAACAGGGTCTCGATCCCGACTTCTGGATGAAAACGCTCCATCACACCAACTACTGGTCAGCGAAGATCGAAGAGCAACATGACAATATCTGGTGTGAGAAACCGGCGGAGACCGTCGCGTTCATGAAAGCGCTCGAGCGACCCTGGATCGCTTTCAAAGTGCTGGCCGCCGGCGCGATTCACCCGAAGGACGGGTTCCGCTACGCGTTTGAGAACGGTGCCGATTTCATCTGTGTCGGCATGTACGATTTCCAGATTGTGGACGATGTGAACATCGCGCTGAACGTGCTGGCGGAAGGTATGCAGCGAGAGCGCCCGTGGCGAGCGTGAAGGACAGCGTGTCCGTCCCTGAACGGCTGCTTGGTTCTCGCCCTGTTTTGGAGCCTCCAGACTATGTGGAGTGCGCAAGCTTGCTTGCGCTGCGGCAGCAAGCTACCGCACTCCAAACGAAGACTCTCCACGCAGCCCGGCAACTCATTTGCCGGGATTCCTGACGCTCTGTCGATCCCCGCCTTCACGGGAATGACGTCCAAGGGGCACGCAGTTGGCGCTGGCCGCGAGCAGTGCGGGACCCTGCATATCGCGAGAGGTAGCTGGTCTCACGGGCGACCCGGCGGGTCGCCCGTACACCGCGCGCACGGAATTCTCGCGCGGACGTTGTAGAAGCCCCAGCAGGGGCGATAGAATCTAGCCCAGGGCGACGCGAAGCGAGCCCTGGGTCAACGAGATCTCCAACGACGAGCCCCCCGATGGGGCGACAGAAAGGTACCGTGATGTCGGGATATCAACACAGCGTCGGCGTCATCAAACAGAATATCATACGCCGCCAGCGACGTCCTGGATTGGCGCCTTCACGGGAATGACGACGACTATGCTGTGGCGACTATTGGCGTGATGCCCATGCCACGTGAATTTCGTTGGAGATCCTTGGAACGTCGCTCCTTCACTGCGCGTGCATGATGACGATATCGCCGCGACGATGCTCGGGTGAGACGTCGAGACGAACGGTACGTCCGTCTTTGACCGTACCGCGGACAACAGTCTGGTACGGTGCATGGAGGTTGAAATCGACGTTCCACTCTTTCGGCCATGCCGGTAGGAGGTAGATTGTGCGGCCGTCCCTCTGCATGACCATAGCCTGGAGAGTTTTGAGCAGGATGCTCCCGTGGTCCTGGTCCGGTATCCAGTCGTAGTTGGGACCCCAGAACGCCGGGAACCGCGACCCGGCATGATTCTTTTTCGCGCGGCCGACAAGGTAGGAGCGTGCCCGATCCGCCAGACCCAGGTACGCCATGAAGATATCGTCCTGCCGCCAGCCGGAGTTCCCCTTGTCCCAGCGATGGTTGAGCGCTTCGATGGCCAGCTCAATGTCCGGCCTGCCGATAGCAAACAGGCGGAACGGGAATACGGCATACAGCTCGGGGTTTTCGATATTTTTCTTGTCCGCGAACTTCGCTGCGGGCGCAAGCATCCGCGTGCCGTCGACCTCGCGTGTCGGCAGCTCAGGCAGCTTCTTCTTCAGCGTGGTCCAGAAGGCACGCTGCTCGGCGGTGGTCAGCTCCTCCGGCAGCGAGAGCAGCCGATCGGTCACCGCGTGCAAACCAGCAAGTTCCGGCATGGGGTTGGTACAGTCCCACCACGTCTCGCACGCTTGCGATGGGCTCATGACCAGCTTGCCAACCTCGTCGGTCTTGTAGTGTTGGTCGAAAAACGTCAGCACCTCGTGCGCTGCCGGCAGCACCGTTTCCCGAAGGAACGGTTCATCGAGCGTATGCTCGTAGCAGTCGAGCATCATGAACACGAGCTCCGGACCGGACACCCATTCCCACTTATGCCACCCGCTTTCCTGGAGCTTATCGGTCCGCTGCTCGAACGGTGTCCAACCGTACGTGTCGCTGAACACATCGCCCCAGAAATAGATGCATTCCGGGATGAACACGCCGTCGTGTCCCAGATACAGGTGAGTGCGGTACCTGAACAGCGGCATGAGGTCCTGCCCGTACATATGAAACAGCGGCTGCATCAGGTCGAAGTCGCCCGATGTGCACATGCTGATATACGGCAGCCGCGTGTTCTGCCACCAGTAACCGGGTCCCCAGCGACGGTAGTCGGCGTCGCCCGGCGTACCCGGCCACGGCACCGTGAATATCGACCCGTTGAACTTGATCGGGTACCGGCCGCGTCCTGCGCACGCGTTGATGAACCGTTGCAGTGCGTATGCGCGGCTGACGATATACGCGCTCTCGTCCCCCGTCGCGGTGTCCGTCGTCACGTGGATCCAGCTCCGGTCCCAGAAGTCGCGCCACCACCGTTCGTGGCCGTTGCGCCGCTCGTCGAACGACGTCCGCTCGGTGGCCGCGATGGTTTCGTCCATGGCGTGTACCCATGCTTCGGGTGTAGCAGGATGCTTCGTCAGCACGTAGATGCTGAACCGATGCGTGGTAGACTTCGCCGATCGGAGTTGCAGGTCGTCCTGCCGCTGAGCGTTTTCGGCTGTGATTATCGCACCGAACGTCCGATGAAGCAGCGGGTCCGGTCGCTCGAAACGCGCAAGACCCTGGACCTCGGCTGTCAGCGCCGGCCCGACGGATTTCGCGTTGTGATGGTACCAGCCGATACGACCGATCTGCCCTTCCAGCACCGTATCCGGCTCAACGACCGTGGGCTCGCGTTGCTGGTCCGCCCTGGAACGGTCCAGCAGTGCGTCGCTGACCTCGATGCTCGGCAGTACGTGACGTTCCGTCCGCCACAGTTCGATCGACGCGACGGCATCGGTAGGATCCGCCGCGTTCACCTCGACATGAATCACCGGATGGTTGGCATCGACCCACAACCGCAAATCGGTTGCTCGGTCGCCTTCGCCGTATCGTACCTTCATCGTTGCGTCGGCCAGACTGAGCGTCTGCATGAACGCTGCGCTCGACCTCAGCGGGTTCGGGCTTAGCGCGATCCGTACCTTACCGGCTTTCAGCAGCCGACCGTTGTCACCCCAGCTATCGGTCTTCGAAATGTAGAACGCCAGATCACCGTTCTCCTCGACCCACGCGTTCAGCCCGATATCGCCGTTGCCAAGCGGCATCGAACCGGCAGCGTCCTTACTCGGCGAGTCCCACGTCACGTTGTACCTGCCCGGCTCGCCGCCCATATCCTGCACCCCTGGTGTCCGTGCTCCCGACGCACAAGAGCAGACACATGCCAAACCTACTAAGACTGCTGCAAACCTATTCATAGCCTTCTTCCTCGGGTCCAACGCTCTGAATCAGCCGCTACCATTGCACACGGTTTCCCGCTAACTGCTTCTCAGCCCCAGCCCGTCTCCGGAAACCCGTTTTCCAGAGTGGAAACCATACCGATGAAGGTACGTCGTTGGTAAAACGTGATCAACCAAACGGAATGAATAGGCGGTTCATTCAAGACGCAATAACTATACTTGGCGATGTCCTCCTCCCGATGATGATGCTCCATCTCGTCGAGAAACGCCCGAGGCACCTGGTACCTTTGGACAGTAGCCCAGACCCTCTTGTCGGAAACAGGCGACATAACGCTGTGATAGTGGCAAAGACCGCGAATCACCTTCCGGACAATCCTCATTACGCTCTCGTCACTGGCCGGGTAGATCGCCCACCGCTCGCCTGTGCTTGTCTGTACCTTGTGCATTTGTTTTAGGAGCTCTCGCACGCGCTTGTGACCATCAACTTCGTTGAAACTTCGCAGTGCCTTGGTATTCCAGATCTCCTTGACAGCTTCGTTAGGATCCCCTGATACAAGAAGCACATTGCGAAAGTGCGCCTCATCGTCAGACCAGCTATTATTGCATCGATTGCACGCAGGGACCGTAAGTCTTGGAACTCTCGACTTGGCTCTCGATTGTGGATAGAGGCACTTTGGGAATACGTGCTCCGTGGTTTCCTTGTCAATTCCATCACCGCAGTATGCGCAATACTTCTTCATAATGCAGTCCCCCTCGTGCGCGGACGCAACGTTCTGGCACTCAGCCCCCCGCGACCACCGCGGTCAGTCTGCGGCGCCTGGCCATGCCCTTGGTGTCAGCGTACCTGTCCTAAGTTGGACGAAAGGACATTGCCTTCTCAAAGAGCCCCGGTTCCACACATAGGTTAAGGACCGAATGCGCCACCACGGCGGCCCACACATTTCCTCGCTTTAGAGTGATGGCCGCGAACGTCACGCCCAGCGCCACCGTGAATAGCATTCCAATCGGTCCCCAGAATACGTGCGCAATTCCAAACGCAAGCGACGACCAAAGCAATTGTGCTTTCTTGGTGCCACCTGCAGCTGCGATCGTGCCTATAACAAAACCCCGGAAAAGGAACTCTTCGCAGAAACCGGCGCTGAGAGAAGTGAAAAGAGAGCGGGCCTTCGCAGCGTTAAGAACGAACATCTCACCGAATGGGGGCCAACGCATCAGACCATCGACAGCTACCCAGAACGCTCCGAGCAGGGCCCCGGCGAGAAGATCCTTGCTGAACGAGTCCGTTTGAGTACCGAAGAGGGTAGAGAATGTGTACACCTTCCTCTTGATAAGCCACCATAGACCCAGAGTGAACCACAACCCAATGCCGGCAGTGGCTACGACTGCCCGTTGTATAAGCTGTGGAGGCGGACTCCCTTCGTGAGGCGTGCCTGCCATGCCCATCTTCACATACCAGGCTGCTATGTAGAAATTCGCGGCGAACATACTAACAGCAAGAGGCGTAACGATAGTTAAAATGATCCACTTCACTGCGCTTCGCTTAGGTTGCCTTTCCACAGTAGAGCACCCTTCTTCCCGTAGCGTTCCACGCATCATCGGTCAGCTTAATGCGGTGGTCGCCTTTACTCCCAAACGTACCTTCAGAGCGATCCGTCCAGTTCATCAGCTACTGGTTTCTTGCAGGCACGGCATCGTTGCACGCCCCTGAAAAGCGGTTTGCCACAAGACGGGCAATGGTAGCGTTCACATTCTGCCCGGGCCCATTCTACACTGCCCCTCTCATCGCCGTGCTCAGCGACAGTGGCTCGCCATAGAGGGATCGTCCGTTTCATGACTCGTACGCCGGTGGCAAACGGGAAATTCTCTATCATACTGCATGGCCACTCGTCACACTGATGGCAGGAGTAATATCCTTTTGATCTTACGCAGTCCCGTATCGTGCACACCTTACAATAACCATACTGGTTTTTCGGTGGATCGGGCTGCATACATCCTAAACACTCCGTCTCCTCGGGTTTTGTTCCGTAGAGATTTCCCATGATCGCCTTGAATTTCTCATTCCCGTCCCGTGTTGCGATGTAGACGCCGCACGCCCCACAGTATAACCCGCACGGTGCCATCAAATCTTTGTTTCTAATCTCTTCTTCGCTCCATCCTTCCATATCTTGTCTCCCTGTACTCCTCTGACCCCGCCATAACGGGGCGCTTCTGTATTCACTTAGCCGTCGGATCAACGACTCGACCGAAAAACAGTATGCTGCCCGATACGTTATCACGGATAATGAACACAAAAGGATGGTCGGCGCGGAAGACAGGTGCCGGTCGCGGTGCGGCTTTGAGACTTATGACGACCCCTGTTGCCGCCGCCGCTTCCGTCCCTTCCTCATCAACCGCTACGAACGCTTTGTGAATTACCGCGGAGATGAACAGGTTTTTCGTCCCGTCCATCCCCGAGAAGTCGGCGCTCATGTTGAACGCATCGGGCATACCCATCGATGCGAGCGTTTTCCCCAACTGGAACTGCGATGTCATGCTGAACTTCGGCAGAAAGATCGACACTTCCTGTTTCCTGAGCTGGTTCGTCCATTTTTCGAGGTTCTCCACCGTGAGACGGTGTTCGAGTTCTGCGAGACCGTCAACCTCCTTCGGCAAGAGCACGACCATCGAGAGCGCGTCGCCGACGTACGGCAACTCGAGCACCTGCAAGCCCTCAAACTCGGCGTACCCGCACGTCTGTTTCTGATGCATCAACGGCGTTTCAACGGATTTTCCCGATAACAGGTGAAACGGCGCATCTTCCGTGCGGTTCTTATCAAACTGGGTTGCCCAGTTCCCTTTGAAATATATGGCGTTTGTCAGGACAAGCCGCGTGAGCGCGTCAAGCACCCCTTCCTGTATCAAGTCCTTGATCTTGTCGTTCGTCTTCTCCTCCACCCACGCGTTGATCGTCCTGCGTGCAGCTTCATGGGCTGTCTTATAGTCCAGCGGGGTGATGGCCGACCCGTAGTACTTCTTCGTCAGTTCGAGAAACTCTTTCAGAAACACGTAATCTTTCTGCGGCCACAACGCGTTGGCTACACGAAGTTCGATCTCGCCCTTCTCCTGGATAGCTTTCAACGCTGCTTCCATCGAAGCGAACGCGGGATGAAGCTGATCCTGCGGCAATGTAAAGTGGAGCACCTGTGCCATTTGTTTCTCGGTGTTTCCCCGGGCGCCGGCATAGGTCATGGCAAGCGCCGTTGAGATACTGTACGGAGAGAAGAACAGGTTGCCCTCTTCCTCTCTCAATTCGCCGTATAGATCAAGTGCAAAGGCTGTGTTACCATTCATTAGGGCCTCCGTAGGTGAACCACCGTTCGCTTCAACCAACATGGTGACCGTAAGGGCCGACATTCCGACAATCGCAGAACAAATCCCTAGAAGCGAGCGCTTAGACGTCATCCTATGTTCCCTCCTATTTCACGGAACCTCGTGCGTACGCGAGCAGTTCACCGCAGGCGCTCGGTGGGGCTATCCGGCGGTGTCACCGCGGCAATCAGTCGGTGTGACTGTCGTGCTCGCGTACCGCACCTGGGAAACAGGCGATAGTCACCCACCCAATTGACTTTACTGCAACTTTCATAGCGCCTTCCTTTCTGAAACCGCAGGTAGCCACCGTACATCTTCGACCAAACTCCACTGGCGGCCTCAGCTTCTCCTTATTAGACGCTCGCAGAGACCCTAAGGTTCCCCTTTCGCCTTTCTGAGTTCACCTCGCGCCCGTGCCCTGATCCGTTTGATAGAGCCACGTGATCGGCAGACGGGTGACCTGCGTCAGAGCGAGTCCGTTGTTCTCGCGTCGGTCGCCGGCACAGTAACCGAGCAGGACGTGATCTCCAACGAAATCAATGGCTGTGTAACAGTACCATCCGTGCGGATTGTCCTCGATGATCTTCACGTTCTCCCATGTCCTACCCTCGTCGCGGGATATCGCCGTCGCCAGAGGAGTACGTTTGCCTTTCAACGACGGCGCGATGTCCTCATGGTTGTTCCAGACGAGCAGCAGGTCGCCGGTGGACGGAATGCGCTCGATGGATGCCGGGGATTGAGGAGAGAGAATCCTCGAGGGCTCCAGAGCGGACCAATGGTCACCGCCGTCATTCGAGAACGAGAGGTACTGGCACCCGCTTCGCGTCCGGAAGAACATCATCAGACGACCGTCTTTCAGTTCGACGACGCCCGGTTCCTGGAGCATGACGCGCGGTCCGTCCGGTTGGTGGCCGTCCAGTTCCGAAGCGCTCCGCCGCCACGTCTTCCCCGCATCGTCGGAGAGGTAGCACAGTGCGACACCATAGGGTGTCCACTTCTCCCAGTCGGGCGCGTTGTGTTGGGCGACGGGGAGTATGATGCGGCCCGACTTCAGTTGAACGGCCCGGTCGTTGTTGAGCACGTAGTACCCGCTATCCTCTTCCGGTATGCAGGCGACCGGGTCGCTCCACGTCCGCGCCTCGTCGTCCGAGAACCGCAGGTACGGCCGGCAGTCCGACCTGGAGTTTTTCCGCAGGTAGAACAGCGCTATCCGCCCATCCTGAAGACGGAGCAGCGACACCGACATGACGTTTTGCGTCCCTTCCTGCCGCAGGACCACCTGATCCTCTTCAGTCCACGTCCGTCCCTCATCGTTTGAGGTCCGCCCGGCAAGATACGCTGAAGCATCGTCGCCTGCTCCGCCCGTGAAATGGGTATACACGAACAATATCCGGCCATCGCGCAGCGTGACGAAATCCCCTTCGCTGTTGCGAGGGTTCCCTTCCTTCGGCGGAAGCTGAAGCACCCCGAACATCCCGGTTTCATCTGCAAACAATGAACACGCACATGCCAGGAAAAACAGGATCACAAAAATAAAGGATCCGGTATGTATATCCATGTCGTTTTTCCTCTTAACGGTCCGCGTAATCCTAGCCCTGGGCTCGCTCGATGTGACGAACCGGTAACCGCAGCGCCATATCCCAGGCGCTGGTTGGAGCGCCTCACGTACTCTCTGTGCCCGTGTGCGTGTCGCTCGCATCCAGTGAGCCATCATTCAACATGGTCTGCGCAGCTCTCCTTAGGTCTTGGCTCTCACGGGCCAGTTCGTCGGAGAGGGCTGCGGATTCCTTCGCAGCCCGCTCGATCTGATCCATGATCTCATCGACCGCTGGTTGGACTCCTTTAGAAGTGCTGCGAATCCAGGCCGCCTTTCTGCAGAACGAAGGGAGCGATTTCGTTATGCTTTCGAGGACTTCCGTCGCCTTCGTGCTATGGGATTCTATCGCCTGGATCAGCGACTCAACGATGGCTTTGTCGTGGTCGTCTGTGTCATGGTTTCGCGTGGGGCGTTCGACGATCTGGCGTAAGGCGCTCGCTTTCTCACATAGCTTTCCGGTCTCCGCAGCGTACTGGGCCCAAAATCCGAGCAACTCGCGGAGGTCCTCCTGCAGGATGTCCGAGACTTGCAGGCCTGACAGCGCGATGTCAGTTTGTCGAATAGCGGTTTCGATGTCCATTTGCCCTAGGGCCAGCTGTCGGCGAATGGTTACGAGGGCGCCCAAGACGGGCACCGAGCTACCCATTCCTGCAAGTATCCGGAGCAGATGGTACAGCACTAGCGAGAGGCCAGCTATGCGTATGTCATCGGGGCTTATCGCTGTGGAGGAATTCACAAGTGAGATCGCACATCCAGTCGCCAGAACACCGTAGACGGCGACGTCCACCAGACTTCCTCTCCGCAGTAAAACGGACGTGGACAGCGCCATGGGCAATGCCACAGGCCGATACGTGATGACGAACAGCAGGCATAGTCCGAGTGCGAGCACACCGTGAGCAGCCCATATGACGAGGGCCAGGAATAGAGGGATGCGCGTCCGCACCAAGCTAGTGATGACTATTATCACCACACTGTAGGCGACTCTTAACAGCAGCACGACTCGGACGGGGCTCGGAGTGCGGTGGCTCAGTGTAAACCTAGTGGCTTGGGCCCTTCCACTAGGCTGTGCGCTGGAACGGAGCGCAATGCTCAAAGTAGAGACCGCGCCCACCGAAAACGAACCTAGTAGCACAAGCACGCCCACGTTTGCCCAGTGAAACGCCCCTTGCTCAATTGTATCGAGTAGTAACCACGCGATCGCGCCGATTGCGCCAAGGAGCGCCCACCCTGTCCACCCAGGTCGCTCGGACTCCGACCGTACGTACTGAATTTCATTGTCAAGGAGAGCAAGCACCCTTCCCACATCGTGTCTCTCTCCCTGATCGGCTACGCCTTCCACCCGGTTGCCTTCGCGATCACCCAGTACCGAGCTCACCTCTCGCTCTCCTGCCATCCCGTTGTACCCTGCCGCTTTCGCTCGCCCATAGCGACTGGGCGTGCGCTCCCTCGGTTCACTGCATTCGCCGGCCGCAATGGCTGCCGCCTCTGCCTAAACTCTATCACAAAGTCCTTCCCTTCTGCATACGCTTCCCCGGCGTAGGCGTCCGAGCGATTGACGATCGCGAAGCCGTGCTCGAGAATAAGCTTTTCGAACTGCTCTGGATAGTACTAGCCGCTTGTGACCGCGCGCACGGCGTCAGAATTGTCCAGCCGGTGGCTGCCTACCTTAGCCTCCCATGCAGACGAGCCGGCCGTCCTGCAGGGCTATGTATAACCGGCCACCGGCTGACGCCATCCCGTCGAACACCGGCGGGGAAGCCAGCGTGTATTGGGCCAGTTTCTTTCCGTTCGAAGCCGACACGATCCACAGCAACGCGCCCTGTCGCCCTAGAAGCGCCGCACGCTGCGCATTGAGCTTCGTCTGTATCGCGTCGTCGTCAGGATGGTAAAACGCCTGTTCCTCATCAACAACGTCGGGCGGCCCGGCGATCACGAGCCTGTCGTCCGCCAAGACCATCGCCCGGACCTGGAGCGGCGGGCGCTCCTGGAACCACCTGAAGTTCAGCGCGGAACGGTCCGTCATCGGGAAACCCTTTCGGAGCTTCCAGTCGGCGGCCGAAGCGTTCCTGTTCTTGACACTCGCGTTCATTTCGCTTTCGGCCTTCCTCACACGGCGTATCTCGTCCTCGTCGGCATCCTTATCGGCGGCAAAAAGATAGTATTCGAGCACCGACGACTGGCACAGGTACTCCGGCATGCGGCCGTATCCGTACACGGTCGAGTCGTCGAATGACAGAATACGTCCGGCGGGCACAAATCGTGCCGCACGGAACCATCCGCCCCAGCCCGCATCGGTGTTCCTGCCGAACATCCAATACGAGCGGTGGAACCACGAGCCGTCCAGGAAGCCGCCGGGCGCGAACAGATGTGCACCCTCGCCCTCCTGCTTGCCGACGTCTCGTGGAGGAATCTCCTGCCGCTTACCGCTCAGGTCGAACCGCTGCGCCCGCATGTACAGATATCGGCCGTCACTCGACAGTACGTCCGGAAGCGCGACAGGCATGTTCAACCCCCTCACGTGCACCTGAAGATTGTCGCCCGTCTCCGGGTCGCGGTCGTCCAGAACGGTCTCGGAGAGTTTGCGTCCGGTCCTCGGGTCGAGCCGCAACAGACGCATACCGCCGTCGATAAACATTGATCGGCCGGCGACGCAATACACCACATCATCTTGCACGAGCACGCTGCCGTGAACCGGCCAGACCGACTCGAGCTGTTCAAATGCCACCAGTCGTCTCTCCTCCGGCGCCGCCCGGAAACGCCAGATCAGCTCCCCATCGGCGGCCCGAAGACAATAGACCCACCCGTCCACCGACCCGAACAGGACGCGACCCTTGTAGACCGTTGGCGGGGAATCTACCCGGCCGCCCGTCGTGTACGTCCAAAGCGTCTCTCCGGAACCTGCGTCAAGTGCGTACACGGTGTGAACATCAACGGACGCCACGAAAACCTTGTCACCCGCGATCACCATACTGGTAACTCTGCCACCCAGATCTGTCTCCCATCTATGGTTCAACGCTGAAGGAACCGGCGCTTTCGTGCACCCGCTGCGTTCCGTGTCGTGGCGATACGTGGGCCAATCTCCGCCTTGCTGAGTTTCGGATCCCGGACCCATTTGCCCGTAAGCAGGACCTCGCTCGAGCCTGTCGCTCTCCGCCGCCTTCGTTGGAACCCGGCGGGTCGCAGAATCCGGCGCGAGGGCACAGAATCCGTTGAGTTTCGCTTCCATATAACACGCGCACGAATGAGGCGGCGCATACACCAGACCGTT
>Ga0180433_10005572_pt1 | contig 16916 bp, 17 predicted proteins | sample SS_ome_8_FD_132980 | JGI IMG/M metagenome (GOLD analysis project Ga0180433, IMG submission 132980) | Hypersaline lake sediment archaeal communities from the Salton Sea, California, USA - SS_1_D_1 metaG | ecosystem: Environmental > Aquatic > Non-marine Saline and Alkaline > Hypersaline >... | reverse complement strand
TTATTAAAGTAATTAAATATCAATTTTTTTCTATGTATATATATTTTGGTGTATTTTGTAATAAGGTGTATATTATTACTTAAGATGAATTACAAAAATAACATTTCCTTTAACACTATTATCATAAATATTATTTGGCTGAATGAGAGAAATTCCCTTTCCTTTTATTAAATATTCTTGAACACTTTTAATATGTAACTTACTAACATTTATATCATATGCTATATTCCCAATATTATAAGTGTAAATATCCTTGTTTAAAATATCACTTGCAGAAAAACATATATTAATAATCAAATTGTTATTGTTGTCTAGAGAGATATTATCAGGTAATTCAGGGATACATTTAATAACAATATCATTATTATTTTTTTTATTTTTATAATAAATTTCATCATGCCATAAAGGTATAAAATATTTTTCTTCTTCAAATGTTAAAACATAAATATTATCATTTAATAAATCTTCTAATGAAGGGTTTAATATGATCATATTATCATTTTCAATCTTTTTATTAATTATTTCTTTTATTTTTTCTACAGTATCCTTGGAAATATATAAAATATGTTGATATGTATTGATAAATTCAAATATTTGAATTGCTTTCTCTTTTTCCAAAGTTTCAAATAATTTAACTGATAGATTTTGACAATCAGATATAATAGTCTTGATAATATTATTTACATCTGAAGAGCCATTGGTAAAGAACGAAGAGAGAAAATCAGTAAAAATAGAATTATAATCCAAATCAACATTACTATTTTCATTTGTATTTTGCAAATAAGCATTTAAATACTCATAGGATTCTTGTATTTCTTTAAATTTATTTGTATAGAAATTATTAGTATCAGGCATATGTTTATCAGGATGGTATTTAAGTGCCATTATTCGGTATGCTTTTTTTAAATCAATTTCAGAAAAAGGAGAATTAATTTGTAAATTAGAACATGCTTTTTTAAAGTTCATTTATTAGATTTATTATTTTATAAAGATAATTCTCTAAGTGATAAATAGGTCTATAATTATTATTATAATATTGCAAAAAAGAATAAGTTTCAATAAATATAAATGCATAATTTTCCTTCTTAATTTTATTATTTTCCATTAATTTATATATTAAATTCCATAACACAAAACCAATATCAATATCATAAATAAAAATATCATAAATTTCATCTCTAAACGAAGTAAATTTAATAGTAGATGGATTACATAAGAAATTATATAATTTATCCAAATAACAACTTATATTATTATTAATTATTATATCCTCACTATGCAAACTTTTTATATTGGTAATTTGTTTTATATTTATTTTAGTTGGTAATTTTTTTTTTGTAATTTTATTATACATATTTCTACTAGGCCTAGGAAAGGATATAATATGACATGTATTAATTATATTATCAGGAATAAATGAAATACTTTCAGTTAATAAAAAAAATATGATATTAAGAGATGTATAATTTTTTTGAATATAACTGTAAAAGCAATCTAATAATTCAGAATGAATTTTGTGAAAATTTTTACATAATATAATCCCTGATTTATTTGTTCTAGATGATAAGACATCTACAATATTAATAAAAATATCATTCCACAATAATTTAGCATTACATCCTAAGAGAGCCATATCAATTTCAAAATGAATATCACTAATTTTAAAAAAATAATTGACTTTATTGAAATTACAAATTAGTTTTTTTTCATATTTCAATTCTGAATGACTATATTTTTTAATACAATGCAATACTTGAGTATATTTACCAATACCGGAGGGACCATAAAAAATAATATTTTTTAAGTCATTTATATCTTTTGGTAATTCGGAAAAATATTTTTTATAGGATGGATGTAAATTTTCATTATTAGATGTATTAATATATTCATTAAAATTAGTTTCCAAAAATTTCATATATATTAGTATTTATGAAATCTTTAATCAGTTTTACGAATTAATCTTTTATCAAAATAGAATAAAGATAAAATAATAATTAATGTATCGATGAATGTAATATTAATTCCCCATCAATTTCAAAAAGAACATATCTATTTTTATGAACCTATTGAAAATACTATTATGGATAATAGTCAATTCATTAAAATTGTTTATTCTACTGAAGATTTAATATTAAATGGTGTGTATTTATTAATAAATTTACACATAACAAGTAAAGAAAGTTATTTTAAAAAAATGAAATATGGGTTTGATTTGAACAATAATAAAGAATTATTAAAAAGCATTTATAATATCGAAGAACAAATATTACAAAAATATAATATTAATAATAAAACAAAAAAATTAAATATATATGAATCATTAAATACTGGAAGCATAAAAATTTATCCACCTCCCGAATCCATTAAGAATTCTAATAATTTTATTTTAAAAATATCAGGTGTGTGGGAAAATGAAAAAGAATATGGATTAACATTTAAACTATTAACCGTCAGTTGAAAAGTATTTTAAAATTACTTGTAACATACCTATAAAAGTAAAATTAGCAACAGTAAGAATTAAAATAAAACTATTTAATTCAGATGCAAATGCAGCCATAATATTTCCTTTATTTGAATTATTAGATGTATATTGTTTTAATTTATCAAATAAAAAATTAATGACTAAAGAAATTTGAACTAATATTAAAAATGCAGATACTCCAGAAAAAGAATAATATTCGTCTGCTACTTTTCCACTGTTTATTTGGTCAAAAAAAGAAATATTTTGGATTATAACCATTGCAATAATTACTAAAGTAAGAATAATTGGAAAAGAATTTTTAATAATACTTTTAAAAAATCCAAAAATTCCTTGAGCATATTGATTTTTACTTGAAATAGCAAAAGAACTTATTATAAGACCAAATAAAGCTAATAAGGAAAATCCATAGCCCCATACGGTTGCCGTAGCATAATCTTTTGTAGTTTTAGCAAAAATCATTCTAAAAACAATACCTAAAATACATAAAAAAGAAAAAATTTGTATATCATATGGTATTCTTTTTATTGGAACAAATTTATCAGTTGTAGAACTACCATCAGTGATAGTTAGTTGTTGATTATTTTTTCCATCTGTAATTGCTAATGGTTGTTGTCCTCCTTTTTGTTTATATTTATTTTTATTTGTCATATAAATTATATAATTATTTTTAATTTATATAATTTATTTCCTTTTTAGTTCGTCTATTTGATTTTGTAAATCTTTAATTTTATTCAATAGTAAAGGAAGTATTTCTAAATAATTTAAGCTTTTTCCACTATTATTATGATCAGATACCAAATTAGGAAATATTTTTTCTACATCTTCGGCTATTAATCCATAATGCAATTTGGAATCTTCTTTATAATTATATTGTTTAGGATTTAATTTTAAAATATCATCAACATCCATTTCAATGTCTTTAATATGTTCTTTATTTTTTTCGGATGATGTAACGGTTATTTCATTAGCAACTTGTAAATCCTTTTTGATAAATACCGAATTTACACCTGTTTCAGGAATTAACTCTATTGTAAAATTATCTCCTGTTCTTTTTTGCCAAAAAACATTATCTCCTCCTTGAACAGCATTAGATCTAAATCTTCTTACAGAACTCATTTATATTTATAATACATTTAAAATATTTAATTTATTTCTTTGTTTAAATTATATTATGAGCAATTTTCCACAATTTAATGTTAATAATGAACATCAATTAATAAGAAGACAAAATACTTATGTATTAGATAGAAAATTAGTTACATTCCATAGTCAGGATAGAGATGTTTCTCAATGGCCAAATGCTAACCATTTTGAAGTTACTTTACCTGAAACCTTGAATAATGTTCAGTCTATGAGATTAGTCGAAATAGAATTACCTGGCAACCAATATGTATTTAGTAACAACCAACAAAATATTAAATTACAATTTTACATTATTCCTAATGTATCCACAGAAACATCTAAATATTTAGCATTAGAAGCACAAACCACAGTTCCTTATCAAATTACCATTCAAGAAGGATTTTTTACACCTTCAGAAATGGCAACTGAAATACAAAACTTAATGAACCAAGCTGTTACTGATTTTTTAGTTAATGAAGCTGGATTAAGTGGAGCGGTTTATGATAATTTTTTAGTATATTATGACCAAGTAGGTCAGAAAATGTATTTTGGAAATAATTTTGATAATTTTCAATTTAAATTTACAGAAAAAATAACTTATGATGTTCCTTGTGATGCCATTGTTAATGATAACCAACCTAATGATGTATGGTATCAATATGCTAATTGGGGATTACCATCTTATTTAGGATTTAATAAAGCTGTTTATAATCCTATTGATATTTCGAACAATTTTTCTTTTGAATATGCAAGTTATGATTGGTTAATTCCAAATACATCTATTTTACCTCCTTCAGAAACGCCTCATGCATATTATATTGCCGCACCTAATACTATTTGTATGTTTGGTGATTCTGCTATCTATATGGAAATGGATAAATATAACACAATGGACGAATTATACCCTTATCCAATGAGAACGACTAATACTTATAATAATGATTATAATGGAAAAGTAAATTCCGCTTTTGCCAAAATTCCTATTACTGCTACTCCAAATGCACAAATTTTTGATTCAAGAAATGGATTTTTACAAAATGTTGCACAATATCACCCTCCAATTGATAAAATTAAAAAATTAAAGTTTAAATTTAGATATCATGACGGACGACTTGTTGAATTTAAAGATTGTAATTTTAATTTTACAATCGCTTTTAACCAACTTAAAGATGAAATTGCCAGAGATTATGTTGTTAGAGTGCCTGATTTATATAGTCTTTAATTAAAAATTGAATTCAATTATATTAAACATTTAACTTCAAATTAAATTAAATGGGAACAAATTGTTCAATATCAGGTGTTTATCAACACTGTAATATTTCGGATAACTTGAAATTATGCTCTATTTGTTTAGAAAATTTGAATGAAAATGAAGGCACAAAAGCTTATGTTTGTAGTCATTTGTATCATAGGGAGTGTATTAATAATTGGAGAGGTAATTGTCCTATGTGCCGAGCAAATAGATTGCCTACATCATTAAGAATAATAAATCTTCCTTCTAGCGATATTAATTCTAATACTGAATTACCCTCTATTACAGATGAATCAATTGAAGGTTTTAAAAGATGTCATCAAAGAGTTCCTACAAATTTTCATAATATTTATCATCAAAAATGGAAAAAAAATAATTGTGTAAGATATAATCATAATTTAATATTTCTTAGACCTTATGGTGTAGTAGGTATATGTGAAGATTGTAAAATAATTCAATGTTTTAGTCTAAGTCATGCAATTTAATTTTTAGAAACATATTGTTCTATTTCCTCTTTTGCACATGTATTATAGTCACCTTTAAATCCAGCCAATTTAATAAATTTAGGTTTGGTCATTTTTTTTGTTTTATAGTAAATATAATGACCATATTTTCCATTTCTTATACTAATATCTTGGTTTATTTCTCTAACTATTGATGTATTTAATGTTACTTTATTTTCAATAATGGGAATTAGATCTTCCATAGTAATATCTTCTATTTCTTTTTGAATTCCATTCAACGATTTTTTATTAGACCCCCATTCTATATAATTACCATATTTACCCTTTTTAAGAACCACATCATCTTTTTTATATTTTCCTATTACCTTTTTTCCACTCTGTTTTTCAATCAACTCTTCCAATTCATATTCTCCTTTTTCTAATTTATCCATATCCAAATCCTTTCTACAATTTATAAAAGTAGTCTTTTCCCCTTCTTGTTTCTTAATAACTGGTCCATATTTTCCTACCATAAATACATGTGTATCATCAATTTTTATTGTCTTTTTATCAACTGTTTTTAAATCCTTAGAACAATCATCTATGTCCTCACTACATTCTTTACATAAATGATGCCATACTTTATCACCTTTAGCTATACTATCTAAATTTGTTTCCATATTTTTGGTATATTCATAATCAAATAATTTATCAAAATGTTGAATCAAGAATTCTAACACAAGCACACCAAGAGGTTGAATTACTAACTTATTTTTTTCATTTCCAAATTCTCTCTCATCTTCTATTTCCTGCAGTTCATCTTTTTCTAATTCATAATCTACACATTTTATTTTTTTTCCTGTTACATTTTCTTTCTTTACATATCCTCGTTCTTGAATTTTATCAATCAAACTTGAAAATGTCGATGGTCTACCAATACCTTTTTCTTCAAGTAATTGCACTAGTTTAGCTTCAGTGTAATGTGATTTTAAATCTTTAATACTTACTTTGGCAGTTATTTTATTATAATTCACCTTGGATTTATTTTTAATTGTAAGTAGAAATGTATAATTAGCATTTTCTTTATCATAACCTCTTACTATTTTCCATCCAGGAAATTCTGCTAATTCTTCATTATGTTTATATTCCTTTTCCATTGGTGCTGTAATTTTCGCTCCAATAGATAAATATTTTGCTGGACTCATACAACTTTCAACTGTGACTGACCAAATTAAATGATACATTTTTCTCTCTTTTGGACTATAAGAGTCTGCTATTTTTTCCAATGTGACATCTGTAGGTCTTATAGCTTCATGTGCTTCTTGAGCATTATTTTCTTCTTCTTTTTTGGATTTCTTCCCTTTTTTTGGCTTTTCAGCTTTTCTCTCACTTAGACTATTTACATTTTCATTCAAATAAGGTTCTCCATATTTATCTTTAATAAAATCACTAGCCTTTTGAATAAATTCTACACTAAAAGTAGTGCTATCAGTTCTCATATAGGTAATTAAACCTGCTTCATAAAGAGTTTGACAAATAGACATAGTTTCTTTTGGTGAAATATTTAATTCACTGGACGCTTTTTGTTGTAAGGAACTTGTTGTAAATGGTGTAGGGGGATTTTTAGTTGTTGATTTTGGTTTACTACACGAATAAATATGATCAAATTCAACTGACTTTTCCAAAAAATCCTCCATAGTATTTGTGGCACTATTAAAACTAATAATTTCAAAATTGTGATTCAAAGCAAAAGGTAAATTAAGTTGGGTAAAATAACCAGTAGTATTATACACTTTTTTGCCAGGTGACGCATCAATATCTTTTTGATTATCATACACAATTCGCAATGCTGGAGTTTGACACCTTCCAGCTGAAAGACCTGTTTTCGAATTCCTAGAAATATGTTGCCATAATATTGGACTAATTTTATATCCGACCAATACATCTAATATTTGTCGTGCTTGTTGAGCATGAACTAAATCTAGATTTAACCTACCAGGATTGGCAACTGCTCTTTGAATAGCATTTTTGGTAATTTCATGGAAAATAATTCGTTTTGTTGTGAGTGGAAGACTAAATACCTGGCATAAATGCCATCCAATTCCTTCACCTTCCCTATCATCATCCGTAGCAATTAATACTTCAGAGGCTTTATTAATCATTGTGCGTATTTTAGAAATTTGTTGAGATTTAGATTGAAGAGGTTGAAAATTAGGGTGGAAATTATTATCCATTTCAATATTTTTAATTCCAGGTAATTCCTGAATATGTCCGTAACTAGCTATACATTTAAAACCAGAACCTAAATAAGATTCGATTTTTTGACATTTAGCTGGAGATTCAACAATAACTAACTTATAGCTCATTTTGGTTTATTATACTTTAATTTTTATATAATTTAAAAAATCAATTTTATATTTAATTTAATATATGTTTAATTTATATGTCAACTATTACATTTTCAGGAATAAATGATGTTGAATTTACAATAAGCGATGAAACAGGACAATCTATATCCAAGCAAATATTGACAAGCCCTCAGTTTATACCTATGAATGCTTGGGATTGCTGTAAAGATGCATTCTTAGCTACAACAAAAGTTACCAAACCATTATTATTAAATTCTATAAATAAAACATTATTTGGGGATAGAGACTGGTTATCTAGTTGGAAACAAAATTTAAAAATGAATTTTAAAGAGTACATGACTTCTACTAATAATACAGAAGAAGAAGTTGTATTTGAGAGAAATAAAATTAAAGTAGAAAGATTAAATCAAATATTTTATTTTAATGAAAGTGGTATGGGAGGAGCTCGAGTAGCATTTGATAATAATGTACAAATAGATACCGGAGCTCAAAAAATAGATGAAGGACCTGGAGCTGGGGATCCTAATTTCCCATTTCCAAAACAAGGAACCACATTAGTGTTTGATGAGTCCTTTTTTAAGGATTTTTTTGGATTTCCTAATTATATTCAATCATGGCAATGTGTTACCGGTCCTCCCTCAGGTCCTCCATATACTTATGAAGTAAAAACATCATCTAACACAGTTACTAATCCTCAGGAATTAAGTGTGAGTAATCCAGCAAAAAATCAATTAATTAACGCTTCTACTGAAGTGACAGTGGCAAATACGAATTCAGTTTTATTTAAAGAATTAGGAGATACTATGCAAACTGCATCGTATTTAGCTTTCATTAAAATAATGGAAAGTATAGATCCATCAAAAAAAGATTTATATCCAATAAATATGCCAGATGATTTGTTTGCATATATAATAGAAAAAAGTGAACAAAATTTTACAAAATTAATTTACTATTTAACAATTATGTTAACATCTGATAATACTGTTCATTACAGAAATATTAAATTAGGTTTACCATCATGTTTATCTGGTTCACATGAAGAAAAACCATATGAGAATAGCACTAAAACCGGAAGGATATTTTTACCTTTAACTGATCCTATTGAAAAATTAAAATCTTTATTAGAAATGGAAAATACCCTTGTTGCCAAAAATAATAGGGAAATTTTTCAAAGATTACAAACCGCTAATTTAAATAAACATTTAACTTATTTTAAACTATCTAGAGGAAAACCAAGAGAAACTGCAATTACTAATGTTTTAAATACATCTGACATTTTTGATTTTATTACTAATTTAACCAGATTGTCTCAGGAGTATTATGTTAGTATATTAACTGAGATAAATGGTTATGGTTCTACAATTGATCAACCCACTTATGAATCAATTAGAGATAAAATTATTGGAACAACAGTAGATTCTGGATTTAAACCATATTTATGCCCTCCATTTGTTATTCCATTACCACCAATTCAGAATGTGCAAGACCCTACTGGTTCTCCAATAAATAGAAAAGGGTGTATTATATCCTTACCTAATAATAATTTTTATACTACATATGAAGATGGAACCAATGTTAATTTAGTTGATATTGTTAGGACAGCTTTGACTAGAGCTGGATTAGATACAACAATAATGATGGGTGGGAATGATTATGATATAAGACCTCCTGACCAAATTTATACTAAGCAATTAATACCTGACAGTAGCATTAATCCAATAGTTAATAGATTTTCTGGAAGTGAAAAATTTATAATATATCTTTTAACCCAATTAATAAACCAAGAAGAAGATATGAGTAATGAAGAATATTTTCAAGAAATATTTATCTACTATACTAATTGTATTTATGGATTACAATATTATAAAAATATTCCTGATTATGGATTTGGACCTAGTGATGAAACATATGCATATCTTAGATTAAATAGAGCTATATTATATTTAAAAAGTATAAGACCAGATTTAGATGAAAATATATTACAATCATATATTCAAGAAGGAATAAATCATTTAGATGATGATGGGCTTGACAGTAATCCGAATAATAATCCATTATTTTTAGAAGAATATATTGATTCAAATATAAACGGTGAATTATTAGAATATTTTGAAAAGGTATTTATATATATTGAACAATATGATGATTATATTCAAACAATAGATCAATCTTATTTAAGTTATGCCTGTGCAAACAAAATAAGTTTATTAACTCAAAAGAAAATTGAAGGATTAGGAATTCAATTGAATCAAGGATGTATTGCTGCTAGTGATATTATTAATTGGTTAAATGAAAAATATGGGCAAGACATTCTATCATTACCAAATGATGCATTTAGAAATCCATATACTACACTACAATTTTCAACAGACATAATAGATTTTATAAGACAACAAGCAAGTCCAGAGATAAAAACTCGTTCATCATCATACGGAGGAAGAAAGAAAAGAATTACAAAAAATAATAAAAAAAATAAAAAAAGAAAAACAAAATTTAATAAAAAATTTAGAAAACACACTAAATCTAAACATCCAAAATATAACAAACAAAAGACAAAAAAAAATGCATATAATAAGTAAAATTTGAAGTGTGGAAAAAAAATAAAATATTCGATTAAAAATATTATTTTACAAAATATTTTAAAATAATATTTATTTATTATTTCTCTCTTTAAACTGTTTCCAACTAATTTTTTCCTCTGGCTTTTTTCGTTCTCCCTTTTTGTCTGAATATTTTTCATCTAATTTATCTGCTTTCTTTAAAGCACTATCAATGTAAATTTGTTTTAATAATTTACCAACTTCAAATGATCCTTCATGTTGGTCTACTTGCCCTTCTTCAATTGAATGAAGAACATTTAATAATCTAACTAAAATATTTAAATCAATTTCATCTTTTTTTACTTTATTAAAAATATCAGTATAATTATTAAATAAAAATTGACATTTACTTACACACATTTTATCAAAAACATCCGGATTTGATTTAGCTAATCTAGGATTTTGTTTTTTAATTTTTAATAATTCATCAACATCAGCTAAGATGAGTTTACTGTGTTTAAGATTACGAATCAAATGCGTATTATTTTCCGCATCATTAGCTTGAATCATTTTCTGTAGATTAAGTCTCTCTAAATCATTCATTATAATGTAAATATAAATTATATTTTAAGTATAAACTTTTTCTAAATATATTTATATATGTCTTTACCGCATCAACAAAGTGAAACTAGTGGAGTAACTCCTTTTCAACAATCAGGATATCAAGATGGAGCAAGTTCTCCTAGAAGTAATGCAATGACATATAGGAATAATCAAATTGCTCAACAACAAAATATTAATGGCAATAGTAAAACTACAGGTGGAGGAAGAAGAAAACATAGAGGAGGTAGTAACACTGTTGTAGTTCCATCTTTTCCAAGCTCCGGGCCTCCAGTATCAGCAGGAGGACAAAATGCAAATTCTAATAGTGCAGGTGCAAATGCAACAAGCACACAAAGTAGTGCAAATGCAAGTTGTGATAGTTGTATAGGAGATGCATCAAAAACAGTTCATTGTCAAAGTTCAGCATGTAATCCTCAAAGAGGAGGAGGAAGTTGTAATGGAAGTGGATTAATTGGACCAAATCAAACATGGGGATGTATGAGCGGAGGAAAATCAAGAAGAAAGCGAAGAACAAAAAGAAAACGAACAAAAAGAAAACAAACAAAAAGAAAAAATAAGAAATCAAAAAAAACAAAGAAGAGAAAAACTAAAAAATAAAATAACAATATAAATTAATATGAGGTCAAGTGATATTACTTATGCTATTTTAATAATTTTAATATTTGTGGGAATGTATTTTTATAATATTTTAGCAGTTGGAATAAAGAATATAGAAGATAATTGGCCAGAATACAGATGTAATCCAATGGTAATGCCGTTTGCTGGGACATTTGGTCACGATGCTAGTGAGAATTTTACTTATTGCATTCAGACTATGCAATCTGACTATATGAGTTATTTACTATCTCCAATGGATTATTTAATGAGTGTAACAAATGGAATTACAGGAGAATTTATGGTAGCTATTCAATTTATTAGAGAATTTTTCAATGTATTAAGAAACTTTATAACGGGTATTGTTCAAAGTATATTTGGAGTATTTTTAAATATTTTAACCCAATTTCAATTTTTACTAATAAAAATGAAAGATATGGTTGGTAAAACAATAGGCACAGTGGTAACAATGATGTATATATTACAAGGAGGAATAATGACAATGGAAGCAGGATGGGCAGGGCCTCCAGGATCAATGGTAAGATTTATGTCAAAATTAAAAATTTAATTCATTTTATTTATTATACAAATAAAATATATGAGTGATTCTATATTTAAAGTAATAAATAAAGTATATGAAAAAGCAGGATTTTTAGAAAAATATGGTGGTTCATTATGGTTAACAATAATATTAATATTAGTATTTTTTGTTGCCATTTCTTATTATCATGTAATGAATAATATACAACCTATAAAAGCCGATTGGCTAAATCAAAGATGTAATCCTAGTGTTATGCCATTTGCAGGTATAATTAATAAACCGGATGACCAAACGGCTTTTGAATTTACTGCATCTAATTTTAATAATTGTATTTATAACATATTAACTGATATAATTAACATTTTCTTGGCTCCTTTATATTATTTAGTAAATGTTATGACTGAAACATTGAATATGATTAGTGAAGCATTACAAGCTGTAAGAAAAGTATTTGATAGTATACGAAAATCATTAACCAGTGTATCATCGGAAATTATGGGAAGAACATTGAATTTTTTAATTCCTTTGCAAGCAATTCTAATGAAAATTAGAAATATGTTTGATCAAACACAAGGGATAATGACTACAGGAATATTTACTTTATTAGGCACATATGATACTATTAATGCAACAGTAACAGGAATAGTGCAAATAATAACGGCTATATTACTAAGTTTAGCATCCATAATAATTGTATTGTTTGCAATTCCATTTGGATTAGGTTTACCTTTTGCGATACCATTGTTAGCTTTATTTATAGGTATATTAGGAATGGGGCTTTTGGTTTGGATAACTGATATGATTATCTTAAAACAATTTGTAAATCCTTTGCCAGGAATTCCGTCTTGCTTTGATGGTGATAGTATATTAATTTTAAATACAGGAGAAAAAATAAAAATGAAAAATGTGAAAGTAGGAATGATTTTAGAAGATGAAAATATTGTAACTGCAATAATGGAAATGGCTTGTTTAGATGATTTATATGAATTGGATGAAGTAATTTGCACAGGTGAACATAAAGTTCTATTTAATAATGAATGGATAAAAGTAAAAAGTCATCCTGAAAGTAAACAATTAAATATCAATTGCGAAAAAGTATATTGTATTAACACTTCAAATAAAACTATAAAAATAAATAATACTATTTTTGGAGATTACGATGAATTAGATAAGAATGAAATAGATGAAATAAAAACTAAATGTGATAAATATTTACCAAAAGCATTTAATTTAGGTGATATTCATAAATATTTAGACGGAGGTTTTGAAGAAAATACCAGTGTTGAAATGTTTGATGGTCATAGCGTTAAAATGAAAGACATAAGAGTAAATGATGTTTTAAAATATGGAGAAAGAGTAGTAGGAATAGTTGAAATTAAAGCAGATGATTTAGATGTAAAAAATTATAGTTTAGAAAATAATGAAAATATTAAATGTGGACCAAATATCCATATTTGTGATTCTGATTTAGGAATGTATTCTACATTAGATATGTATGGAGAATCAATCAAAGTTAAAAAAATATATAATTTAATAACTGATAAAAAAACATTTTATATAAATGGAATAAAATACTATGATTACAACAGTTGTATTGATAAGTTTTTAGATTTAGAAAACATTAGTTTAATTAAGGCATTATTATAATTTTTATATTTAAAATATATATAATATGGAAATGAAATTGTTTGGTATGCAATGTCGCTTAGAAATAATTATTATTTGTTTAATTGTCGGTGCCATATTAGGAGGCCATTTATTATGTTCATGTAGCAAAATAGGTTTACAAGAAGGTATGGCAATAATGGGTGCTCCTTTAGATTGGCAAATGGGTGCAGGTCAAGCTACAAATTGGCAAAACAAAGCTGACCAATATGCATCTGATATGGGTTATAGTGAAGAAAGATCCAAATATAACAAATATTCTGGAACCCCTGTCCCTTTACCTGAAGGACAATTGTTTATGTTTGCTGATAATAAATTTAAACCAGAATGCTGTCCTTCAACATATTCTTCTAGTACTGGTTGTGATTGTATTACTCAAGAACAAGTAAACTACATTAATCAACGCGGAGGAAATCGCACAATGGCTCCTGCTGAATATTAAATAAAAAATAATTTTAAACGATATAAAAATTATTTTTTAATTAAATAAAATGTGTAAAAGAAACGGAAAAAGATGGAACACTCCAGAAATCTTACGCTTACAGAGAGAATATGAATTATTAAATCTACCTATTGAGAAAATTGCAAAAATACACGAACGCACAATATATGCTATTATGGCAAAAGTAGAACAAGAAGAATTTAAAGACGATTCTCCAGAAAGAAAAGAAGAAATTCAAAATATTTTTATCAGTTAATAAGTAAGTAAATATTTAAATGCAATAATATTAGCTAAAGTACACCATAAAGATCCATAAGCACCATCCATAAAAAAATACAATAAAGGAAAAAAAACTAAAACAATTAAAAGTATTATAACATCCATACTAGGATAAAAAATTAATAGACCAAAAATTAAAATCTCCCAAAATTTTATTTCATTAGAACCCCATATAGGTGATGATAAATAATTATCACATATAGATGTAGAATATCCATTAAATTTGAAAAACATATAAATTATAGCCAATATACCTAAAATATTTAATGGTAAATATTTACCTTTATTACGATAATACAAATTAAATAATATTTGAACTGACAATAATAATGGTATAAATAAAGATGTAACTATATAGTTAATATTATTTTTTTTCATTTTAATAAACCATAAAATAGCATCAACTAATTGCATGGAAGAAAAAATCATTAAAAAATAAATATTTAATTTCTGTTCACTATTTAATTTTTTTTTATTAAGTAAATAAAGTGAAATACCCCAGGAAGTTATAAAAGTACCAATACTGACTTCGAAACTAAAACACATTATATATTATAATTAAATATTAAAAACTTATTTCACAGTGTTTACAATATTTAATTTTTATCATTTCTTTTTCAATTCCTCCTTCAATATAATCCTCAATTATTTCATGCTGACAATTCTCCTTTAAAAAATCATCAATGAGAGAAATTAAATATTTATTATTATCTATTTTACATTTTAATGACTTTAAAAAATTCGTGTTTTCTTCTTTCATCGAATTTTTTTCTATCAAATCAAAACTATTATAAAAAATAGATAAATTTTTATTATCATTCATTAATGAAATTATTTGTGAATTATAATTAATTAATGTATTTTTCATTTCCATAAAAAAAAATTTTTTACTATAAATAAGTCCTTCTTTATTCATTTCATATTTGTATCTAATAATCTTTATATATTTTTAGATATATAATCCAGCAAGACTCATATTTGCTTCTTCCTTTTTGATTAACTTTCTTACAGTTTCAGATGTTACTGTAAATGGAAATTCTACTGCTAAGGTTGTTTCATTTTCAAATAATTTGGAATCAGGCTTCATTAATCTATATAGATTTAGTTTGGTATAAATGATTTCCAAACATCTTTTCAAATTTCTTACACCTTTTTCCTTTTCTGTATAAGTTTCCACTATATAATCAATTGTTTCATCTGGTATAACAATATCATCTTCTTTGAAATTAACTTGTTCTCTAATCTTAGGAATTAAATATTGTTTACTAATTACTCTCTTATCTTTCTTTTCGTAACCTTGTGTTTGAATCTTATACATTCTATCTAATAAAATAGGATTTACTCTAGATTCATCATTGTAACTGAAGATAAATAAACATTTGCTTAAGTCAAAATCAATTTCAGAGAAATATTTATCATGAAATTCACTATTTTGTGATGTATCTGTAAGATGGGTCAGAATCCCAGCAATTTCTTCGCCCTTTGGCGTTTCACTGATTTTATCTAACTCATCAAAATAAATGACTGGATTCATTGATTTTGTTTTAACAAGAATATCTACAATTTTTCCCCAAGTGCTTCCTTCATATGTGTAACCATGTCCTTCCAAGAAACTACTATCTGTTGCTCCACCTAGAGCAATAAATGCAAATTCTCTATTTAAGATTTTACTAATACCTTCTTTAACAAGAGTAGTTTTACCAGTGCCCATAGGACCTTTAATTGCAATAGCCGTTCCTACTGCTTTAGGATTAGAAATCCATTGACCAATAAGTTGCATAATCTGCATCTTAGCATCATTCAATCCATAAACAGCTTCATCTAACATAGACTTTGATTTTTCCATGTAAGATTGGCATTCTTCCACACCATTGTCAATAGTAATAGGTAATGATTTATAATTATTAAATGGAATTTGCATAAATGTATCTACCCAAGTTTTAATTTTATAATATTCTCCATTACCAGGATCCATATATCTCAAAGAAGCAATTTTATTAAGAGCAATTGATTTGAGATTTGTAGGAATAGTTGATTCTAAAAGAGTCAATCTATATGGCTTTTGGACAATACTATATTTATTCAACTCTTCGACTTCATTTATAATTTTTTCTTGCTCTTCGACAGATAATTTATCTTTAAAATATTTGTAATCATTCATAAGAGACTTCTTGTTAATTAAATTTTTAAATTTTTTTACATTCTTTAATTTTGTTCCCTTTAGTTTCTTTTCTTGTGATTTTTTTAGTGCCTTCTCTTTTTGTTCTAATTCTTTTAATCCATCTAAAGCTATTTTATTAGATTTATCCTTTTCTAAAATAATCTCAAATGTTTTTCTTACTTCATTAATAGTTTCCTGTTGTTTTTCTAGATCTTCTTCTTTATTTTTCTTTTTCTTTGGTTTCTCTTCATCATCTTCTGCATCATCTTCTTCATCATCTTCTTCTTCATCTTCCTCTTCTTCCTCTTCTTCATCTTCACTTTCATCTAAATAATCACTGTCATCTTCGTCATCATATTCACTATCATCTTCATCTCGTAAAGGGTCGCCAATAGTAAATAT
>Ga0180433_10005570_pt1 | contig 16921 bp, 27 predicted proteins | sample SS_ome_8_FD_132980 | JGI IMG/M metagenome (GOLD analysis project Ga0180433, IMG submission 132980) | Hypersaline lake sediment archaeal communities from the Salton Sea, California, USA - SS_1_D_1 metaG | ecosystem: Environmental > Aquatic > Non-marine Saline and Alkaline > Hypersaline >... | reverse complement strand
TTTTTTGAAAAAATTGGAATTCCACCTATCATAACTTTTATATAACAACACTTTCCGCATTGTTTACACAGATTCTTTTTCTTCATACTTTTCCAATTCTGTTGTTTTCAAGCTAACTTTACCGCATTTTTTACATTGTAACCACACATATCTTCGACCATTTTCGGTACTTTCATTCATACATGCCAGATTTTTACTGTCTTTACAGCAATCTGACAAAAAACAGTCAAACTGCTTTCTACCTTTCATACTTTATCCTCCGCTTATATTAGCCAACGAAGACTAAACAAAAACGATCTTTGTTATTAGTAAAGAATCTTTGTGCGCAATCCATTATCTCACCTTCTTCTTTTTTTGTTATTGAAGAATATGGATCTACAAAAATAGAATCGAAATTAACGCACTTTCGTCCCCGAAGGTCTTTAGTAATCGACATTCTTCCCTTTAGTCATAATAAACCTTTCCGAAATCTTCACACCAGATTGTATCTACTCCATCCCAAACTAAGATTCCAAAAAACATTCGACCTTCACCATGCACAACAGGTCTATGAAGATGAATCAAACAATGAAACCAACACAGAACGTTAGCCCACATTCTTTTGATTAAAATTCTTTTTTAGTCATATTTTTTTCTTTTGATGCTTCGGCTAAATCTTTGAGAAAATCAACAATGTAATCGTATCCGTCGTCTTCATGTGGAATTGTGCAAAGCGAACAATCTTTAGTTCCATTTTTGAGTATCGTAAAATTACCTCCACAATCGTAATGGTAAAGAGGACAAAAACAAAACAAGCAATTCATCTTTTCTACATTATGGCATGGAAAATATTCACACTCTTTATGCTCAAATCGTTTAAATTTCATTTCTATCCTTCAATGTCTAAATCTACACTATAAGATCGTCAAATCCGCTCCTTCCATCTTCCGCAGCATCTTCGGTTTTAATGTCTGCATTCATATTTGCATCTATACTCACCTCTCCACTGCAACGATACGAACAAACAGAAGAACTCATATCTAGATACACGCTTGTGACACCCACCAATTGCATCAGCAGCGGTACTAGCCATAGATCCAGATTTGTCGATAACACAAATAATTTCCGTCAATCCTTCTTTTGCCATTTCTTTTTTTCTTTACTTTCTTTTTGTAATTCTTCCTTTTGTCAGATCATAAGGTGATATTTCTACATCTACTTCATCTCCGGGTAATACTCTAATTTTATTTTTTCTCATTTTTCCACAAAGATGACACAAAATAACATGGTTAGTTTCTACTAACGAGACCTTAAAACAAGCATTAGGCAAAGACTCCAAAACTTTTCCTTCTGCTTTTATTGATTCTTCTTTTGCCATTAAAATCTCCATTCTAATCTTCGATAATATTATATATCTTCTTCCAACGTTTGAGCCTATCAACGGCGTCATTTTTTAACTCTCTACACAAATTGTAAATATGACAATGCAAAAAAACGAGAACAAAAGAAACCGCCCCATACTCGACTGGATACGAAAAGAATAGGCATAAGATAAAAGGAATCAATATAGGAATACCGATAACATTTACCGTATAAATCCAAAAGGTGAATTTACTAACCCGACTCTTCAAATAATCCATATACTCTTTAGGATTCAATTCTACATTATCCATTAAGACTCTTTCTTGTTTGGAAGAACTCTAATAACACTAACCTCTCCGCAATTACAGCAACGATATTCTAACATTTCCAATTTTGAATTTTCATTTTCGTTAGAATATCCTACAAAATAAAAATCACAAAGATTACAATTTGCACATTCAAACAAAAACTTTTCCATATTTTTTCCTTTTTAACATTGATTTTCTACTTCATCCTCGAAACGATATATAAGTTTCATAAGCCACAAACGATTTTCTTGTGTGTTTTTATAATGCGCAACTCTTCCCTCAGCATACTCTTTACACATTTTATCTACTCTATCAAATTGAGAACTATACTTCATATCTGGAAAATGATATTGCATATAAAATAAAGACTCCCCCATGTCTTTTTCACATCTTTCCCTTAACTCTTGTATGTTCATCTTTAGCCAATATTCTGGATAAGTGTTTAAGTTATCTAAATCAACTTCATCTAAAGCCATAGGTGCTGTGGTTTTGTACATATCCATAAAATTATCTCCTAATCTTTATACGCTTCTATATGATCCCTAGAGACTCCAACAGTTTTATGCGCATATTCTTCAAGATCAAAATTGTCCATCGAGGCATAAAATTCAAACCAATCGCCATCTTCTGAAATACTCCACACATCGTAATCGTGATCGCAAAAATCTTTATGCTTTTTTAGTTTATCTAATTGTTCACACGTTAAGTGTTTTTTTCGAATATAAAACGACGAACTCGAACTATTACTTACAAATCCTAATCTTGTTTTCATTTTCCTATCCTTCACTCGTTTTCCATATGGATAAATTTCTTGCTAATTCTAGACCGTTTAACTATATCGTTTAAATCATCTAAATCTCGATAGTTTGCACGTCCGACAAAATAATATTCGGATTCTGAAATATAGCTATCGAAATGATCCTCATCATCATTAAACTCCAAGACAAGCTTTCTAAAAGATTTAATTTGTCTTTCTGTCATGTGTGCTTTGCCAACAATAAACGAACTAGAACTTGAATTACTTACGAATCCATTACGATATTTCACTTTTTTATTCCTCTCTTAAAATTCGAATACTTGACCCTTTTGAACAAATCCACCAAACCCATCTTCTACTGCATTCTGTGTTGGGCTTGGTTGATAATGGTAGAGCCACATCTTTTTCCTAACTTGATCATCCAATGTACAAAGATCATCATAATGAGCGTGAACACCACTTCTAAATCCAGTCTCGCAATCTTGGAAGACATGATCTGCCCTAGCATAAAAATCGTTAATTTGATTAGGACAGAACTGAGTGTCTGTTGTTAAGAAAATAACAGGATTGGATTTATTGCTATCGGTTGTCGTATCTCCACTTTTCTCCGACTCGTGAATTAGCAGTCCATATGAATATTTGATTGTATATCCTGACATAACATGAACAGTCTGAACAGGAACGAAATTAATCCCCTCCCATCTAAAATTACCATTTTCAGGAATAGAAACACAATCGTAATAACTAGTCAAATTCATCATTTGACCCTGAACACTTTCTAGACCGCCACGAAGAGTCTGTTCCCACAATTGAGGCATAAGTTGTTTGTTACAGGAGAGTTTTGGCTTAGGAACGTTAGGAGCAAAGAAGGTACTGAATGATAACCACTCTAGACCGCCAGTATGATCGGCATGAAGGTGGCTAATATAAACTGCATCAATATCCGCAGCCTTATATCCTGCCTGAGTCAAAGAAAATCGAACATCTCCACCACAATCGATGAGAAGTTTTTTTTCAGAATCAGAATGAACTAAAATATTAGATTGCCAGTCGCATTTATTAAAATCGACCGAACCATCATCATCAGGGGTAGGAAGTGTAAACGCCGAACCAACACCGATAAATTGAATCTTCATAATTTTCTCCTTCTTTTCTTTTATGTCCCAAAAAAATGGGTAAACTCTATTTCACTGAATTGCTTCTCATTGATTTTATAACATCATCAAAAGTTCCGAAAGTAGGACTCGGTACAGTTAACAAAGTACACCACCGCCACTCACTGCACTTTTCAGGTTCCAAATTCTTCAACTCACCACTCTCATAGTCAGCAGTAAAATAAAGAGTAACATAATGCTTTTTCTCTTTCGGAAAAACATCGTTACGAAAAGTCAATCTCTCAATATTCTTAATTTGAAGCCCTGTCTCTTCTAAAACTTCTCTTTTGCAAGTATCGCCTAACGACTCTCCAACCTCAACATGGCCTCCTGGTAATGCCCAAGTTCCAGCACCATGAGAACCTTTACGGCAACCAACTAGAAATTTTCCATTACACTTAACGAAAACGCCTACACCCACACCAACCTGTTCTTTTTTATTTTCCATCTCTAATTCTATGCCTTTCTTCTGTACACGAGAGACAAATCCATCCACGCAGCTTCGAATTAAAAAAACTATCTCCAACAACTCTTCCGCACACTTTACAACATGCATACCTATCAGAAAGCAATAACCACAATGTTACAGGATTCAATAGACACCAGAAAGTTCTAAAACATTTCATATTCTTACGCTTTCCAATGACAGGTATTCAATCCAAGTCTATCGATCTCACTCCATACCATCAAGAACAATGATCCATTCGGGTTATATCCTAAGTTGTGCGAAGCCTCATTGATGTTTTCAGATTCTAAAATGCTTTTCTTAAATTTCTTATCATTCCATTTATAATACATACTCATTATACCACTCCTTAAAAAAAATACAATAACTTTATTTATTAATTTAAGGAACAACTTACTGAGAGTTCTTGAAAAAGAAAAGCCCAATTTCCTAATGTTTATCCTTTAGGTTTGGGTAGTTCACTTATTTTCAACTTCTCTTATCATTTTTTCTATTTCTAATCGTTTGACAAAAAATAATCGTTGCATATAACTAATACAAACAGCTTCTTCATCATAACTTACAACATCTCCAAATAAACATTCTTCTTTATTTGATTTGATATTCTTAAATCGATTACAAATATCTTTTCGAAAAGGAACTCGATCACCTATTTTCATAAAAAACCCTCCAGATTTACATTTTTTAAACTAAATCTTTCTTTATTATAATCCAAAACATTTTATTTAAGCAAAAATAAAATAAAAATTATCTTGATTTAAATGAAAAAATCAGTACAATAAAAATCTTCGGAGGTGTGATCTTCGACTTGTGGTTGAGGAGCCACCTATTGAGCCTCACTTTAATCAGTGAGGCTCTCTTTTTTAAATTTTCTTTTATTTCCTACCTATATTACAAAAGGAGACACTTATGAAAATACTAGTTACTGGATGCGGAAGAAGTGGAACCGAGTACATCCACCATATAATAAAAGCATTAGGACTTCACGTTGGTCATGAAAAAATGGGCAAAAACGGAACTGTTGATTGGCACAAAGCATCTATTCTTAAAAAAAACCACAATAAATATGATGTTATCTTCCATCAAATTAGACATCCAGTCAAAACAATCGCTTCAATGCAAGTAACTAATTCGTGGAAATTTATATCTAAATTCATACCATCTATTTCTAATAAAGAAATAGTTGAAAAAGGTATGTTGTATTGGTATTATTGGAATAAAGCAGTCGAACCATACTCTCACTTCACATATCAATTAGAGCAAATAAAGGATCCTCAAGTATTTGGGAGATTTTGTGAACTACTTAAAGTGAAGGCTGATTTTTCTGTGTTTAAAAAGGTTGAAAGTAATACTAAAAATTTCCATAGAAGAAAACATGAAGACCTAACATGGGAAAATCTTGAAAATGAAAATAAAGACCTGTCCGATAAAATTAAAATCTTAGCCGAAAAATATGGATATGAAATATAAAATTGGTATCCGCGAAGGGATTCGAACCCCCACTCTGTAGATTAGGAATCTACCGCATTATCCTGTTATGCTACGCGGACATTCATCTTAAATTGCAAACTCCGGCTAGCGTACTTATAAAATCACTATTTTTTTTACCGAAGCCCTACCGTTAGTTTTTGAGTAGTTAACTACAATCTTTCAATAAGAAACTTAGCAATAGCGGCATCAGATTTTTCATTCATTATTGTCTTTGTCACCTTATCGGCGTTTCTCAAGACATCTTCCACGACAGCACTATCTCTCTTTAGCAATTCTTCTTTGTTCCATCCCCGCTCTTCTACCCTTTTCAGCCTCTCAGGGAAACTTGCATAAACTAGCCAAACTTCATCAACTAATTTATGCAATCCTATTCTAAATAAAATAGCTGCGTCCAAAACGAAGTTGTCTTTCCCCTCGGTTAATTCTGTAACTCTCTCTTTAATCCAAGGATGTATGATCTCTTCTAAGTCTCGCAAAGCACCATCGTCACTAAAAACAATCTTACCGAGCTCTGATCTGTCCGTTGTTCCAAATCGATCCTGCACAAGACTAGCGATACTTTTGTCTTTGAGTGCTTCGTGACCAATCTTATCCACTTCAATAATATCAAATTCGTATTGATTAAGTATTTTTGAAATGTAACTTTTTCCGGATCCTGCTAACCCAATAAGACCTATCTTCATATCTCTACTTTCTCACTTAGTACAAATGCCTCCATTTTATATCATACAGTCTTTTGCACTCTTTACAATCACAACCATACCAATAATAACCTTCTAAATGACCTTCGTAATTGATGCTTCTTCTTGCCATTGCTTCTGAATAACCAAATTTCTTGCGGATGTGGCAAATGATTTTATCGTCATCCCAACCTTTTTTATGAAGAGCAAACCCGACTTTGTAAGCATCATAGCCAGATTTGTCATGCGGTAAATCATCATACGAATCTGGCGGAACAGCACGATGTCTTGCTCCATTGATGACCGCTCTCTTCTTACCTTTTGGAAATCTAATATATTCCCACGGACGTTTCTTGTATGTCTTTCCCATTGCAGTTCTCCTTTTAAAAGAGTCCTAATGGGAAACGCCTCCTGCTGAATAATTCATTTTAGTTCTCCTATATTATTTTAATATCATCAATTGTTAAAACGAGGGTCCGGCATTCCACATTCCAATACGCAACCATGGTTACGCGTGGCGCAGGACCCTTTATGTAAAGTGGGGGAGAGGGCAGGACTTGAACCTGCAACATCCGGATCCGAATTTTGTAAAGGAACTCTTTTTGCCGGAAGCGAAGAGTGAAAAAGTCCGGCGCTCTAACCAATTGAGCCACCTCTCCCATATATTATTTTTTTGTATTTTTGACAATAATTTCTCTACTCTTTTAAGCATATTCCTTGTTATCTTCTGTCTCGCCGACTAAGCAATATTGAAAGGAATAGAACAACAACACAAAATTCCCTTTGGACAATCAATTTCTTCTTTCACTGTCTCCACTACTAATATCTCTTCACTTTTTTCTCGAATCGGAAGGTCTATTTCTTTTTCCTCTAAATAATATTTGGTGGAGGTGGACGGGATCGAACCGACGAACCTCTTGTCTGCCAGACAAGCGCTCTCCCAACTGAGCTACACCCCCAGAATGTTTATATTATAATCGGAAAAGATCAAATGTCAAGAAGTATTTGAATTTATTCACATTGATCCTTCATACAATCTAAAAACTTCTTTTCTTGTAATGTAATTTTTTTGTATTTTCTACGAGGATTTCCACATATCATACAAGAACAACGAGGACGAGAATCAATCATCTGAAGTTCACGGCTAATAAACTCCTCAGAAGATTCAAACCACTCATTTTTCATATACTTCCGAACACGCTCTCGAATAAGTTTTCTTTTACGACGACGATTACGAACTACTTCTTTTTGACGTAGTCTGTCCATTTTTCTGTCCTCCATTGGACGCGGCGAAATACCGCATCGTATTGAAGAACTCATAACTAATATTCATAGACATTCCTCCAAAATAAAATTGGAGCCCCCGACAGAGAATCAAACTCTGATACTTGAGCTGCCATTAACATCAATACCGCATAAAATTTGGAGCGGGTGATGGGACTCAAACCCACAACATCCTCCTTGGAAGGGAGGTACTCTATCATTGAGTTACACCGTTACATTTAACATAGACGAATGTCTATACTAATGTTTTGCATCTAGCACCGTAGAGTCCAGATAAAAACCAATCCGATATGTTTTTATCTATGTTATTTAAGCAACTACAACTCAAACATAAAAACACATCTCTGTTTTGGTTTTTACTATCAACATAGCCATAGAGTAAAATATTAAAGTGATTTTCAAAAATAAATTAAACAAAAGAAAACGTTTTCTTTGTTTAATTCAACTACAATTTTATCAACCAACATTTAACATTTTACTTGCCGATAGAGCGTTGAATATTTTTACTCAATCAACGTTTGAGTTTATTTTCTACTTCTACAAAAAAAATATCAAACAATAAAAATAAATAATTACTGATTTTACTCTAAACTGTTAATAACCCGCATTAAAAGAGGCGTTATTTCTTTAATTTATATAGAGAAGTTAACAAAAACGATCTTCTCTTAAAAAATGGTGGAGATGACCGGAATCGAACCGACGACCGCTACAGTGCAAGTGTAGTGCTCTCCCAATTGAGCTACACCCCCACATAATTAATTTGCTTTTTCATTTCTGTAATCAACTCGCTTATTCTCTCCATCTTCATACATCTACAACTACTAATGGTTGTAGGATGAAAAACTCTACCGTTATCTTTTTCTTCCTTCTCTTCCAATATATCTAAGAATTCTCTAACGGCTTCACTGAGTTCCATAAAATAAACCTTTCAGTATATATTATTTTTCTTTCCAATGAATTATGAAATGTTCTTGAGTTCCAACACTCACTTCTTCAATTATTTCAGCATTTGGATTGCACTTCTTCCATGTAGGCAAATGACAAGTCCGACTAAAGACAGTCCCATCGACACACTTAGCTTCGGGTCCTCTGTGAACATAATCGGTAAAATCATTTCTAACTCTTTTTGTCTCATATGATTGAACAAATACTCCTAAAGAAAACGAAGCAACCAAAGAGCAAACTATAATCATTGTACTTATTATTTTATTCATAATCAATCCTCTTTTGTTAAGCGAAAAACACAGGAACTTAAACAAAGAAAATTACTTATTTACTCAGTTTCTTCAACAACCATAACAATTTCTCTAGAGCTTCTTTGCTAAACTTTTCTTAGCCTCAAGCAGTTTCAAATCACAAAATATACCATCAGTTTTTGAATTAGCATGCATTACTATGGAATTGCAAACTTCAATGTTCCGTCTGATTATTTGTTGCTCTTCAGACTTAACGCCAACCTTCTTTGATTCAACATCTAATTTCTTTTTTTCAACAGTTAACTCCGCTTCTTGTTGCATCTTCGACTTTGCCATCTTAATCTTCTTTCGCACTAGACCTCGCTACGATTTGTGAAGATAAATATAAAAGTCCAAGCTCCTGTTTTTAATTTATAATTCTATGCATATTCTTCCGCGTCTGAATTGTAAGCAACATAGCTAGACGATCACCTTCTTGACATGCCCTAGCAAATGGTTCAAAAGCCTTCCTTATCTATTCTTTCTTCGCAAAAGTAGGCGCGTCACCATTCTTTCGGTGCGTCCATGTACTCTTAATAAGAGCCATGAGAATCTCCTTTTAAAAAATGCTATGCATCTAAGTCATCGAATTCAAGCAGAATCCAACTCAAGATACAGAATTCAAGCGGAAACCTCTCTCGTTTACCACACGCCGCACCACATAAACGAAAACAAAAAATAAAGGCTTTCCACCTTATCGTCGGGTTTGGGCTACTAAAGTATCGCCGCACTTCGGAATCCATTTCTGGCAAGTTATAAAATCAAAGCTATCCGCCTTCGCTCCTTTATAACTCTTTTTGGTATCCACCGAACTATTGAACATGAGGCTTCTAAGGACTCCCCTATTTCTAGGATCTACGCCACCATCAAGGGATAATAGCCTAAGTTCTCAAATAAAAACAACTAGTCAAAACATTTAATATAAAAAACTACGGTAACGCACTCAAGCAGCCATCTTGGGTCTTATGCTTTCATACCGTATAAAGTCCCATCGCCGTAGTTAAAATCAATTAGAGCGTCCTTTTAGCATTATCAAACATAGAACTTTGTTTTACGTACTTGTTAAGCACGAATGCCACTCTAATATAAAAGTGGTCGGGATGACTGGATTCGAACCAGCGGTCTCCTGAACCCAAATCAGGCGCTCTACCAAACTGAGCCACATCCCGTTATTTGTTTATTCTGTACATATTATAACATAAAAAATTCAAAAGTCAAAACTATTATTTTAAATATCTCTAAAAATTTTGAGTCGGTAGAGGGATTTGAACCCCCGATCCCAGATTTGCAATCTAGTGCCTTACCGCTTGGCCATACCGACATATTTGAAATTGGAGCGGTATATCGGACTCGAACCGATACTTGAAGCTTGGAAAACTTCCGTGCTACCATTAACACTAATACCGCATAAAAATTGGAGCGGGTAGAGGGAATCGAACCCTCATCACTAGCTTGGAAGGCTAGCGCATTGCCATTATGCTATACCCGCACTTAAAGCAAATTATAAGTTAAAATCAAACCTAATCCTGTACTCAAAGCAGCCCCAGCCCAAGTGTAAACCATGTCAGCTACTTCAGAACAACCAGAACCATATTTGTCTATTACTTCTTTTACGACTCCTGCTGCGAACCCTGTCAAATATAGAGGCCAAAAAATCATGCCAAGCAAAGATAAAAAAAATCCATAAAACAAATGTTTCTTTTTGTCTTTTTTAAATTCCCAGCTCATTTTCAAATCCTCCGTGAAAAAAATTTGGTAGTGGAAGAGGGAATCGAACCCCCACTCTCATCCGTATGAAAGATGCGCTTTAACCGATTAAGCTATTCCACCATATATAAATTCGGAGGCGAGTGCAGGAATCGAACCTACGTTAATTTAATGGTGCTAGGGTTGTACAAGCCCATCCAATAAACATACCTTCATCGATCACTCTATCCTACTTACTATAGATTTTCAAATAGACTGATCTAACTCACCATACTTTTTAAAATTTGCTCCGATATTTGTTCAAACTAGTCGAAGCAAGCGAGTTAAAATTGGTTACCCTACTTGGGTTCGAACCAAGAATCTGTGGAGTCAAAGTCCACCGCTCTAGCCAATTGAGCCATAGGGTAGCACGAAAATGGTTACCCCCAGAGGATTTAAACCTCTACAAAGTGAGTCAAAGTCACTTATGCTATCATTACATCAGGGGGTAATACATAAAAAGGTCTTCATTCCACTGTCGACTCGGTGGCGATACCTGTCAATTCAGGTCCACATTTGAGCATCGTAGAGAGGCTTAGGAAGAAATACGAATATTGGTTGCGGAGGGAAGATTTGAACTTCCACAAGCCTCCTGCGAGGTCTCCGGGTTATGAGCCCGACGAGTTACCAGATTACTCTACTCCGCGATATATAAAAATTGGTTGCCCATCTTGGAATCGAACCAAGACCCCCGGTGTCAGAGACCAGTATCATAACCATTAGACCAATGGGCAATAAGTTAATCAGTCACGCTTCGCCGTCCCCTTTCGTTCCTACTACTAATGTAATAGTTTCCAGTCATAAGCTGGGGGAAGCATGCATCCTCTGCACCTGCTGATTACAACGATTGATCTTCGCCTTGGAAAAAGATCTTTAAGTTGACTCCAAGGGTCATAAATTCAAACAGGCAAGATTTATCCTCCGCGAATAAAGTATCTATCTTTTTAACTCGCTACTTTCGTGCTTCACCAGTATCATCCGCTTTCTAGCTTCACACTACTTACGAGACCTCTAATAAATATTTTTGGTACGTCTAACAGGACTCAAACCTGTAGCCTCTTCCTTCGGAGGGAAGTGCTCTATTCATTTGAGCTATAGACGCATCATTTTTAGTACGCTGCCTAATTATCAAAGTACTATTTGACTGAACGAAGCAGTCTTTTTATTTTGGAGTTCCGACCGAGGATTGAACTCGGATGTTGACGTTGGCAACGTCACGCTCTACCATTGAGCTACCGGAACATTTATATTATACTATCTTTAGAACAAATATGCAAGAATAAAATATTTTTTATTTATTGTATTTAAATCTTCATGCCAACAGGCGGCTTATCGTCAAAAATTTCTTGCAATTTTAAAGACTTTTCTACCTCTTTTAGTCCTGAATTATCTAAAATTTTAGCAACCTCAGTTCTAGCAGTAATTGAATCAAACGAATCGATAGGAATTTTAATAGTCAAAAGGTATTTTCTCATAATATTCTTACTTTCTAGATCAAAAATTGGCGGAGCGAGAGGGATTCGAACCCCCGGTAGCTTTTACACTACACTAGTTTTCAAAACTAGTACCATAAACCAGACTCGGACATCGCTCCATTTAAAATATGATTGTGAGAGAAGGTCGCAACTCCTTAAGGACGGGGTCATGAATCCCGTAGAGACGATTAGCTTTCTCCACTCTCACTAAAATATAGGTCGCATGGGAAGGAGTCGAACCCTCTCCGACAGAGTCTATCTCTGTAGTGCTAAGTCTTTATACGGTTTTAATCTCCGGAAGACTAAAACCAAGACTCACCTAAAATAACAAATGCGTCCAATTGCTATCTAGATGCCGTTACACTACCACACGATATAATTTTTGGTATCTCGGACCAGATTCGAACTGGCAATTTCCACCTTGAAAGGGTGGCGGCTTAACCATTCGCCTACCGAGACGTTTAATATATTCAAGACTATCAAGTGAGTTTCGAAGTCACATCACCGTTTGATCGGTAACCCCGTCCACAGTTAAAGAGGAATCGAACCTCTAGTTACGAACTTATCATGTTCGCTGTCTTACCAATTAGACGATTGATAATCTTTAATTCTTATTATACTACATATCTCTTAAAAGTCAAGAGATATTTTAATTTTGGCATCCCCACAAGGATTCGAACCCTGACCAAGAGAGTAGAAATCTCTTATGCTGTCCAGTTACACTATAGGGACGCTTCTAATTCAATAACGTTAGGTGTACGACCGTTATACTAACCGAAGCAACGAACCTTCTATTTGTCAGGACGCTAGACATCTGGCTAGCTTGACATGCAGATGCTGTTGTACGACCTAATTTGAAGAAGATCCGAAGAGCGAACAAGATAACTTCCTCATGAAGAAGGTAGCTCATTCAAGTGACTAGCACTGTACCAATCGGTATGGGATTCGAACCCATATCTCCTAACTCAAAAAAACGCGGCCGTGCAACCAATTACACTACGGACTACTTATTAGCATCCCAATCTTGTTATCTCTAGTAGCGTTTAAACATGCACCTCGCGAGAGTACGTCTAAATCTTACCTAAACTTTTTGACTCTAGAGTTTCCCGATTTTTCCTCTAACTTTCATCACATGTAGGGAATCGAACCCTATCTAACCGCTCAAAAATTTGGAGCCTCTGGTAGGGATCAAACCTACGACAATTCCGTTAACAGCGGAACGCTCTATCGCTGAGCTACAGAGGCACTTTTAATTTTGGCATCCCATAAGGGAATCGAACCCTTGTCTAGAGATCGAGAATCTCTTGTGCTAACCGCTGCACCAATAGGACACATCTAAAAATTGGCAGGTGCGGAGGGACTCGAACCCCCAGTCCTAGATTTGGAATCTAGTGGTTTGCCATTAACCGACGCACCTATATTAATTTGGCATCCCGTAAGGGAATCGAACCCTTGTCTAGAGACTGAAAACCTCTTATGCTAGCCGCTGCACCAACGGGACACATCTAAAAGTTGGTCTGGATAGCTGGGATCGAACCAGCGTGCTCCTGTTCCCAAAACAGGCGGGACTACCTCTGCCCTATATCCAGATATTTGTTTTTGGCTCCCCCAGTAGGACTCGAACCTACAACCTAGTGGTTAACAGCCACTCGCTCTGCCAATTGAGCTACAGGGGAATCTATATTTTAAAATGCACGTTCAAATTGAGTACCAAAAATAGTTCCTTGATCTTTGATAAACTCTTCGTCACGTTGCGAATTTCTTACTTCATTTTCTGTTGCAAAACTCGACTTCAATGTTCCGAAATTTACTGAATTCTTTCCAAACTGTTTTTTAAGTCCTCTTTTTGTTAGAGAAAATTTACATCCAGAACAAAAGATAATTGACATAACAAAAATCAATATCAATATCTTATTCATATTTTCCCTTTAAATTTGGCTGACAGGAGAGGAATCGAACCTCCATTAGTCTTTCGACCCCTGATTAACAGTCAGGTGCATTACCGTTATGCTACCCGTCAGTCTCTATATTATTCTGCCGAGAGTCAAATGAAATCCAAATTCTGGTTGATCTCTCAGTCCTAATCTTCTTCGTAATTCGACTAAGGATTCACTTTTAACCTTTAGCCATACATGAGTTTCGCCAAAAACTATTTCATTACAGTATTCAAAACTCATCTGCCCCTTATCGTTCCAGAGCCAATTTTCTTTGTTTTCAGGTTCGCCTTCTCCTCTTACTATAGAGATGTGAGAGCCGTGTTTTGGCTTATTGAGTTTACATCTTAATTTCTTCTCAGCCATCGATCTATAAAAGGCAACTAAATCTTCGCAGCAGTTTAAAATAACCCACCAATCGCCCCAAGGATAATATATAAGTGTTCCTTGTGATTTATACCACATTTTAACACCTACTACGTCCCTTCTACTTCTTTTTCTTTCCAAACTACTTTTCCATATTCATCTATCGTACAAACTACTTCTCCTTCTTCATTACAAAGATCAATAGATTTATCTGGTTTTAATCCTTTTTCTAATAAAAACTCTAATTTTGTAACAGCAACTCTGATAAACATATTTATATCCTAAAATTTGGTGGATGCGGCAGGATTCGAACCTGCGATGAAGCTTTCGCTATCTAGATTAAAAGTCTAGTCCCTTCGACCAACTCGGACACGCATCCAGTTCAAAAATCTGGTAGGAGCGCAGGGATTCGAACCCTGAACCTACGGTTTAAAGGACCGTTGCTCTAGCCGTTGAGCTACACTCCCAAATTTGGTAGGTCGGGTGAGATTCGAACTCACGATCTCCGGATTAAGAATCCGATGCTTTAAACCAGCTAAGCCACCGACCCACTTCTCTTTTTGAGACGGATCGGGTAACTAGTAGATCCATCTCCTATCGTTTGAACTTTCGTTTAGACTTCATCTTTTGTTCCACCTTTCAAAAAATTTGGCACGTCTGAGAGGACTCGAACCTCTAATCTCCTGATTCGTAGTCAGGTGCATTGTCCAATTATGCTACAGACGCATCCCATTGTAACTTTAAACAGTCCATCCATCCACCAAGTCTAGACCTAAAACGAGTAGACGAAGATCTTATTTGGATGCGGGGGCAAGAATCGAACTTGCGTAGCAAGGCTTATGAGACCTTACGGGTAAACCAACAACCTCCCCGCAATATTTTTTTTCTTTAAACAAACTCCATTAAAAAAGCCATCCTCTTTTAGGGACGGCCTCAAGCGTTTTGAATGTATCTACGCAATCAGCTGTCCGGACCTCCTTGTTCGCAATTACCCTGTGGCCATGAAGACATCGGTTGTCTACGGCGAGGAGCATTGCGCTTGTTTTGAGGTTTTGCTTTTGTTGAGTTCATCTCATTTCTTTCTTAAAAAGCTCCCAATGTTGATTGAGCTGTCTTACGATTATATAGTAACACGGTTTTTCCAAATTGCAAGAAGAAAATAATTTTTATTTCACTTTTCTTTCTCGCCTCTGTGTTTCTTGCTTCTGCGTATATTATATCGTCTTTATTCCAAATGTCCAGAAGAAAATAATTTTTATTTCACTTTTATTTTTCTGTCTCATTCTTCTGCTAGGTATCATACAGCTTTATCATTCTATGTCAAGTAAAATTATTCAAAAAAAATGAAAAACTATATTTAAATTTTTTCTTATAATAACTGCATATATGTATAGGCAAAGGCTTATTCGATTATTTGACCAAGGATCTTAAATATGAGAAAAATTAAAACAGCTGCTAAAATAGACAAAAAATATTTCAATTATGAACGCACTGGTCGTGACATGTGGAAGAGCTTAGCTATTAAAGCTCAAGACACATACAATATATATTGGGATTTTGAAAACGATGAAGCAATAAGACAGAAAGATATTACTATCGAAACACCAGAAGACGCATGGGAGTCTAAGGGGACGCCAGGTAAGATGATTGACGATAAGGCTAGTTTTCGCTGCGAGTTACGTTTCGCGGGGGGAGATTGGGAGCAGGGTGTATTTTATTTCTGTTGTCAGAGTATTAAGGGAAAAACATTCCATACTGACGAATGTTTTGTACTAATCCCTACTAAAGAGCAAGGTAATTTAGGATTAATCAAGAACGATAAAGGCAAATGGTACTCATCTCAAGGCGACGAAAAAGATGTTGAGTATAGTCACGAAAAAGCAGAGAAACAATGTTGGGAGTCTTTGCCTGAGATGTTACATAAAGCTAAAGAAGCCAAAATTGAAGAACATAAAAAAATGAGTATGTGTTTGCCAAAAGAAGTCGTTGCTTTCGACAACACATCAGAAGCGATCCAGCATTTAGCAGATATAACAGGCGTAAAAGTTGTTATTGCTGGAGTAGCCGATCAATTATTAAAAAAGCATCAAAAGAGTAATTCCTTGGACATTAAAGATGTTAAAAGTCTTATAGAGTTAGCCAAAAAAGAGATATCGAAAGGGATTGAATATAACAACTCCAAAGTAGATATTCACAAAAAGCAAGCCGACCAAATAGCTAAATTATCTGTTGACTTATCTTTGTCTGACTCTAAAAACATATCCAACGAAGACATCAAGGAAAATTCATCGTTCCTTAAACATGTAAAAAAAACCATCGACATGATTTCTGTATTGTTGTACTTAAGGAAAAGATATCCTAAATATAATGATGAAGAAATGAAAAAATGGTATAACAAAGACATCAATACTTTCAAAGATGCTACCGATCTAAATAGGCACTTTGATATACACAAAGATCTTTTAACTAAGGACAATAACGATTTTGTCTCCCTTCGTCCTATTAAAAAAAGCGATGGAAAAGCAAACAAGAAGATAGCCGATTTGCCAACAGAAGAAGTTATTGCCGGGTATGTGATAAAAAGATTAGACAACGAAAATCAAATACCCACACAAGAATGGACTGATTTAGAGTGTGGAGGTGAAAAATATTGCATAACAACTAAAAACTATTTTGGTGAATAT
>Ga0180433_10005568_pt1 | contig 16922 bp, 16 predicted proteins | sample SS_ome_8_FD_132980 | JGI IMG/M metagenome (GOLD analysis project Ga0180433, IMG submission 132980) | Hypersaline lake sediment archaeal communities from the Salton Sea, California, USA - SS_1_D_1 metaG | ecosystem: Environmental > Aquatic > Non-marine Saline and Alkaline > Hypersaline >... | reverse complement strand
TAGAGTTGGGTCAGATAGCCGTTCAATTAAGCAAATTGCCGACTTCCGGTTCTCAGTATCTTGTCCTTGTACAGGACGTCACAGAGAGCTTCCTTATGGCACAAAAATTTAAACAGCATGAAAAATTAGCACTTCTTGGCCAGATGACTGCACAGGTAGCCCATCAGATAAAGACCCCCCTTGCCATATTGGCCGGGCAGGCGCAGATGCTTGCAAGACATCTGAATACGGATATAGCACTAAAGAAACAAGCAGACGCCATTTATAATGAGGCCAGAGATTTGGCTAGACAAATAAATGGAATATCGAATTTCTATAGGGACAGAGAGCTGTATTTCAAAAACGTTGAACTATGTCAGCTACTTAATAAGGTAAAGGAAAAACTCGATTCTCTAGTTCATTCATGTGATATAGTTATCGATTGTCCGGATGGAATTAACCTTGAGACAGATCCGGGTCTGTTACAAAATTTGCTCTTTTTGCTTGGGCAAAATGCACTTTCCTCAGAAGTTGCCGCCTCAATTCTTTCTATAAGTGCGGTAAAGGGCAATGAACAGGTGACCATCAGGGTAAGGGACAATGGCACAGGTGTTCCCATAGCTATGCGTGACAAACTCTTTGAGCCATTTACGAGCACAAAAGGAGAAGGATTGGGAATGGGCCTGTTTCTTGCCAGAGACCTGATACGTCAGATGGGTGGCAGCATCGAACTGGAAGAAGTCGAACAAGGGACCTCTTTCAGGTTGAATTTTCCAATACTCCGCATGCATTGAAAAAAGTATTGGAGGAATACGCTGAGATCAAGCCAACCCCTTTTTTTTAAGATAGATTTGAACTGCGATTATGGCAGCAGGTGTAATTCCTGAGATCCTTGAGGCCCTCCCAAGCGAGTCGGGCTTCTGCGTGCTCAACTTTTCCTTTATCTCATTTGACAGCCCGGGGATGTCTTTATAGTCCAAATCATATGGAAGCCGAATAGACTCCCATTTTTGGAATTTGGCCACTTCGGCCTCCTGACGAGTAACGTAGCCTGAATACTTGGTTTTGATTTCCACCTGACATGCCACTTCAGGAGAAAGGTCCTTCAGTTCGGTATATCTTTCGGCCACTGCCTTGAAATCAATCTCAGGGCGGCGAAGTAAATCTTCAATACTTACCTGTTGCCTGATGGGTTTTGAGCCAAGCTGTTGAAGCCAACTATTTGAGTCTGCTCCTGGAGTGAGTTTTATTCTCCTGATCATTTCAAGGCCGCGCGAAATTTCTTGTTGCTTCCTTTCAAACAGTCTCCAGGCCCTATCACTCAAAAGGCCGGCACGCCTTCCAAGCGGCATAAGCCTGAGATCAGCGTTATCTTCTCTCAGTAACAGCCGATATTCCGCCCTAGAGGTGAACATTCTGTAGGGCTCTTTTGTACCTTTTGTCACGAGGTCATCTATCAGTACCCCTATGTAAGCCTGAGATCGGTCGACAACTAAAGGATCCTCTTCGCGTACCTGCCTGGCGGCATTTATGCCTGCCATGAGGCCCTGGGCTGCTGCCTCTTCATAACCGGATGTTCCATTTATCTGCCCTGCGAAGAAGAGGCCCTTAACCAGATGCGTTTCCAGAGAAGGCTTGAGTTGCACCGGGTCTGCATAGTCGTACTCTATGGCATAACCGGGTCGAAGTATCTCTGCATTTTCAAGGCCTTCAATACTCCTGACCATTGCAAGCTGCACATCTATAGGCAGGCTTGTGGGAATACCATTGGGGTAGATCTCCATGGTATCAAGACCCTCAGGCTCAAGAAATATCTGATGCCTTGGCTTTTCAGGAAAACGGAAGACCTTGTCCTCAATTGACGGGCAGTACCTGGCGCCTACACCTTCAATGACACCGGTAAAAAGTGGAGATCTGTCTAATCCTCCTTGGATGATTTTATGTGTTTTTTTATTTGTGTAGGTCAGATAACAGGGTACTTGCCGCAAGGGAATTTTTTCTGTAGTAAATGAAAAAGGTCTTGCTTGTGGATCTCCTTTCTGGACTTCGAGTCCCTCAAAATTGATTGATCGTGCGTGCAGGCGAGGGGTGGTGCCTGTCTTAAGCCTTCCGATACGAAAACCCAATTCTGCCAAGGATCTCGAGAGCCTGTTGGAAGGTGGATCGCCCATGCGTCCTGCGGGAAAACGATTAAGCCCTATATGGATAAGCCCTTTGAGAAATGTTCCTGTAGTGACCACTACAGTGCTTGAATAAATCTCCTGGCCGAGAGTGGTTTCGACTCCGTATACCCGTCCCTCCCTGGCCAGGATTCTCCCTGCCATGGCCTGATATATATCAAGGTTTTCCTGCTTTTCCAAGACCTGCTTCATGGAGAGGCGATACAGTAGCATGTCTGATTGGGCCCTGGAGGACCTTACCGCAGGCCCTTTTGATGTATTAAGCTGCCTGAACTGAATTCCAGTGGCGTCAGTATTTTTTGCCATTTCCCCGCCAAGGGCGTCTATCTCCCTTACCAGATGACCCTTGGCCAGGCCGCCTACGGCAGGGTTACAGCTCATGGCAGCTATGCAGTCCAGATTTATTGTGAGAAGACAACAGGGGACTCCAAGCCTTGCAGCTGCCAGGGCGGCTTCGCACCCGGCATGCCCGGCACCTATTACTATCACCCCATAATGTTTTGGAAATACAGACATGTAGGCAGAGTTATTCGGCTAGAAAGAGTTTTACAATAAACAGTTAAGTCTGTGCCTTAATAATGAGAATGGTATTATAATACTGTATTGGAATTTATCCAAGCCGAACGGCTAAGTTGTATTGTGTTGGCGTGTTCAATCTTTACATATCTTAATTTTTCACGTCTCCTTATCAAAAAAATACATTGGTGCCTATTTTGCCGTACTTGGAGGTGTTGATGCCATTATCTTTACTTAAGTAGTTAGCGAGGCATGCACCGCTCATAAGTTAAAAATCATGTCAGGGATTAAAAAGGCTTGGTAATGAATTTTATGCCGCGAATAATGATGCACCGGGGAAAGATCTAAGTAGTTTCGACAAATCGCAATCTGAAGATCGCAGGGGACACTAAAAAAGCTATTGAATGTGTATAGTAAAGGGCTTATCTCGCTTAGCCGTTATAGTTCGTCGCAGAGTTTGCTGATTTTTCCTGTTAACTTTCAGCAAATATGGCCTCTACAAATTCTTCGGGATCAAACTTTCGAAGGTCATCCATTTTTTCACCAATGCCTATAAATCTTATGGGGACATGCATCTGATCGACTATGCTTACAACAATCCCTCCTTTTGCAGTGCCATCAAGTTTTGTGAGGGCTATACCTGTAACCCCGACGGCCTCGCTAAAAAGTTTGGCCTGTGAAATAGCGTTTTGACCCGTTGTTGCATCCAGTACTATCAGCACCTCATGAGGGGCTGCTTTGACTTTTTTGGAGATTACCCTTTTGATTTTTTTAAGCTCTTCCATAAGATTGACTTTCGTATGCAATCTCCCTGCTGTGTCCACAATTACTATATCGATTTCTCGCGTAATTGCAGCCTCCATACCGTCAAAGGCTACTGAGGATGGATCAGATCCGGCCCCCTTTTTTATAACTGGTACATCTATGCGCCTGCCCCAGGTCTCAAGCTGTTCTACTGCAGCTGCCCTGAACGTATCCGCTGCAACAAGAAGAACCTTTTTGCCTTCTTGCTTAAGCCTGTATGCAAGTTTGGCAATGGTCGTTGTCTTTCCAACACCATTTACACCTGCTACCAGGACTACAAATGGGCTGGGTGTCCATGTTATCGGAGCTGAAGGCACCTTAAGTAAATTTATGATCTGTTCTTTGAGCCGTTTTTTCAGGGCCAAGGGGTCACGAAGATCCTTTTTCTTTACCTCAAGGCGCAGTTTCTCAAAAATATTCTGGACTGTGGTTACTCCCATATCCGCCATTATCAAAAGTTCTTCAAGTTCGTCCAGTAATTCAGAATCTATCTCCTGCCGTCCAATGAGTAGTTGATCTATCTGTCGGACAAACCCGCCCCTGGTCTTTTCCATCTGCTTTTTCAGGCGCTTAAAGAGCCCAAACCGCTGTGTCCCGGCTTTCAGACCCTTTTCTTGAATGGAATCGGATTGATCAGACGCCTTTGGAGATTTCCGGCTAGAAGAATTATCTACCAGTTCTTTGGTCTCTGTCTGTTTCGCAAGCTCCTGGGAGTGAGGTCTCTTTAGTTCCTCTTTTTGTCCGACCTTTTTTTTAATCCATTTTTTGAACATTGCTTTTTTAAATAGGAATATATGATTTTTGTCTTTATAGACTTGCCAAAGTTGACCTTTATCTGATATTAACGTACTTGTATTTAATAGCAACTTCCCGGGAATAAAGCAAAAAATGCAACAGCCGTCTTTAGAAGCATTTGTCAAAACCTCATTTCTTGCCAGCCATGAGAGTTTTTCTCTTACTTATTCTTTCAAGGGACCTTCCTGGGTTTGCCCAATAGCATTGCTTTTTAACAAAATTTGGAGTTTTGTAAATTGCTCCAGAAAAAGAAGGGAATTCAGATGAACAAATCAGATCTCATAGAAGTTCTTTCAGAAGAGGTAGAACTGAACAGTCAAACAGCCGAGTTTGTAGTGGACGAAGTTTTTAATGCCATGACAGAGGCTTTAGTAAATGGAGACGGTGTGGAAATTCGCGGTTTCGGGAGCTTCAAAGTAAGAAAATATGATTCTTACACTGGCAGAAATCCCAAGACCGGCAAAAATATTTCGGTATCACCAAAAAAGTTGCCTTTCTTCAAGGTTGGGAAGGAATTGCGGGAGAAGGTAATAGACAAAGTAGGCCGAGGGATTAAATAGTTCTAGCCTATTTCTTCAATTTCAAAACCCTCGAGAAGTAGTTTTGCCGCAGTGACTCCAATTTGTTTGGTTATACCACAAGAAGGGCTTCCTGCTTTTAAGAGGCATTGCTTAACACCCAAGGTGTTTGCCAGAAAGACAGCCTGCTCAGCGCCTTGCTTAAATGCCTCTGTGACATCCTGTCCATCTATTGTCAAGACCTTTGCCTGACCAGTTAAGACATCCAGGCCGTTTCCATAACAGATATCAGCAGCCGGTCTTGGGGTCGTTAGGCCACCTAGTTGCTCGGGGCAAACAGGCAAGATGTTTATTCCCTTGAGCTTATCAATTAAGCGTATATCAAAATTGCTTTTTCCATTGTATCGACAGGAGACCCCTATCAGGCAGGCGCTAACAAGTATCATTATTGTTGTGAAAATATTCCTATTTTTGGAAGATCAACGGCGGTTTCCCAGGGGCTCTCTCTTCTATATGACCGATAACAAAGGCGTTTTCATTAAGTGCATGGGTCTGGAAAAGCAGGTCCTGTGCGTCTGACTCAGGTACTATGAGTACCATGCCGATACCGCAGTTGAATGTCCGGAACATTTCTTCTTCTGATATGTTGCCTTTTTCTTGTAAGAAACTAAAGATAGAAGGGATTGGCCAACTGTTTTTTCTGATCACTGCCCGGCAAGATTTGGGGAGTATCCTGGGTATGTTTTCCAGGAAAGCTCCACCTGTAATATGCACCATACCGGTGATTCGTTGTTGCTTTAGTAGGTGGTTGATTGTACTGGAATATATCTTCGTTGGTGTCAGTAATACTTCTCCCAGACTGAGTTCTCCGATCTCTGGTATCCTGTCCGAGACGGCAAGCCCCAGTTTTTCAAAACAGATCTTTCGCACCAGGGAGAACCCGTTGCTATGGAGACCTGTTGATGCCAGGCCTATTAAAACATGCCCTACACCTATTTCGGAACCGTCGATGATATTTTCTCTGTCCACGACTCCAACAACGAAGCCTGCAAGGTCATAGTCGTTTTCTGCATATAAACCCGGCATTTCAGCAGTTTCGCCGCCGATGAGAGAGCAACCCGCCTCTTTACATCCTTCTGTAATGCCCTGCACGACATCTGCTGCTTTTTCAGGATCCAGCTTACCTGTGGCAAAGTAGTCAAGAAAAAACAGTGGTTCAGCCCCACATACCAGTATATCATTAACACACATTGCAATGAGGTCGATTCCGATTGTCTTGTGCATGTTACACATGGCGGCGATCTTGATTTTGGTGCCTACGCCGTCGGTCGAAGAGACCAGCACAGGCTCACGGTAGCGATCAAGGTCAAGTGCGAAAAGTCCTGCAAAGCCGCCGATTTCTGTAAGGACTCCTCGCTTGAAGGTGGAGGCGACCATCGGCCGTATCCTTTTTACTAATTCATTGGCCTTATTTATGTCTACGCCTGCCTGCGCATATAGTGAATTATCTTTCACAACATCTTCCTCTTGTTCAGGAGTACTTGTATACCGTCTATCTATAGAAGTCAATCTGCATGTGGGAAGCGAATGCCCTTCCAATTCCTGGTTTTGCAAGCCGGTCATGCAGTCTGGAATTTCCAGTCTTTTAATTATTCACTTTGTCAATAGAAGCTAGCAGACTATTTTTGGGATTTCAAAGTATAATTCGGTGCAAATACATATTAAATTGCAATCAGTCTGCGGTTAAAACTTTTCAAAATTATTTTGAAAGTTGCCCTTGTTTGATTGGTCATATGTAGATTAAATTATTCGATGGACGTGGAAAAACGGCAAATGACTGACCAATATCCTGTAAAGCTGCTTATAGGCACTGATTATCCGATCATTGAAAAAATCCGATGTGCTGAGAGGCTTTTTCATATCTATGGCATGGAGTTATTGTCCGACAAGGAATTTCAATCTTTGTTTAATACTTACCGGAAGGCTATTCAGCGGTCATGGTTACAGGCTGAGATCATAGGACTTGTTGCCGAGTGTACTGATTGTGCTATCAATGATGGAGGTAGCTGTTGCGGAAAAGGTATAGAGGACCGTTTTGACGTGATTCTGCTTTTAATTAATCTCCTTATGGGTTGTAGCTTGCCCAAATCGCCATGGGATGAGACGGGGTGCTGGTTTCTTGGAGAGCGTGGCTGTATGATTCCTGCCCGGCATGTTATATGTGTGAATTATATCTGTAAAAGACTCTATAGTAGTCTTAAAAAAAATGGACTAAGGTTGCTCCAGGAAAAAGTAGTGTCGGAGACAAACGCTGGTTTTGCCTGTGAAGAAAGTATAAAAAAGTGGCTGAGGAATAAAGGACTTTGAATCACGAAAGATGGATGTCTAAGGCGTTGCACCTTGCCGCAAGTGCCTTGTCAAGCGGTGTTTTCCCAGTAGGGTGCGTCCTGGTATCCGGAGATTTAATTGTGGGGTCGGGAATTAGATCACATACTAGGCCAGAAGATATGAATGAGCTTGATCATGCCGAGATATGTGCCCTGAGGGACTGGATTGACAAGGGACGTATATTGGGGCATGGGAATGATACTGATATCACTGCATACTGCAATCTTGAGCCATGCCTTATGTGCCTTGGGGCACTTATTCTGAATGGCATCAAGAGGATAGTTTATTCCTATGAAGATGTAATGGGCGGAGCAACAGGCCTAGATTTTTCAAGGCGCCTGACTGGTGCGTCGGGGACTCTTGATGGTTTCTTTAATGAAAATCTTTATGCTAAGAGTCGTATCGAGATACTGGGGGGAATTAAGAGAACAGAGAGCCTTGCCCTTTTTAAGAGATTTTTCTCTGATTCGACACAATCCTACTGGAGAAACAGCTTTTTGTATAAATATACACTTGAATTGCCATGACAGGTCATTTTACATTGTATGAATATGAAAATTAGCCATCCGCCTGCTAGCGTTTTGGTATGATCCAGTTCTGTGTGGCTCTGTAGTTAATTAAAAAGTATTTTAAGCAGAATCAGCTATTGAAATTTATGAAAATAGAACGCCGAACAGTCCAGTTCCAGGCCAATACGAGGAATTTATTTTTCCATATACTTACTCAATGTAATCTACACTGTCGCCACTGCTACATCAATCCAGAACAGCACGGCAGACAGATCTTAGATGAGAGGACTCTGTCCCGTTGGCTTGCCATCTTTGCAGACAATCATTCCATCACCCAATTGCCCAATAACTCAACTCCTGAATCAACAAAAAACACTAATGTCATATTTCTTGGCGGAGAGCCCACCCTTAATCCTGCTTTGCCTCGCGCTATCAAGGAAGCAAGGCGATTAGGCTATGCCTCTATAACAGTGGACACCAACGGTTACCTCTTCAACGATATACTTGACAGGGTTTCTCCTGAAGCGCTGGATTATTTCAGTTTCAGCCTTGATGGTTCCCATCCGGGAGTCAACGATTTCATTCGGGGAGATGGGGTGTTTGATGTATGTACTTCTGGGATTAGAAGGGCATTAGAGAAGGGTTTCGGGGTGAGCCTCATTTTTACGGCAAGCCGCATGAATATCCACGATCTTGTTAATATGCCGCCGCTCTTAACAGACTTGGGTGTGAATCGTTTTTTTATACAGGTCATTGGTATCAGAGGCAAGCCCGCCAGTAAGGGAGAAATGTCTCTGCAGCTCAGCCGGGACGAATGGGAGGCAGTTGTTCCGGAAGTTGCGGGTAAGGCCGCTGAAAAAGGTGTACATGTAACATATCCAAAGGTTTTCTTAATGCCGGATGAGACATTTTCCTGCGCAGGCCTTGTTGCCGATAATTATTTTGTATTTCCTAATGGCAGGGTTTACAAGTGTCCTTTATGTGAAGACTATCCGATACACTCTGCGGAGATTGTGGACGGTGTTCTCAAAGAGCGTCCTCCAATAAGGGAGTGTGACCTTTTCTCACTTCAGATTCCCGAAGGCTGTGTGTTAAATAAAATACTTCATCCCGGAAACATCTCATATGACCATATAGGCAGGCCTATCAGCCGTATAGCTTGCTGCATGCTCAAGGAGGAGGTCCTGCCAGCATAGGGATGATATTTACCTTCCTGGATATCAGCCCCTGTTTCATGAGTATTTCAGCGGTCTGTTTCCAGGCCATATAGTCAATAGTTCCTATGGCGCTGGGACTTTCAGTAACTACAAGTGCTCTAGTTTCAGCAAGTTGCCGCTGTATAACTGGGATAGGGGTCTCCGGATCAAGCCTGCGAATCGACTGGGCCACTTTGAACTCCATTGCGGGGTCCATTGCATCCCTCCAGCCCTTTAGAACGGCTTCCGTGAAGACCTTGACCAGTTGCGGCTGCTCGCTGCAGACTTTTTTTGAGGTTATGAGGCAATTAGCCACGAATCGAATGCCAAAGGTGTTGGGGTTGAAAAAGCCGACTTGTTTTCCGGTTTGCACCATTTTTTTCTGGAGGATTATCCCCTGAGTATTACGATATACCGGCCAAAGCTCAACCTCGCCTTTCCAGAAGGGGTTGAAGTCGTAATGAACAGCATAGAGTTCCAGGTCATCCGGTCTGATTTCGTACATTCTCAAAAGCGCCGACAATATGGCCTCATCATTACCGCCATAGGTAACTCCGATACAAAGACCTTTCAGGTCTTGAGGGTTTAATATGGTCAGCTTGTCCTTAGCATAGATCCACTGAAGGGGATTGATCTGGAATATCTGGGCCAGTACCATCACGTCGGCCCCTTTGGCAACAGCTCGGATCACCTGATCTCCTGAGGCCACTCCAAAATGCGCCCTTCCAAGTTCCAGGTCCTTTATGGCATCCTGTTCTGGACCGCCTTCGCGAAGTTTTACATTGAGACCGTTGGCCTTGAATATGCCGGATTCTTGGGCCCATATTTCTCCTGCCACACTTGTGTTGTAAAGCCACTTGAGCCGACAGACCACCGGACTGCTGTTTACCGGCTTTACTTTGTTGTCCTTTGTTTCAATCTGGAGCTCTTCGTTTGAGGTGCATCCGGCAAGATAGAGGAGCAAAACAGGCCATATTGTTAGGGCATGCAAGCAACTACGGAGGTACTCCTTTCCGCACTTCGTTTCATATGGACTCATATCGGCCTGATTTTTTGTATGTCTTTTGTTCCGTTCAGATTATCTTTTTAATTTGCGTTTATAAAGGTATTTATGCGCAACTTCCCCTGGTTCCATCTTCTCAATGTCCACTTCCGCATTGAGCTTTCGCCAAACTTTACGGCACTCTGCCACACTTTCGTTAGTAGCAGGGCTTTCTCCGCCGGGAAAACTGGCAACTAGTTTATTGAGGATAACTGCAATTTCTGGGTACTTCCCAAGGATATCTTCGCGGACATAAGGGGTCAAATCGTATGGTGGAAAAAAAGATTTGTCGTCTGAGTATACATGCCAGCCATATTTGATAATGGAAGCGTCAGTGCTGAATACCATTGCGATATCGGTTTTGTGTCTTTTCAAGGCAATCAAGGAGGCTCCAGGAGTTCCGGTCCTGAGCATGCTTTTGGCTATTTTGAACTCGTAAAATTTTTCCAGGGCAGGTAGCCCATCCGGCCGGACTGAGAATTCAAAGTCGACAAATGTTTTGATATTTCCTTTCATCTTTTGATAAAATCCTGCCAGATCCGACAGCGTAGCCAATTTATGTTTTTTGGCAAAATCAGGCCAAGATACCACAGTGTAGGCATTATTGTTCCATATCGGCCCCAACCAGATAAAATCATTACTTCTGTCTTCCTCTTTTACAAGCTGATAAAGTCGATTATTATCAATGGCGTGCACATACTTTCGCTTTAGATGAATCATCCAGGCTGTCCCTGTATAGTCGGCACATATATCAATGTCGCCGGATTCCATTCCGGCTCTCAGTGCCATGGAAGTGAGGTCCGATCTCAAATCGACTTTGAAGCCGCTACCTTCCAGCATCTGTTTGATCAACTGACCGATAATATACTGTTCTGTAAAATTCTTGTTACCTACAGTTACTATTTTTTCAGCCGCTCGGCTTTCTATAGACCCGATTAATGCTAATGTCAGAACCCCCGCTACGAAATTGACTATATTGATTTTCCTGTTTCGCATCTTTCTGTTTCCTTTAAAAATCTCTTATATTCTGTAATCCGCAACTTCAAGACATCTCGGTCCGAATTTTCAGCCCTTGAGGTGTCATCCATTGTTCCAAACGTTCCAGGATAAAACCCAAGGTAATAGCAATAGCAGCAGTAGGTGCCGCTCCCTGAAGGATAATTAATGCCTCGCGGGCGAACAAGCCTGTCAACGTAATTTTTCCCAGACCTGTACCACCAACAAGAACAGCGAGTTCCGCAGTCCCTACCGTGATAACTGTGGAAATTCTGATTCCTGCCATGATTACAGACCTTGCCAAGGGCAATTCTATCCTGCGGGCGATCTGCATTCTGGTCAGCCCCATTCCTCTGGCAGCTTCTATGATCGCGGGATCGATATTTTTGATACCGGTAAAGGAATTGCGCAGTATGGGAAGAAGCCCGTAAATAACAAGGGCCACAATAGCTGACCGAAGACCGAAACCCAAAACAGGGGCCATGACAGCAATTACAGCCAGACTGGGGACTGTCTGCCCCACACTTGCTCCGCCGATAACAGGCAGTGCGAGTTTGTCAAAGCCTGGCCGGGTAACCAAGATTCCCAAGGATACACCGATGGCTGTGGCTATGACGACTGCTATGAATACCATCTTTAAATGTGCCCATATGCTGTAGAATATATCTCCATAAGTGAAGGTGTTGTAGATTCCAACCGTGCCCAAGCTGGTGATCCAGATGGTCATTCCGACAAGAAATACAAGAAGACCAACAAAAATTATCTGATGTTTCATTAGTTATCTTCCTTTTGGGCAGATTTTCTTAGAACCTCCCTGATTGCCTGAAATGTCAAGACGCCTTCTAACCTGTTATATTTATCGATTACAGCCAGAATATTACGGCCGGTGGCCAACATAATGGATATGGCTTCGCTGAGAGAGGCATTTTTGAAGATAGTGGTCGGCGAGATATCCATGACTTCCTTTACTCTTTGGCCTTTTTTAAAATCTGAGACGAGAACCCAGCCTAAAAATCCGCCTTTATCGTCCACTACCGGCAGCGAATCGATTCCTTCCCGGTCCATTAGTTCTCTGGCACCTTTTACACCCTCTTCCGGCTTTACCGTAGGAGGTGATCTCCACATGATTTCCTTCGTGCAGATTAACTGTAAACCTTTAAGTGCCCGATCTGTGCCGACAAAACTCGCAACAAAGTCATTTTTCGGCCTGTAAAGCAGATCACCAGGTGTGGCATACTGCACCAGCCTACCTTGTTTCAACAAGGCTATTCTGTCTGCTAATTTAATTGCCTCATATATGTCGTGGGTAACAAATATAATGGTCTTCTGTAAATCCTGTTGAATCTTCAGAAATTCATTCTGTAACCCTACCCGTGTTATCGGATCAATGGCTCCAAAAGGTTCATCCATCAGGAGTATAGGAGGATCTCCTCCCAGTGCTCGAGCCACACCTACTCTCTGCCGCTGGCCACCGGAAAGCTCACATGGATACTTGTCCATAAAGGCATCAGGGTCCATTCTCAAAAGCTCGAGCAGTTCCTTTGCCCGTTTTTTGCACTGTGCTCTTGGCCAGCCTTTAAGGGTTGGAACCGTTTCTATGTTTTCACCTACCGTCATATGAGGGAAAAGCCCAATATCCTGAATGGCATAACCTATGTTTCTTCGAAGGTCATTTTGGTCTATGCTGGTATTATCTATTCCATCGATAAATATTTTGCCGCTGGTTATAGAGCTCAGCCGGTTGATCATTTTCATTGCTGTAGTCTTGCCGCATCCTGAAGGGCCCAATAATACACACAACCCCCCTTGGGGGACCGCAAAGCTTACATTGTTTACCGCTTTTGTTCCATTAGGATAGATCTTGGTCACGTTCTCCAGCCTGATCATTTTCGTATTAGCTCCTTAATCCCTTGGGCGTAAACCAGCGCTCCAAAAGGGCCATGAGACCATCGATCAATAAAGCCAGAATGCTGACTGATATTCCTCCTATAACGATTAAATCCATTCGAGCATTTCTTAATCCTCGAAATATAGGAACTCCAAGCCCTCCTGCACCAATCAGGGCCGCGATGGCCGCAATCCCAATAGTGAGTATCATGGCATTTCTAATGCCGGCCATAATAACAGGGAGGGCAAGAGGCAGCTTAATTCTCAGGAGCAGTTGGCTTTCGCTCATTCCCATACCTTTGCCGGCATCGATCATCGTTTGATCAATCTGTCGAATCGCTGTATAAGTGTTCCGCAAGATAGGCAGTTGACTATAGATAACCAAAGTAATGACCGCAGGCAGAAGACCAATGGCACTCAGTCCCATGCAGTTGAGAAGGAGCATCAAGAGTCCAAAGAGGGCCAGGCTGGGAACAGTCATCATTATCTCTGCAAAATAGAGCACTACATCTGCTGTCTGTTTTCTACCTTTTTCCGCTATAAAGATCCCTGTTGTTACTCCGAGTATAGTTCCTATTACAACGGCAATCAGACTTATGTACAGATGATCTGTGATCCATCCTGCCACCATCATAGGATGTCGCATTACATATTGATATGCGCCTAACATGAACGTTCAGCAGATCTCATTCAGCATTTGAAACAATTATTCATATATAAATTGAACAATCCGAAGTCTATTTTTTTAATCTTCATGAGACTATACAAAAACTCGGCCAAAAAAATTAATTGCTTTGACAACTTCTCGATAATAAATTATATTATTAAAAAATATTTCAACTGAAAAATTTTATGCGCTACGCGGAAATGTCAAATAATGTCTAAGCAACCAGATCGATCAATTATCTATGAGGTTCCTCAAGCTTCTATCAAAGAGATCGTATACGAGATCTACAGACTCATGCAGGCGGGAAAACTTTACACTAAGGAACTAAACAAGAAGTACCAAGTAAGCGCTCCCCAACTCAACTGTCTTATCGCTCTGTATGAGAACGGGTCTCTTCCTCCATCCCAGATTGCCAAGCTAATTATGGTTAGTTCCAGTACGGTTACCGGGATAATTGATCGCCTGGAACTGAAAGGGCTTGTGACAAGGATGAGAAAATCTTCTGATCGTCGAGTGATTACGATTGAATTGACAGAAGTTGGAAGAGGCCTCGCACATAATGCTCCACCACCTATACAGCATAAGATCGTAGACGGGCTTAAAAGGCTTCCCAAAGGCGAGATAGAAGAGATAGTTCGAAGTCTGAGAAAGCTCACAAATATGCTCGATGTTCAGGACTTGCAAGTAGAGTAAACCATATTTCCAAAATTTTCTGTCTCCTTTGGACCTTGTTTAGAGGCAGTTCGAACAGCCTTCAGTGCCTGGGTCATTGATGGGACCCATGATAGGATCACGCAGCGGCTTGATGGGCCTTGACAATTTATATTTCTCTTTTATATCTTTATAGTTCAAATATTTCTATTTGGTGTTATTATAATAAAAATAATATGTAAACCCTATACTAGATACTAGTTGAAGCCTTTGTCAACAAGATGTGTGGTTAATTACGTTGCATTTTTAGAAACTAGTTAAAAGCCTGAGTGTCTGCGATGGAATCAATAACAATAAATCCAAGCGTTGAAACCAATAAATTGTCAAGGCATTTTGGTGCAGGTGGATGTCGTTGTTTTTCTAACTCGCTTAGCACAAAACTCGAGAGCTATAGCAATAGATTGGACAAGTTACTCCTGCCCAGGTTGCACTATCAAATTGAGAGAATCGATAACATCGGCAAGAGGTCAGTCTCTATCCATGGAGGTACAACCTTTATGAGCCAAAAGCTTTCAAGTGCTCTTGATGGTTCGAATGAGATTGTTTGCTTTGTGGCTACTATCGGGACTGTTATTGAGGAAGAAATTAACGATCTCATAGCCCGGAATCGTTTATCAGAGGCCTATGTTTTGGACGCTATGGGCTCTGTGGCCGTAGAGGATATGGTTGAGCAGTTTCATCAATGCAAGAAGTCGCCATTTTTTTCAGAAGACAAGTCAGTCACCTTGCGCTTCAGTCCTGGTTATTGCGATTGGCCGGTCACTGAACAGAAAAAGCTCTTCGGTCTGTTTGATTCAGAACCTCAAGGGATTGAATTGCTCGATTCCTGCCTTATGCAGCCGCGCAAATCGGTTTCAGGGGTCTTCGGTCTGGTTCATTGTTCGAGTTCTTCTTTCCAGCCTTATAATCCCTGTCGGCATTGTAAAAAGACTGATTGCATAGCAAGAAGGGTATAAAAAATTAATATAGACAAATGCTATTTAGAGCCGAGACAGTGAGAATATATGATTAGGGCCAAGAAGGGATTGTCCGGAGGCCAATACAGGCCTTTGACTGATCAAGATATTAAAAAAATTCACAAAACCAGCCTTAGGGTGTTTACCGAGGTTGGGGTTCAGGTGAATTTTGCTGAAGCAAGGGAACTTTTTCGCAAGGCAGGGGCCGAGGTAGCTGATGTCAACGGAATAGTCAAAATTCCTGGTGATCTTGTGGAAGAATTGATCCATAAAGCGCCTTCTGTTATTCAGCTATGTGGCCGTGAGGAAAACGGCGAGTGGGATTGTGAGGTCGGAGGCGACAGGGTCTATATGGGAACCGGAGGTACGGCCCTGAACGTACAGGATCCAGGGTCTCGGAATTGCCGCAGGGCCATACTGCAAGACATTGTAAATATGGCCTGTATTGTGAATGCTCTGGATAACATTCATTTTTACATGCTCAACGTGTACCCCAGTGATCTCCCCGTGGAGGATGTGGATGTAAATCGCTTTGGTGCTGCATTGAATCATACTCGAAAGCACATAATGGGTGGAGTATATACTGTTGGTGGCGTAAAAAACGTCATCAAGATGGCTGAAATCATAGCAGGTTCTCCTGAAAGGCTGCGGGAACGGCCTTTTATCTCTATGGTAACCTGTCCCATCAGTCCCTTTAAACTGGATGAAAGATATGGGCAACTTACAATGGAAGCTGCCAGAAATCGTATACCAGTAGTGGTGCCGACAGAGCCCCTTTGCGGTGCGACAGCACCCATTACTCTTGCTGGAAACCTAGTGGTACAAAACGTAGACACCATGGCTGGCGTCATGTTGGCCCAGCTTACCAGCCCGGGGACTCCCACCCTGTATGGTTGCATCTCTTCCATCACGGACCTGCGCGACATGAAGTATCTTTCAGGCGCTGTGGAGATGGGGCTTATGAATGCGGCTGCCTCCCAGATGGCCAGATTTTATCAGCTTCCCATATATGCTACCGCAGGCATGTCTGATGCCAAGATGAATGATGCACAGACAGGATATGAGTCCGCAATTACCAGTTTGATGGTGGCACTGGCAGGAGGCAACTGGATACATGACGCAGCGGGATTTTTAGAATTTTGTATGACGGCATCGTATGACAAGTTGGTTGTTGATAACGAGATCATCGGTATGGTTATGCGGGCCGTGGAGGGCATCGAAGTCAATGATGAGACCCTGGCCTTTGATTTGATAAAGAAGACGGGTCCGGGAGGTCACTTCGTCTCTGCGCGACATACACGAAAACATATGCGCTCCGAGCAATACGTTCCCTGTCTGAGTGACCGTGAAGAACGATCGAAATGGCAGGCTGCGGGTTCCATAAATGCTACTGAGCGGGCTACTAAAATAGTTAATGAAATTTTGAATAGTCCGATGCAACCTGCTGTTATGTCGGATCTCAGTAAAAGGATAAAGACGGAGATCCCTGGATTGAGATCCTTTGTTATGGACTAAATGAGGAATTTTTGTGATTATCATTGGAGAAAAAATCAATGCCACCCTTACTGGCATAAAATCCATAGTACTGAAACAGGATAGTGCCGGGCTTCTGGATATGGCAAAAATCCAGGCTGCCTCCGGGGCTGATTTTATAGATGTGAATGTTGGAACTGGCGTTGGGTCTCGAGAAGACGAAATCGTTGCCATTAAATGGGCGGTTAAGACGATTCAGGGAGAGATAGAGATCCCTCTTTCTATTGACAGCGCTGATCCCTGCG
>Ga0180433_10005565_pt1 | contig 16934 bp, 15 predicted proteins | sample SS_ome_8_FD_132980 | JGI IMG/M metagenome (GOLD analysis project Ga0180433, IMG submission 132980) | Hypersaline lake sediment archaeal communities from the Salton Sea, California, USA - SS_1_D_1 metaG | ecosystem: Environmental > Aquatic > Non-marine Saline and Alkaline > Hypersaline >... | reverse complement strand
GGCAAATACATTGCAAGTCCCGCAAGAGGAAATTATGGCTTATTTAACCAATATTCTGTATATAATTTATCGCGCCAAGCAAATTGAAAATCAATTTCAAAATTAAAGAGCCAAGCTCAAAGAGTCGGCTTTTTTTAAAATTTGACTTATTTATGATAATATGATAATTTAATTTGTTAATGCACCTTAAGCAAAAAAGGAGGTTGTCATGAAAATGACTTCAAAAGACATCAGTGCCAATTACAAATTGGCAAGAGATGAGCAAATGATCAATAACTTTCTTTCAAGCTTTGCTGAAAAAAATCCTGTTTTATTCCAATTTATCCTTGACACTTTGAGATATGTTTCGGATCTTGATGTCAGCAAGGTTTTGCGCAGAGTTTTTGCGTTGACTTTGAACTTGATCGATATTCCTGTTTTAAAGTTTGATAATTTGGCTCAAGTTTATATTTTTCTTGACGATAACGAGCGTTTGCTTGAAAAATTTATCAAGGAATTTGATCATGATAACGGCAATCTGGCGCTCTCGATTGCCATTGCCTTGCGCGCCAATACGCAGGAAGCTGAATACAAACATGTGAAAGTTGCTTATCTTTTAATTTTAAAGGTATTATTCATAATCTACATGGCAGAAAATGATTTTTTTCGTGTAAATAATAAAGAAGCCGCTTAATCGCGACTTCCTTTTTATTTAGTTTTATTCTTTTATTTCTTGTACTTTTTTTAACACTTCTTGCATGGCATGCTTTGCAGCTTGTTCACGACGCTCAGCATCAAGCTTTGCTCTTTGTTTTTCAGCCTTTATTCGTAAAGTTTCTTTACCCCTTGCTTTTTCAAGTTTTTCAGCCCCTTGCGCCATGATTAATTTTGCAAACCGTTCTTCCAGTTCTGAATCAGTTAAGTCTTTGACTCCTTCGTAAAAAGCAGGCGCAGTAACAGCGTTAATAAGTTTGTTTTTGAAATTTTGATCAGTAATGTTTTGTGATGCAAAAATTTCTTCTAGAATAAAAGTTGCTCGCTGTGTATATTGCTGAATTGTTTCTGGAATTTTTTCTTGGTTTAATTCAACAGTTGCTTCGTCAAGTGGAGAGTCAATCTTTAGTGCTGGAAATTCTTGTGTTTCCTCGTATTTACTTGGTGGAGCAACAACTTTTACATCGGGTTCTTTTTTGGACATTGCAGGATCTGTTAAAGTGTCTTGCTCGGCTCTTGATTTTGGCAGTGGCATGCCTTTTAATTTTGGCGCATTCTTTCTTGGAGGAACATGCTCCCAAATGGTTTCATCTGTGGCCGGTTTAGTTGTTATTACAGAAGGAGTGTCACCTTTTGATTTGCGAACTAATTTAAGCTTTCTTGATTTTTGCTCTTTGGGTGATAGAGCTGGAAGTGATTCAATAGACATATTTTGAAGACTAATTAATTCTTAATAATAAATTATAGCAAATTTTGTTAATTTTGTCAAACGCGTATTTTGCAATTTATCTTTATTTCAGTTATAATTTTAGCATAATTATAAATAAATCTCAAAAAAATAGGGATTAGTAAATAGGAATTAGTAATTAGGGTGCCAGCATATCTTGTATATCCTGTTTATCCTATCTGTCTTTTTAATCTTATGTCAGAACAAAATGAAGAACAAATTCGTTTGCAAAAGCTGGAAAAAATTCGCAGCGCAGGCATTAATCCATATCCTGAAAAGTATGAAAAAAAACATACTTTGATGGAATGTTTCGAATCCAAAGAAGGCAAAAAAGTAAAAACAGCTGGCAGAATAATCATGTTTCGCGACATGGGCAAGCTGACTTTTGCGCATTTGCAGGATGAGTCGGGAAAAATGCAAATTGCGTTTAAACAAGACGATCTTGGCAAAGATGAGTACAAGCAGATGTTGAAAATGATTGATCTTGGTGATTTTATCGGAGTTGAGGGCGAGACTTTTGTAACGCACAAAGGCGAAAAATCAATTTTAGTAAAAAAGTGGACTTTTCTTGGCAAAGCGCTCAAACCATTGCCGGAAAAATGGCATGGCTTAAAAGATACTGAAGTAAAGTATCGCCAGCGTTATCTTGATCTTATTTCAAATCCGGACACAATGAAGCGTTTTCAATTGCGCAGTGACTTTATCAGAGCTTTGCGCGAGTTTTATTGGAAAAACGGATTTCATGAAGTTGAAACACCGACACTGCTTCACAACGCGACCGGCGCGCATGCTAAGCCATATGTAACTCACAACAATGGACTTGATATTGACGTTTTCTTGCGTATTTCTCATGAATTGCCGCTCAAGGAATTGATAGTCGGCGGTTTCGAAAAGATTTTTGAGATCGGCAAAGCCTTTCGTAATGAAGGAATTGATCCATCGCATTTGCCGGAACATACGCATTTGGAACATTATTGCGCGTATTGGAATTTTGAAGATAATATTGAGTTTACGGAAAAAATGTTTGATTATATTTTTGATATGCTGAAACTTGATCGCAAAATAAAAGTTGCTGGCAAGGACGGCAAAATTAAGGAAGTTAATTTTAAAACTCCATGGAAACGAATTGATTATGTTGATCTAATTAAAAAAGATTGCGGAGTTGATGTTTTGTCATATCATAATGTTAAAGACTTGGTTAAAGATCTTAAAGCAAAGAAAATTGAAGTCGAAGATATGGATAAAGTCGGCATGGCGACTCTGATTGACAATCTTTACAAAAAAGTCTCAAGACCAAAAATTGCCGGACCTGTTATTCTTTATAATTATCCTGTTGAACTTCAACCTTTGGCTCGGCGCAGTGATAAAAACCCAGAAATCGTTGAGCAGTTTCAGCTTGTTGTTAATGGTTGGGAAATTGTCAAAGCTTACTCAGAGCTGGTTGATCCGATTGATCAGCAAAAACGTTTTGAAGAACAAGCTAAGCTAAAATCTGCTGGTGATGAAGAAACAATGGAAGTTGATTATGAATTTGTTGATGCAATGAAATACGGCATGCCGCCAATCTCGGGCTGGGGCATGGGAGTTGATCGATTGCTTACAATTTTAACTGAGCAAGAAAATTTAAGAGATGTGGTTCTTTTCCCTCTGATGAGACCAAAGGAATAATAAAATTCGAAATTTTAAATTCGAAATTCAAATGAAATATTTCATATTTGAGCTTTGATATTTGATATTTTTAATATGTTAGATATAAAATTTGTCCGCGATAACGCGGAAATGCTGCAAAAAGTTGCGCAGCAAAAAAACATAAAAATCAATTTAAAAGAGTTAATTCAGCTTGATGATGAACGTAAACAGATTTCAGCGCAAGTAGAGCAATTGCGTAGTGAAAAAAATCAAGTTTCAAAACAAATTCCTCAGATGGGCGAGGCAGAAAAAAGCGCGGCTCTGAATAAAATGAAACTGGTTGATGAAAAGCAGACCAAGCTTGAGCAAAAATTAAAACCGCTTTTGGAAAAACACAAAGAAATGATGTTGCAAGTGCCAATGTATATTCGCGAGGATGTGCCCGTTGGTGCGGATGACAGTCAAAATCAAGAAATTGAAAAATGGCCAGAGGATGGCGATTTGCCACAGTTTGATTTTGATCCAAAAAGCCATGAACAATTGGGCAAAGATCTTGATATTATTGATTTTGAGCGTGCGGCCAAGGTTGGCGGCGCCAGAAGTTATATTATGAAAGGCGATGGCGCGCGATTGGAAAGTGCGCTTCTTAAATACGCGCAAGATTTTATCACACGTCGCGGTTATACGCTGATGGACGTGCCGGTGATTGTAAATCGCAATAATTTGGTAGGCACAGGTCATTTTCCTGGCGAAGAAAGCGAGATTTACTATTTTGAGCGTGATGACAAGTATTTGGTTGGAACTTCTGAAGTGTCAATCGCAGGATATCATCAAGATGAAATTTTATCTGAAAAAGATCTGCCAAAAAAATACGCCGGAGTTTCCGCTTGTTTTCGGCGCGAGGCAGGAAGCTATGGCAAGGATACGCACGGTCTTTATCGTGTGCATCAGTTTTACAAAGTTGAACAGTTTGTTATTTGCAAAGATGATCCTGCCTTAAGCCATAAATATTTTAACGAACTTTTGAATAATTCAAAAGAATTTTTGCAGTTTTTAAACTTGCCGTACCGAGTCATGAATATTTGTACAGGTGATATGGGGCGAGGCAAACATTATATGAATGATATTGAAACATGGATGCCAAGCAGGAATTCATACGGCGAAACTCATTCTTGTTCAGAACTTTTAGATTTTCAGGCGCGTCGGTTGAATTTGCGTTACAAAGATGAAGATGGTCAGATTCATTATTGTTATACTTTGAATAATACGGTTGTTGCCACTCCGCGTATTTTAATTCCGATTTTAGAAAATAATCAAAATGCTGATGGAAGTATTACAATTCCGGAAGTGCTCAGGCCGTATATGGATAATCAGGAAAAGATTAATCACCAATAATCAAATTCCAATCACTAAATTACCGCTCTGTCGCCTGCCTGTCGGGCAGACAGGTAGTCTCGCGTAGCGGACTGCGACAAGGTATATTTTAATTATATTTATGCCAATAAATTGCAAACAAATAAAACAAAAACTCGACGCGCTGGAAACGGCAGTGGGGGAGTTTGAAGTGGAATATAAGGAAAAGTCTGATTTAGAAAAGTTATTGGAGATGAAAAAAGCACTGCAAGAGCAAATACACGAAATTCATAAAGAAATTGTTAGAGAAAAGATGATTGATTGGGCAAAAGATCTTAGTAGTTTTAGAGTAAGATATGGCGAGCAAATTGAAAAAGCAATTGATGATAATATTGATTTTACAAATCCGGGGGAATTAGTTTGGCACGGGGAGCTGAATTTGTTTAATGATAAACAGGTTAAAGAAATTTCAAAAGAACTGCAAGTAATTGATGGAAATTTAGTTCTAACTGACTGTGATCATTTAACAAAATTACCAAAGAAAATGAAAGTCAATGGTAATGCTAATTTTTTAGCATGTGATTACTTAGAAGAGTTGCCTCATGAGTTTTATGTATCCAAGAAATTATTCTTAACAAATTGTAAAAAGTTAAAAAAAATTCCTGACGGATTAGATGCTCTTGAAATGGATATAACCGGTTGCAATGGTTTGCAGGATATTTCTGATGATATTAAAATTAGAAAGAGTATATGGATGTATGCAGATTTTCATTTAAAAGATAAAATTGAGAAATTGAAAAAGCAGGGAAAAATTCGAAGCATTAATTATGTTGTTAGAAATAATTAATTTATGAAAACGTGGGTAGAAATTAACAAACAAAATTTATTATACAATCTTGAACAGTTTCGGAAGCGCATTGATAAAAATGTGTTTTTAACAGCTGTTGTCAAAGCAAATGCGTATGGACATGGTCTGGAGCAGGTTGCGCAGATTGTAAATGAAAAAGCTGATTGGTTTGCAGTTGATTCTGTTGACGAAGCATTGATTTTGAAAAAACAGGGGATTGATAAACCAATCTTAATTTTGGGTTACACTGTGTTTGATCGATTGCACGAGGTTGTTGAAAATAATTTTCATCAAGTTGTGGCAAACTTGGAAACAATTCAAAAACTTGATCAGCTTACAAAAGAAAAGGGCAGTGAGGTGAATGTTCATTTGAAAATTGAAACAGGCACTTCGCGTCAAGGGATTTTTGAAAAAGATTTGGATAAGTTTATAGAATATTTTTTGAATAATAAGCTGTTGAAATTAGCCGGCGCTTCGACTCATTACGCAAATATAGAAGATACTACAGACCATACTTTCGCGCAGTCCCAGTTGGAAAAATATAATAAAGCAATAGAAAAAATAAAAAAAGCAGGATTTACTGATTTTGTAAAACACACTGCTTGTTCCGCTGCCGGCGTATTATTCCCAAAAACACATTTTGATTTGGTGCGCATTGGAATAAGTATGTATGGAATGTGGAGCTCAAAAGAAACTCAAGCTAGTGCCAAACAAAAAGGAATTGAATTTAATCTAAAACCAGCCTTGACTTGGAAAACAAAGATCGCACATATCAAAGAATTACCAGCTGGCGCAACAGTTAGCTACGGTTGCACAGAGAAATTATCAGCCAAAACAAAAGTTGCTGTACTGCCGGTTGGTTATTGGGATGGATTTGATAGGGGACTTTCAAGCGTTGGCAATGTCTTGGTTCACGGAACTCGCTGCAAAGTGCTGGGACGCGTTTGCATGAACATGGTTGTGATTGATGTTAACCATCTAGCAGATGTGAAATTGGAAGATGAAGTTGTTTTGCTGGGAAAACAGGGGAGTGAAGAAATTAGTGCCGAGGAAATCGCGCAGAAGTGTAATACGATTAATTATGAGGTTGTTACGCGGATCAATTCCGGCATAGCAAGGATTATTGTTTGAGGGATTTATGTGGTTTATATCAAATATCAAACATCAAATATCAAAAATACATATTAAAAATAAAAAATCCATCTTGCAGTCTATCTTGTATATCCTATTTATCCTGTTATTTTATGTCAAAAATTAAGGAGAAATACCAAAAAGATTACAAAAACATTAGCTATAAAAACCCGCGTTTGATTCAAAAACAAGAAAAGCGCAAGAAAAAAGCAAAAAAGTTAGTTTTGCTGATAATTGCGGTAATCATAGCTGCTGTTTTTTATTTTATTTTTTTTTCATACTATTTTCAGATTCAGCAGGCTGAAGTTGTCGGCTTGAAAAACGTTAAGCAAGAAAATATTGATCAAATTGTGAATGAATATCGATTTGGTAAAAAGTTTGGTATTTTTTCAAAAAATAATTATTGGTTTTTTAATAAAAACGATTTAAAAGATAAGATCAGTAAAAACTATAAATTTGAAAATCTTGAAATAGAAAAGCAGCTGCCAAATTTGGCTTTGATCAAGATCAAAGAAAAAAAAGCGCAGCTGGCTTGGCTGACAAATAATCTTTGCTATCATCTGGACACAACCGGTCTAGCAATAGAGTTTTGCGAAGGCGAGGATAATTATCTGCGTATAAAAGACATGACTGATCAGCCGATTGAAATCGGAGACGCGCCACTTTCGGAAGATGAACTGGATTATTTTATTGAATTAATGTATCAAGTCAATCGAATCGGGCAGGAGCAATTTTTTGTGGAAGGCATGGAAAAAACAGATAATAATATTGAAATTAAAACCAATACGAATTTTAAAATTTTTGTAAATCAAAGTTTGGGAGTAGAGGAACAGCTGGCAAGATTGGAATTTTTGTTAAGTCAAAATGAAATAAGAAATAATCTGGTAAATATTGAATATTTTGATTTGAGGTTTGGAGAGAAAGTGTATTATAAGTAATTAGGGAATAGGAATTAGCAATTAGGGTATTTGAAGATTTTTAATAACTAGCAGCAACGCGCCGTGGCGCGTTGCTGCTTAATAAATATATTTAAATTTTTCTACTCTATTTTGATTGCTAAAATTGTACGACACTAGGTAATTGGAATTAAAAGTTGAAAAGAGTAGTGCATGGCTTAGAATAATTAGAAAAATTTATAAAAAGGGTAGAGAAATAAAAAATTTAAGAAATTCAAATTTTCCTTGTTAAATTTAAAAAATTGAAAATTTTAAAAATTTTTTTTTAAAAATATAATAAAATGAATCATATTATTCATGAAAAATCTTATTTTTTGCAGATAAATATAAAGGTTAAATATTAGGTAAAAATCACTATTCTCCACCATGAGAATAGCCAAAATTAGCGATTATTGAGATGCGCGATATTGTACTAAATTTAGCCAAAAAACAAGGCTCAAAATTGCGTTCTAAGAAGCGCTTTTTTTGTTGAATGCTATGGTATTCAAAACTTGTAAATTTTTCAGAAAAATTAATTTCTCTGCATATCTAACATATATATTTAATTGTAGTAGCAACGCGCCGCGGCGCGTTGCTACTACAAGAATGATTGTCTATGTGGATATTTATATTATCAAGACTGATAATGCGTGCTATTATAAACTTATGCATACTTCTCTTAATCAATATTGTGCGAAGTTGGAAATGAAAACTTGAAACCGGAAATTCGAAATTAGGGTTTACTGAATAGGAAATCGCAGAAATGCTTTACTGTTTACTCTAGCCTACCTTAATTTATACATTATATTTTCTGATTTGTCTTTTTCATTGTAGCCTACCCCAATTTCTTATTTCAAATTTCTAATTTCAAAAATATGTCCATGAAAAAGTCCTCCACCCCACTTATAAATCACATTTCAGATTTTCTGGATTATCTTGAAATTGAAAAAGGTTTGTCATCAAAAACTCAAGAAAATTATTCACGCTATTTAAAAAGATTTACAAACTGGCTGAAAAGCAAGAAAAAAGACGCACTACTTCCCCATCAGATCACACCTGAGCTTGTTTGGGATTATCGAGTTTACTTATCTCGTCAAACAAACAATGAACACACTGACAGCCCTCTTAAAAAGTCAACACAGAATTATTATTTAATCGCTTTGCGCGCGTTTCTTAATTTTTTTGCTGATCGTGATATTATTTCCCTGCCCAGCGAAAAGATTAAGCTTGCCAAACAAGCAAAAGAAAAAGCAGTTCATTTCCTTAAGTTAGAACAGCTAGAAAAACTAATTACAGCGCCGGATGTGTCGGAAATTGCCGGCCTGCGTGACCGCGCGATTCTTGAAACTCTATTTTCAACAGGAATGCGCGTGTCAGAATTGGTAAAACTTGATTGCGAGCAGTTTAAATTAAAAAACAATTCAAAATTTTTAGAATTAAACATCACCGGCAAAGGCAATAAACCGCGCACAATTTATTTTTCAGAGCGTTGTTTGGGTTGGATTAAAAGATACATTGAAAAACGTCAGGACTTGGACAAGGCATTATTTATAAATTATCGTCCAGGAGCTGAAAAAGCTGAATCACGCCGACTGACAACGCGCAGTATTGAAAATATTGTAAAAAAATACGCCAAATTGTCAGGCGTTTCGCTTGCCACTTCTCCGCACACTTTGCGTCATTCATATGCAACTGATTTATTGACCAACGGCGTTGATTTGCGCTTGGTGCAGGAATTCCTTGGCCATCGCAATATTCAGACAACCCAGATTTATACGCATGTGACGAATAAGAGGTTGAAGGATGTTTATCTCAAGCATCATGGACTGTCAAATCAAAATCCAAAATTCAAAACTGGGCTTTAGCCCAGGTCTGGTGCTTTAGCGCCAAGTCACGACACGCAGCTTCTGTCTACGCTCTGCGAGCTCCAGTCTACGCTACATGAGCTATGACTGACAGGTCGACAGACAAGAAAGCAGCGAACCCGCCTTAAAAGACGGTCTTGGGAATCAAATTTTAGACTTTGGGTTTTTAATTCCTAAAGTGCATTGCCAAAATACTATCTTTTTTCACTTTCTCAATATTCCTCTCCACCTGCCGATAAAAAGCAGGATAATGCTGGCGCACGATCCACTTGCCGCGGTGAAATTGGCGGTAAGGCGGTTTTTGCAAATGCGCGATCTCATGACAAAGCGTGCGAATCAAACTATTCAAGCTCTTTGGCTTCATGGTTTTCGGAGTATAAATATCCAGAACAATTGTTCTGGTTTTTAAGTTAATATAACCTAACGTATAATTTTTATTGCTCTTGCTCCCCCGCCTGTTCATAGCGCGCATTTGAATGTTTTTTACTTTGATAATTTCACAAATACGCGTAAAAAGCATTTGAGCAAGTTCTTCATGGCAATTCATAGGAAGATGAAAGGATAAAGGGGAAAGATGAAAGTAAAAAGGTGAAAGGAGGAAAGGAAAAGATGAAAGAATTAAATTTTCCACTTTTCACTTTCATCTTTATATTTTTTAAGGAAGATAATCCAACGGATTAACCGGAATTCCATTTAAACGAACTTCAAAATGCAAATGAGGGCCGGTACAAAGTTGACCAGCTCCCGGAGTACCCGGGATGCCGCCGGTCGCACCAATTACTTCGCCTTTGGCAACATATTCATCAGCCTGAACGTCAATCCGGCTAACATGTCCGTAAACGGTTGACAAGCCGTCAGCATGAATAATGGCAATATAACTATAGCCCATGCCGGCGTCTTTTGCTTTTAAAACATAGCCTTCGGCAGCTGCGCGCAGAGTTGTTCCTTGCGCGGCTCGGATATCGATTCCCGGATGTTCAAACAAGTATCGAAACGGATATTCAGGATCATGAAAGTATGCTGTAATATAATTTTTCGGCACTGGCCAGCTCAGCGAAGCGTCGGTTAGCGATGGTTTGCTTTGTTTTTGCTGTTCCAGCTTTTTGCGCGCTTCTTGTTCCAGATTATAAATCAACGCGTTTATGTTTTCTTGTTCGCGCTTGGCTTGCTGATAAAGTTCTTGGAATTTTGCTTCTGAATTTTTTGTGTCAACCAATAAATCATCCTTGTACCCGATTTCAGAATCTAGCTCAACTTTTTTTAGTTCCAATTGATTTTGCAAATCTTGAAGTTGTTCTTCCTTGTCTTGAAGTTCGTCTTTTTTGCTGTCCAATTCTTTTTTTTCGGATTTAATTGTTGACAACGAATCTTGCAAACTGATTTGCAGGTCTTTTAAATATTCACCTTGATTAAAAAAATCAGATATTGAATCATTTAAAACAAATATTTTCAATGGATTTTCATTGTCAGATTTTTGAATAGCGCGCAGAGTTTCCGACAAATTGTTTTTATGGCTGTTGATCTGATCTTCAGCTTTGATTATTTTTAGTTCCAGTTCCCTTGTTTCCAGTTGAACTTGACTGATTTCCTGATCAGTTGCTTTGATATCAAGTTCTGTTTTGGCAATTTGGTTTTCCAAAATCGCCATTTGATTTTCCAGTGATGCTGCTTCTTTTTGCTTGGCGCGGATATTATTTTGATAAATAGCGATTTGTTTTTTGATTTGCTCGATCTCGCTTTTCTTGTCTTCTATTTGCTCATTAAGTTCATCAACGTTTTGCGCCATAGCAAAATTCGGCATTAGCATCAATAAAGCCAAAATAACAATCAAGATTTTTTTCATGTTGTTCATGCTTGTATTATAGCATCTTTAAGGTGAAAGGGAAAACTGGAAAGTGGAAAGATTTGTTGTTTCAAAACTCGGCTTTAGCCGAGGTCGCTCAGCTTTAGCTGAGTATATATGCAGCTAAACCAATTTAGCAATAATATGCTTAGCTTTACTTAATCTTGCCCCGCCTTGCTTCAACTCTCCTCGCCTTGCCCCGCCTTGCTTCGACTCGCTTCGATCGCCTTTTTTATTCGTTCCACTGTTTTATCTTTTCCCAGTGCCTCGGCAATTTCAAACGGTCCAGGAGATTTTTCTCGTCCTGAGAGTGCAAATCGCATTGGCCAGAGCATGCTACCATTATCAAGGCTGTTGTTTTCAATAAATTCAAAAACAATTTTTTCCAGATTTTCTTTTGTAAATTCATGTTTACTGATTTTACTGAAAAGTGTTGCCAAATTCTGCAAATTTTGCAGAGTTTTTTCTTGATCAGATTTTTCCCAAATCAGTTGTTTGGCATCATATTCAAGCTCTGGTACAAAAAAATATTTTGTATGACAAGCAATATCGCTAAGTTTTTTTATTCTTTCTTGTTCAAGTGATAGAATTTTTTTAATAAATCCGGGTTTTACGCTCTCCCCTGTTTGATTGATTTTAACATTGATTTTTCCCGGAGTAATCAGTTCACTCATAAATGGCAAACATTTTTCGTAAAATTCGTCCAAACTTAGTTTTCGAATGTATTGTCCATTGATCCAGTCTAGTTTATCAGTATCAAAAACAGCACCTGCTTTGTGTACATTGTCTAGTGAAAACTGTTTTTCTAGCTCATTTAAAGTATAAACTTCCTGGTCAGTACCAGCGTTCCAGCCCAGAAGCGCGATAAAGTTTAGTAGCGCGTCTTTTAAATAACCTTTATTAACAAAATCACTAACACTGGTATCGCCATCGCGTTTGCTCATTTTTTTCTTGTTTTTATTTAAAATCGGCGGCAAATGCGCAAATTGCGGCGCGTTCCAGCCAAACGCTTCGTACAGCAGAACATGTTTTGGTGTGCTGGCAATCCATTCATCACCGCGCAGGATTTGTGTAATTTTCATGAAATGGTCGTCAATAACGCTGGCAAAGTGGTAGGTTGGAAAGCCGTCGGATTTCATGAGTACGTAATCGTCAAGATCTTTGGTATTTACAACAATTTCTCCGCGAATCAGGTCTTTAACAACAACATCCTTGTTTTCCGGCATTTTAAAGCGAATCACATGTGGCTCGCCTTTGGCCAGCAGCGCGTTGACTTCGTCTTTTGACAGATTGCGGCAAAATCCATCGTATTTTGGCGCTTTTTTGTTTTTTACTTGATCTTCGCGCAGGTCGTCTAGCCGCTCTTTACTACAAAAGCAGTGATAAGCCTTATTTTTATCCAAAAGATGTTGGATTTGCTGTTGATAGATTTCCAGACGTTCTGACTGAATATATGGTCCGTACTCGCCTGTTTGTTTTATTTTATTATCACTTGTTAATTCAGGACCTTCGTCAGCTTTCATGTCAGCCCAGTTAATCACAGCCAGCAGGTCTTCGATCGCGCCCGGAACAAATCTGCTTTGGTCAGTGTCTTCTACGCGGATAATAAATTTACCGCCATAATGTTTTGCAAACAAGTAATTATAAAGAATAGTGCGCAATGTGCCTAAATGCACCATACCTGTTGGGCTTGGCGCTATTCGTACGCGTGGGTTTGTGAAGTTTATTTTTTGCATATTTGTTTTGTTAATGTTTTGCGAGGAGCATAGTGACGAAGCAATCTGTTGTTGTATGTCGCATATCAGCTCAGCCTGTCATGTCATTGCGAGGAGAGTAAAGTAGCTATCGCATAAAACAGGATTGCGACGAAGCAATCTGTTACAGGTGCTTTGCATGTAATTCGCCCCATATGCGGCAATGAAGATTAACAGATTGCCGCGCTCCTCCGTCGCTCGCAATGACAGAGGTGGGGCTTAGGCTTGTTTTGCAATGACAGATAGGGAGCTAGATTGTTCATAAAAACATATAATCAACTGTAAAACATTATACTTTATCATTCAAATAAAGTAAACATTGTTCCCCCTGCCTAACACATTACCTTAGCTAAAATAAGCCATTCCCTGTGATTTGCTTGGTACGGGGCTTGACAAAAAATAAAATGTATGCTATAATGTGCTATTCACGATACGAACAGGTTACGAATTACCCGTGAACCAGTCGCTATGCTCCGGTTCAGGGCAAGCGAATCTAACGAATGTACGAATTGACTTAAGAACTGAATAATTACGAATTACGAATTTAACGAATGTACGAATTGACTTAAGAACTGAATTACGAATCATTACAAATATACGAATTCACTGAAAATGATAATTGCTCAATAAATTAATATATAGCAAGATGTTCCGCGATCCGTGTTCCGTGATCCGCGATTATCAATTTCAAGCATCACAATTGCATTTCGTTGATTAATACTTGGCACGCTGTTCTGCGTTCTGGGTTCTACGATCCGCGATATGCAGCTGCGATCCTTGAAAACAGGTTAGAAATAGGAATCACAAACCGCCCTTCAGGGCAAACGAAATTCCAATTGAAAGGAAGAGAATCATGACGGAAACCACTCTCAAGAGCATCGAAAACCTGCAGGCCTATGTGGACGCCACCGGCGGTCTCGAGTTCCTGACCTGCGACGAACTCGCGGAGAAGGGCTACGAGATCTGCAGCGCCGTGACGCACGAGCCGATCGGCGACAGCCGCGGCGTGCGCGTGTTGAAGCTCGTGCCCAAGGCGCACGACCTGGTGACGTCGGTGCTCTTGACCGACAATGAGGCCCGCGTGGCCAAGGACGAGCTCATCGCCAAGCTCCGCAAGGAGGGCGACGAGACGTTCGTCCGCTATTACCACCTCCGCGACAGCCTGCAGTTCCACCGGGATCGCGAGGCGAGGGCGCAGGAGCGGGAGGCCGCGCAGGCGCAGGCCGCGCGCGAGCACTTCGTCTCGCTCGAGCTCACCAACCTGGACGGGGATCACTACCTCGGCCAGGACGAGATCGAGATCGGCGCGATCAGCGAGCTGCTCAAGCGCGCGATCCGGTGCGAGATTCCGGAGAGCGTGCGCGAGGGGTTCGCGCGGAGCATGGAGGCGTTCGCGGCCGAGTGGGAAAAGCGGCGCAAGTCGCTCTCGCTCAACCCGAAGGGTTGCTACCGCGCGCTCAAGGAGTTCGCGGACAGCTACATCGACTCCGGCAAGCACGTGCCGGGGCTGCAGCGCAACATGATGGCGGAAGTCGTCATGGATGGGGATCGCGTGCTCAGCATCATCCAGAAGTCTGACTTCAAGGCGTTCGAAAGCGCCGTGAAGGACCAGGCGGAAGGATGCTGTGAGCGGGTATTCGTCAACGCGCAGAACATCGCGCTGGGCATGCTCAACGCGATCGAGCAGACCCGCATGCGGGACGACCGCGCCGAGGCCGGGAAGGAGGAGTACGAGAAGTATCTCCAGACCCAGGACGCGGAAACGGTCGCCAGTAGCATCGGCAACCTGATCGCGACGGCCCAGGCCGAGGCCGCCAAGCCCAAGAAGCGCAAGCAGAAGGGCAACAGCGGCAAGCAGGCCAAGCGCGAGCGCCGGCAGCAGCACGACTCCCGCTACGCCCCCGACGGCCCGCTCCACTGACCATTCGGAGGCATTGACCTCCACTGGGCGTGAATGTTGAGGGATTCGCCCACCCTCTCGGACCATTGTCCACAAGAGTCCCATAGGAAACATCCTTTGGGGCTCTTCTTTTTGGAACACGAAAATACAAATACATACAAATCTACAAATGTCTTGGAACACGAAAATACAAATACATACAAATTTACAAATGTTTTGGAACACAAAACTACAAATAAATACAAATCTACAAATGTTTTGGAACACAAAACTACAAATAAATACAAATCTACAAATGTCTTGGAATACGAAAATACAAATACATACAAATCTACAAATGTCTTGGAACACGAAAATACAAATACATACAAATTTACAAATGTTTTGGAACACAAAACTACAAATAAATACAAATCTACAAATGTCTTAGCATATTTAATCGCAAATTACATTGAAATGTATTAGTATTGCTAAAGCTATTTGTATATTTGCAAAAGATTTGTAATTTGTGTTCCCTTTTTTTGCTAAAATTATTGATTCTGCGATTTTCGTCTCAGCCCGATGTTTTGCGATCTGCGTTTTGTGATCCGCGAATTTTCTTGACATATTTTAAAATCTATGCTAATATTTATTGTTAATTGAGTGCAATTTGACAACAAAGTGCGAAGTGATTCTCCAACAACACGAAAGGAGGCCAAAATGGCCGAGGAGAAAAAGCAGGAAGTGGTTCAGATTTCAACTGTTCGTGAACTTTTGAAGATTGTTCCGCCGGGTACCATGGATCGCCCTGAAAATGTTCAGCTTATTGATGCTCTTGTTGCGGAGCAGTTGCCTTGGGACCGAGCTGTTGTGCTGCCCACTGCTGTGGGTGGTCTTCTTGTCAGCGGAGAGACTGCTGAAGTTGCCGCTGAAATGCTTGATGAGGCAAATGCCAAGCTTAATGAGAGTAGAGATAAGGATCATCAAATTCCGCCGGTTGAGACAAAAACTTTGAGGGATATGCTATTTCATCGCAATAGTCGCTTCAAGGTTAAGGATCATTTTAAGGGAGACTTATATAAGCCTGATGGAAAGTGCTGGTTGACTGCTGATCAGCTTGCAGGTATGAAGATTGAGGAAATTCTCAAGACTCAGCACATGGCTGAGGCCGGAGATGATCTACTTTCTTCATACTGTCCGGTTTATAACAAGTACATTGAAGGTGTCCGTAGCTATTGCATGGAGGAGCTGAAGAAGGATCCGGATCGAAAGATTCATGAGCTTATTAATGAATATGAGAAACAGCAAAAAGAGAAGAATGTTCGTTTGCCGTTCCTGCGTAAAACACGATTGATGAAGGCTGAATTTTGGACCCACAGGGGTGGGCAGAAGAAAAAGCAAGTTGTTTATCTGGTTGCAGCCGGCTGGGCTGTGCCGCATATCATTGACTTGGTGTTGAAAAAGACCAAGAGCCAGGCTCGAGTCTTTCATATGGCTGTGCATTCTGCTCTGGCAAATATTCTTCTTTATGGTGAGATTCAAAATAAGAATCTTGATGAGTTTAAGCAGAAGCACGGCGAAAAGATTCGTGCTGCTCTGAGGCAGAAGCTTGGCGCTGTCAAGGGCGCTGAGAATTTGAAGCCTGCGACTGCTCCGGCTACGGCTGAGAATGGTGAGCAGGTGCATTGATCATTTTTTGAACAGATTTTAACCCTGGAACAAAGTTCCAGGGTTTTCTTGTCTACGAATAACGAATCACAACGAATCCTACGAATTTATTGAAGATATTTGCTAAACGATTCGTAGAATTCGCCTGCCGGCAGGCAGGCTGATATACTGATGAATTGCGATTTAATACGGCATTAATTTGTGGATTTGCCTGTCTTGCCGAAGCTTCAAGCGTAGGCAGTTGGCTAATTCGCTCGCCCTGGACCGAAGCGTAGCGACTGGTTCACGGGTGATTAGTGGTCAATTATATGTGTTTTACGATTTTACTGCCAAATTCCCTACGCACAGGATGAATATTTTTTAAAATATCTTGCTTACTTACCCATTTGATTTCTTCAACTTCATGACTGTCAGAAAAATCAAAATCCTTATCACTCCCAATGAATTCAAGTAAAAACGCTTCTTGTTGTTGTCCTTTATAACCTTTTAGAAGCTGGGCATATGGTGGCCAGTCGTAAACATGGGTTTCTGGAATTTTTTTGATTATTCTTAGTAATGATTCTTTAACCCCAACTTCCTCTGCAACTTCGCGAATCACTGCTTGCTCTGG
>Ga0180433_10005562_pt1 | contig 16937 bp, 29 predicted proteins | sample SS_ome_8_FD_132980 | JGI IMG/M metagenome (GOLD analysis project Ga0180433, IMG submission 132980) | Hypersaline lake sediment archaeal communities from the Salton Sea, California, USA - SS_1_D_1 metaG | ecosystem: Environmental > Aquatic > Non-marine Saline and Alkaline > Hypersaline >... | reverse complement strand
CTGAGCAGCTTTAACAATTGCTTTTTTCATATCATCAGTAAGAGTCATTGTATACATTTCATTACGTGATAACATAGTCTTTTCAATATTGATAACTTCAGGTTCAAATAAAATAAAATCTCTCCACATATAAAGTTTTACATTCCCCGTTACTTTTCTTCTTATTCTTATTTTATTACCTTCTCTTGATATAATCATATCTCCTTTTCTTAAGGAGTTAATTGACCTATCTTTAAATTTATTATCTGCTATTACATCACCTTTCTTTAATTTGCCTATTATTGTTTTAAACTTACCTTTTCTTTTACCTTCAGTTCTGTCTACAATAACTTCTTCAATATCAGGTTTTTCTTCTTTAACTTCTTTAGATTCTTCAGCTTTTTCAGCTTTTTCAGCTTTTTCAGCTTTTTCAGCTGCGTCATCTGCATATTCTTGCTGAACATTTTCTACTTCAATTTCTTCATCAACTTCTTGAGACATTGGAACTGATACTTTTTCCATATTCCCTAATGTAATAGCTTCTCCAAATTTCCAATAAGCTAGTGACATATCTAAAATATGATGAAATAAATTAAAGTTCCTATTAAATGCAGCTTTCTTATAGAACGCTGTTATCTCATCATTCTCAGTTATGATATCAAATTTTGAGAAAGGATATAATTGATGCATGTTTATTATTGACATTACATAAGGATTTAAGTTATAATAAATCCTGATCCATTTTAATATTTCTAATCGTGACTTTGGTAAAAGCCACATATCCATCGTCATTTCTGGAGAATACCATAATGCTGATGTGAAATCCATTCCACCACTACCACCATCCATTACTCCAGCTCCACCATCCATATAAGCTTTTATATTTTTCCTTGCTTCTAATGGATCAAATGTCGAAGCTCCTCTAAACCATTTATCTTTTGTATTTCCACCTTTATCTTTTTCTGTATGAACGCGTTTTATATCATTATCCATATTCTCTCCTCCTAATTCTTAAGACGAATTTTAATATAATCTTCGCCTATTCCAGCTTTCACTAAATCTCGATTCAATGATTCAAATATGCCTTTTAAAACTTCTAATTTTTCTCTATCATCATCTTCAATTTCAGTAGGAAGCTTAGCATTCAACTTACTTATACGTGTATCACAATATTTCATGCATTTTATTTTATCATCAGTTTCTTCTATGTTCATAAATTGCAAAATATCTTTCTCATATTTACTATAAACTAAAATCATTTGCTCAATCATTTAACACCTTTGTTTGTTAATCTTAAAAACATTGTATGAAGTAAAGGATCTTTAGCATTTATCATATCCAATACATCAATCCATTCTACATAAGCATCTTTTTCTCCTTCTGATCCATCTCCTTTTGGCTCTTTCATAGTGTCTTCTTTTCCGGTCATATCAATAGCATATAATGATATTACTGTATCAGCAGCTTTAGAAGGTTTAACATCTCCTAAATACATTAAGTCTTTTTCTTCAGCAGTAATACCAGCTTCTTCTTTCAATTCCATTAAAGCAGTATCAATGGTTTCTTGGCCTTTTTCTACCCCACCTGTTATCGATGCTAATTCAATACCATCATCATGTGGAGGAGTGTTTTCATATCTTCCTAAGATTTTATCTATGTAATCATCCTTTTTAGTGTAAACTAAAATAGCTACTATCTTTCCATTGCACCTAGTCTCATGCATGTAAGTATACCCACAATCTGTTTTTCTTAACTCTAACCATTCATCACCACATATTTTTTTACCTTTCGGCATTTAAATCCTCCAAATATTTTAAGACTTCATCAACATCTTTAAGCTTTTTTTCTTCTCCATTTATTTTTAATGTATTTATCATCGAAATATAGACAACTACTTTACTTTGCTTTTCTTGAATCTCTCTGCATAAATCTCTTATTTTTTGTAGCTTGTCTTGTATTTTCATTCCACATCCTTATACCACCACGAATTCTTCAGTTTCAGGATCAATCTCTTTTGGCTCTATCATAAAATAAATATTTTCAGGGCCTTCTTTTCCTTCAGCTTTAACACAAGCTGCATATTCTTTTCCTTTTTTATATCCCTTCCAATATACTAATTTTAAAGATTCGTTGTCTCTGGCAAAAGCTGTTTTCCCTTTAACTCCTGCTAACCAACCTGTGTAAAGTTCATATTCATCTTTGTAATAAAACTTTCCATTAACTTTAGTAAACTCTCTTCCATTTACAGTCATCGTCTTGCTTCTCCTTTTATTTAATATATAAATATAACTTGTTTTAAAATTCAATCATATGTTCTAAAAAAGCTGCTAATAAACATGCTCCACCTACAGTTGCTACTATAAAAGGCAGAGATTCAATTATAAGCCATGCCCCAATCAATATTATTCCTACAATTATCAAAACCAATTTCATAACGACCATCTCGTATGAGGATGTATTTCAGCCTTAGGATAATATTTCAAAAACATATTCTTATGCTCATTAGCCATTCCATCTGCTTTTATTTTAGTGTCTTCTATTAAAAACTTTTTTTGATCTTCAGTAAGCCCCACATCTAAAGCTCTATTTATTTCAATTCCATTCTTCATCATTTCTCGATGCCAGTCTGACACAATACCTCGCGTAAATCTTTCTTGGAACTCTCTACTATTTATCATTTTTCTTTTATCTTCTTCAAATACATAGTTCCAATACTTATCATTTAAATTCTTAAAAAGCTCAATTATTGGATTCTTCTTTTTCTTTTTCATTAGTGAGCCCTTCTTATATCAATTTCCTCAAGATATTCTTCAACATTTTCTTCAAGTTCGTCAAGCCATTTAAGATAATGATATGTCTGAAAGTCTTTAACAGCCCAGGCTTGCTCTCCTTCTTTCATACGATGCCTTCTGAGATAAGGTATTACTGCTCCTATAATATCATATTGTATCATGTTTCCTTTATCTTTAAATCCTTCTACGATCTTAAGCATAACTTCTTCACTCATCGTAGGAACATTACCTCCCCATTTAACATGTACGACTAATCCTTCTGAAGATCCTTTATTATCCTTAAACATAAGTTGCTTATTTACAGCAAAAATACTTTCAATACCTAGCTCATTCATTACTCTAAAAAATTGTTTCAACCATTTCTTTCTGCTTTGATAATTCTTTAAATTGTGTAATCGCCTCATTTAATCACCTATTTTCATAATATAAATTTTCACACTCAGCCAAATTCTTAAAAGCTTGTTTTACAAAAACTGGATTATTTGATATAAGCTTATGATCCAACTTTTTATATCTTAAATCATCTATAGTTTTTTGATATAATTTTAAAAGATTAGTACAACTTTTTAGCATATTAGTTCTTTGTTTTCTTAATCCAAACCCACTAAAATTTTTATTAGATTCTTCATAAAAATCTTCAAGCTTCTTTATATCTTCATCAAATACAATTACACCTTCATCTATTTTTTCGATTATATTAAATGCTAATATATAAATATCTTTATTAAACTCTGGTAAAATTTTAAATATCATTGCTTTTCTCCTTTTCATAAATAATTAAGGTGAACTATACTATGGGGTATTTTATTCAATTATCTTCCTATTCCATGATATGTTGATGCTGATCCTGACCCTCGCATTGCAAATTTTGTATAAACTTTTGTAGGAATTTTTTTTGCTGCAAAACACGCATAAACATCAGAATCGCAATTATGAACAAAAACTCCAGAACTCAAAGCAAAATTATGATATCCTTCTACTTCCATATCAAAAACTTCACTATATTTTCCTTCATCAATTATATCTAAAACCTTATGGTTAATCTTTTTATTTTTATTCCATGGTATTTTTCCTTTGTGAATTTTTGATATTTTTTTACAAAACTCTTCAGACATTTTTTTACTTTTATTCCAAGGTGGTTTTCCTTTTCTTGCTGATGCCCCAGCTTTTATCCACTCTTTTATTAATCCAACTCTTTCTTCTTTTGTCATTTTTTTCCAGTTTTCTTTTTTAACTTCTTTATGTCTCTTCCTATATTCTTTATTTTGCCATTTTTCTTTCATAGTTAAACTTATCTTTTTTTTAAAGTCTTCATTATCTTTATTTTTAATAGCAGCAGCTTTAGTAGCATTCTTTAATCTTTCTATTCTTTCTTTTTTACATACATTTTTCCAACCTTTTTTATTTCTTTTACTTTTTTCTTCTTTTGTCATTTTTCCCCAAATACTATTATTGTGAATTAATATATGCTTTGAACAACTCATTATTTGTAAATTTTCAGGAGTATTATCATATTTTTTATAATTTCTATGGTGAACAACAAAGTCTCCATTATTCTTATCTTCAAAACTAAATAACTTATGAGTAGCTACCCATTTATTTCTTTTAATACATTTAATTTTTTCATAGCCTTTATATTTTCCTGATTTAATTCTTTGTTTATACAACGGCATTAAGCTATCATTTTTATTTAATTTACTTGCCTTCTTATAACTACCATCTCTTAACATTATTTTATGATCTTCAGTGCATTCAAAGTATTCTTCATTATCTAAAATTATTTTAATTACTTTTTTAATACCTGTATTCCATACTTTTTTTATTTTTCCTGGTTTTATCATTTGTTTTTTTAAATCTATACTATAAATATATTGTTTACTCTTTTTAAAATCCATTTTACTTAACTGTTTTATAGTTTTTTCAGATCCATCTACTAAAGGGATTTTAGTATTCCCAATAAAACATCCATCATCTTGCTCTCCATCAGGGTGGTGTATTTTCATAGCTGATCCTTTCTGATATCGTTCTAAAACGCACCATTCATTAAAATGTTTTAACATTAACTTGTCTACAAGTGGCTTTATTGGGATTCTTTCTTTTTTTTCTTTATGCTCTTTATATTCATATAATTGAGGATATTTTATTTTTCCATCTTCAATTCCTGTCAAAAAATTATCGTATGCTGCAATCTTATATGGCTTATGTGATTTTTTTTCAGTCATCTGTGGCATTATACCTTCGCAAGGAATCTTATCTACTTGCAGTTGTTCTACAATTGTAATACCTATATTTGAATACTCTACAATTCCATATGATACTTTCCAATATCTCAATTTTTCTAAGATATATGAATATTGCTCTATTGAGCTTCCTTGCCATTCATAACATGCTACTTTATGTTTTGATCCATCACTGTTTATTTGCCATATACTCAATGCTGTCCATTCAAGGCCTGTTGAATCTTCCTTTAAAGTACCAGATGCAGTGTCAAGTCCAAATACATATGTAGCTCCATCAATTGGCGATGCTAATGAAGTGTGCGTTCCTTCTAATTTTATTTGATTATTATCGTTTAAGAATAATGCAAGATCATCAAGCCATAATAACATATACTGCATCTTAAATTCTACTACTGACATTTCTGAAGGCCCTGTGATCAAATCAGGTCTATCTGGAAAGTATTCTCTCTTTAATTCATTAGGCATTAACTCTACAATATATTGAGGATATTTCTTTCCTTTATATTCAAATATTCCTGATGCTAATAACTTTCCGCATTCTGTCCAATCTGCCATACATTTCTTATATTCTTTTCTTTTTGAACTCTTATAAAAATGATTCTTATATTTACTTACTCCAAGCTTTATCAGCTGCCTATACCGATGTGATCCTAACATTTGCCTGATCTTCGCGTTCATACTAAAATCTGAGACCATGTGAGCTTCATCAATTACAATTATATGGAAATGACCACCTTCTGATAATGTCTGCTCATGTGCAGATACTCCCTCTATTATCGATCCATTCTTAAACGTAGTCTTATATGTTGAAGATCTTTTCCAATCTATTTGATCAGATATCTCAGGAACCTTTCTTGCTATCCTTTGCACTTCACTCATTATCTTAGTTGTCTGCGGAAGCTTCGGAGCAAATACTGCTATCATCAATTCAGGAACAGTCAAACAAACTTCTAATATTGATAATCCTACTCCATATGACTTGCCACCTCCTCGAGCCATGTCTATAAAAATATAATGGTTATTTGGATTTGTTATCCTATCAAAGATATCTACTTGATTATTAAATATCTTCTGACCATATTTTTCAAGAACATACTGTTTCGTGTTCGTAATTGTATCAATCTCTTCTATAAGAGTTGTTATAATCTCATTATCGAACACATCTGTTATCACGTCACGTTCAGCTATTGACATAGTACTCTCATTTCTTCGTGGTTTCTTTTGATATGTTTCCTTTTTTATTAATGTAAAGAATAACTTTCTTTTCCGTATTCTCTACCGTGACACGAACATCTGTTGGCCTTTTGTAAATTACTCCCATTGGATTTACCCCTCCAGGTAAAATTTTATTGCTTAAAATACTGCATCTTCAAGCTGATTATCTCTCAACTCAAAACAAGCAACGCTTACATATCCTTTTTTAGCACTTATCTTCTTAGCATCTTTGTGTGCTATATAAAACCTGCAGCCTTTAAATTTTACTGGCTTGCCATCAGGCTCATCGATCCTGAATACATCTCCTTTTTTAATCTTCAATGGATTTATCTTTTTACCTTTCCACAAAAACTTACTCTTGCCTGTTGATACTTTAAAGAACTTTCTTAAATTAGGTTTCTTCATTTTTTCTTCTCCTTCCATATAAGTGTAGGATAGGCACAATTTAAATTATATTCCTTATTACATTTGGGGCATCTGTGAGGATATATTTGTAGATTACTTGTAAGTGTCTTATTTGTATACTCAAGCTCTTCCCCACATTCACAATAAGCATGCTGTTTATATGGAACTACCGCTACCTCTTTAATCTTAGCCATCTTGAAACCTCCTTTGTATTTTGCATATATTAAATATCTGAGATAATAATTGTAAAATCCAAGATTTTTTTGTGCATACCCATATTTTTGACATCCCAGCATTAACTAAAAACCTTTATAAAATTTACAATTATCACATTTCATTCCTCGCCTCCTGTTTTATTCATATCATACATTTTATTTTCTTTATCTTTACATAATTTTATAATATCTTCACACTCATTTCTTAAAACAGATATGTTATCTACGTTATTTTCTTTTATCCATTGTTTTATATCATCCATACTGTCAAGTGGATATCTTTTCATTTTTTTCACTATATCTCGTCTCCTATCCTTTATTTTATTCTCGAGGGGAAACCACCATCATCAGGATTTTTTCTTGAAAGCTTCTTTTTATCTGTTAAAACAAGTTCTGCTTCATCAAACCAATGACCTTCTTCTAATGTCCCATCTTTTTTTAACTTTGGAGCAACCCAATAACGATTGCATCCATTAAGATGTTCTGATCTACATGTAACCATACCTTTATAGCCTGAAATATTACTTTTTACTTTAACTCCAAGCTCAATCTTAAATGTACTCATTGCTACCTCCTATAGGTTTTTGAAATAATTTATTTCTCTTATTGAAAAATCCTTTGCATTTTTAGTATCTTAAATTTTACCATTAGCTCTCATCTCAAACTTATCCTTAATCTCCTGTTCACTCAAGGATTTCATATCTTTATCTGTTGTGTCTATTATATCATTAATATCTTGTAATATTTCTAAAATAGTGTCTTTTGAATAATTATTTTGTAATCCATGAACAGCCATTTGAATAAGATTATGTATATCTGCCATAAGCGGATTCCATTTTACAATTTCATATTTATGTGTCTTTACATCTAACTTAGCATTAACTTCGTATAATTTTACTTTAGGAAAATGTTTGTTAGCATCCATGACAACTTCTACTTTTGAAACCATACTTCTTTCTGACCCATCAGGATTATAAACATGCATCTGTCCTATTATCCCATTACTTACAATTCTTATAGCATCTTTTACAGATGCTGGTTCATATTCTTTCTTTTCTTGCATTGAAAAGAAAAACTCAGTCCAATTTTTAAATGTTCCTACATTTTTATAAGCATTCTTTTGTATCACAGAATCAAGTATAGGCTCTGGAGGTTCTACTTCTTTTGGATTATCAGCTGACTGTGGCTGCCTCTTTTCAAAATCATATGCTTTAGCCATATTCATAAAATAAGCTTTCCCTGCTACAATGATTGTTTCTTTACAACTTTCTAAATATCTTTCATACATTACCCAGTCTGTGAATACTCCTTCAACATTGTCTTCAAAAACATCTTTGTTTTCTATTTCTGGTTTTGGCTCTTCAACACTATCACTAAACTCTGCTTCTTTAATGTATGTTTTTGCTTCTACTGTGTTGTAAAGTTTTCCGTTAATAATTACAAATTTTTCATCCATTGTTTTGTTCTCCTTTTTTTATTATTTTATCTATTCTTTCATCTACTTTTCTTTTAGACTTTTTTATCTTAGTCCTTTTATGGAACAGAACAGTCTGATCAATATCTAATTGCCATAACTCAGTTATGTCTCTTTTTTTATCTATAACTTTTATCATTTGCTTGTTGCTTACATATATACACCAAGTATGATCACCTACTTTAAAATTCGTATATGCTATAGGCCTTGCTACCCATCCAAATGCTATAGTATAAATACTCTTCTCATCTCTTTGTATTTTCACTTTATCTCCTTGATTAGTTTTTCTATTGCAGTTATAAGTTTCTTTTTATTTATTTTCTTAATTTGGTTGTCTCTAAAATCGTCTCCCTCAATATAATATATATATATTCACAACTTTTTATAATTTTTTTTATCTTTTCTTTTAATGTTGTTTTCACTTTATCTCCTTGACTATAAACTTTTTATTCTGCATGTATCTTCTCAATTGTTCTAAGATCTTATAAGTTCTTTTGTTATTGCAATATATTGTAAGACTATAAGCTTTATTAGATACTAAGAAATCATAACTCAATGTAATCCTTGGATCTCCTGTATATTCCCTAGCCCACTTTTTTAGTTCTTGAGATATATCCATTAAAGCAAACTCAGATATCCTCGATTTTAAATATCCATTTATATTCTGTCTTATCTTAGCTCTATTGTTGTCTTTCATTATATCTCCTGGTTGGGGAGGTAGGATTCGAACCTACACAGCACAGATTCAAAGTCTGTTCGCATTACCAATTTGCATACTCCCCATTAAGTTTCCCAATTGATTCCTTTATTCTCTATATAATCGCAGCCTTCTTGAATATCTTCTTTTGATGGAATAGTTTTTTGTTTAAGTTCATCCATCATTTTAGTATTTTCCTCTACCAGCTTATCTCTTTTTTCAACAAGCTTTTGAACTTCAGTTTCAAGTTCTGCATGCTTCGTCACTACAATAGCTATCTCAGCTCTTTTCTTTCGTATCTTCTCTATCAATTCATCAGTAGTCAATTCTTTTTCTGGCATAACATTACCTCCATATATAACCAAGTTTTTGTATTTTTTTATTATACCAATCAAAACAGTAAGCATTCTCATCTACCATTTGTTGCGGCGGCAATTGTTGAATATAAACTTTTTCTTTGCCTTTATATTTTGGCTCTCCTGTTTTAACATCATATCCAATAATCTTTCTTTTAAAAGATATCTTCCATTCAAAAGGTTGCCCGCTAATTGGATGATATTTCGGCAACTCTTTATAGATCTTATTCTTCCTTTTATCAAAATAATTTGATAATTGATTATCTATTTTTTCTTTTTCTGCAACATATGATGCAAAGCTCATTACAAATAAAATAAACAATATTGTCAAAAATAATCCCATCATTATATCTCCTTTACACATTGAGGTGGATTGTTATATGCAATTTTAACTAATGCATCAATTGCGAACTTCAATTCTTTTCTTAGTTTTACTATTTCTTTTTCTTTTTTAGTAAGCTTTTTCTTTTTCATTATTATCTCCTTAAGCTTTTAATGCAACGAGAAGTGTAAGCAACATTATGACTGTTGATTTATATGTTATCTCCCCAAGCATATATCCTACAAAAATCAATAACAGCATTACCATACTAATCTTAAATACTTTCATTGGATTAAAATTAATGTTCATCATTACTCTCCTTTTAATTCTATTTTTATATCCATATTATCCTTAAACCATTCTTCAATCTTTGGAACTATCTTTAACAAATGTTGTTTTACATCATTCCAAAATAAATTTATTATTTCTTTTTCTTTCTCTATCTCTTTTTCATATACTAAATTCCTTAAATAAAAAGAACTTATTATAGAATTTCCTCTAATATCATAAGGCGTTTCTTTTACAAATATCTGGCTTATATTTATCTTATCATCTAAACGAATTTCATTTGCGTCTGTCGTTATCTCTTTATGTAACGATGATAGAATAAATTTTTGCATAGAGTCACAGCCAACCAGCCAAATCTCTTTCTCTTTTTGAGTGTATTGTTACCTAACTTCTACAAACATAGGATCTAATAATATAATCTCTTTACCATCTATTATAGGAAAACATTCTCCTTCAATAATAATCTTTCTTGCCATTGATTGAACTACAGGATCCCATTTATTTCCTATATTTGTATCTTCGCAGCGAATTTACTGCGCAGCTACTTCAACATAAGCGTTGATATATGGATTCATTTCATAATAAAACTTACACCAATTCAATATTTCTATTCTTGATTTAGGAATCATTTTTATCTCCTTTATGCTAAAGTTATTGGATAATACTTTACTTCTCTTATCCTATATTCAAACCTCAATTTCTTCTTATCCTTTGAAAGTTTGTGTGCTGCACGTTTTACGCTATCTTTACAAAACTGCTTCCAATCTTTATCTAATTCCTTTTTATTGAGTGCTTTACCTTTTTTGTTTGGATATCTCCAATGATATTCTTGTATGAGGAATCTCTCATACGCAGCCATCTTATCAATACCAGTGATTGTATTCCCAAACTCATCTTTATAAGGCTTGTTTGTCATGATATTATACTTCACTTGTTCCTTTGAAGTTAACACTCCATCTGTTGGCTCTCTCATCGCATCTATATAATCATCAATGTAATCTTTCTTTTTGGCTGCAAGTTTCCGGATTGCAGGTTTATGCACACTATTTACTGCCCCGTTAGGTCGTTTCACTCGCATACCTCTTTTATTTTTCACATCCAACCACCTTCATACATATTCTTCATTACAAATTCTTTTATTGCTATAAGTTTCAATATAGATCTTAATTGATTGGGATCCTTAGCACATCCCTGGAGTCCCTCAGATTCAAGACACGAGTTAATTGTCTCCATGTCTTTAGGTATTACTATACCCTCAAATTCTTTCCTCAGGCTCACTGCCTTATCATGTATAACTCCTGATACTAACTGCATCGCATAAGCTGCATTATAAACACTCTTAGCATCCATACTATTACGTGTTCTTACATTTTCTATTTCAACTTCATATGATTCTTTTTCTCCTACTAATTCTACTTTTATTCCGAGCTCTTTAGAAGCTTCTTTAACCATTGCTTTTGTTATATCTATAAGATTTTCGTAATCAGGCTCTTCCTTTACTGATGGGTCAAGATGCATTGTGAATTCTTTGACTCTTACTGCAGAGATATTATCTAAAAGTTGAATGTATGATTTGTATTTATCCTGAAGTTTAGGATCTGTTTTAACTCTTTTGAGGAATCCCATAGACTTTCTTATCACCGAAATATTAATATGACCAGGAACATAAACACGAATATTTTCTTTGAGTGCTTTTTCGATTATATGCTGAATATTCGCAAGATTATCTACACTTATTCCAAAATCTTTTGTTTCAATTTGAAAAACATAAAGCTTTTTTTCGTCATCTTTTGACATAATCGTTTCACCTCATTTTTTTTAAATCATTTTAATAAAAACAAGCACGTCCACTTTGTTTCTATTTAGGATAGTAAGTTAGCGTCTTGCTATCCCAGGCAAAAAGTAATAGCATTACTATTTTAGAGAAAGTTCTTAAACTATCATATTTTTTATATCTGAAAGTTCATCACCAATCTCAGCGTATTCTTCTCCAAAATCTTCTATCTCTTCTAAAATATCTACAACTGCTTCTATTGCAAAAGATCCTTTTACTTTTTTCCATATGAAAGTAATCAACCCTTTGAATTTAGATTCCATTTTACCTAATTTCGACTTTAAGTCTTTAACTCTGCTCTCAGCTTCTTTAATTTGTCCTAGCTCCTCTTCTGTATATACCTTCTCTTCTTTAATATCTTTATGTAAACCTAACACAATATCATCTGCGACTTTAATAATTTTATCTCCTTCGCCTTCCTGCTTTTTAAGATAAGATTCTATCTGCTCTAATTTCTTTTTCTGCTCTTTTTCTAATTCTCCTACCTTATGCTGATCTTTAATTTCTGCAATACTTTTTTCGATTAAAGCATCTATTTTTGCTTTTTCTCCTTTTAGTATTTGTAAGTCATAAACTAAAGCTTGAATTGTCTTAGGTGCTTGTTTGAATTTTGTTATCTCTTCTTTATCTATAAACTGTGGTTTGATCTTATATTCCTTTACTGCTGATATTATCTTTTTTAATATTTCTATATCTGCTTTTACTTTTTCTTCTTTTGTCTTTTCTGATACTAACCCATCTTTAAACATCTTCTCCCATGGTTGAAAGTTTGATTTGATTATCTCTTCAATAGCTTTTAGTAATTTTTCTGATTCTTTTTCTTCAGCTTCTACATATTGATTTATTGTATCTTGAGCTACGCTTGTTATTACTTTTAGTTCTTCTTCTCCTAAGCTTTCTTTTAATATTACATCAATCTTCTTTTTATCAGGTTTCTTAAATGCGTCGACCATAATCTGTATCTTCGATAACAACTCATCTTCTTTTTCAGTATCTTCTTTTCCTTTTATCTCTTCCATCAATGTTTCGATCTCAGCTTTTGTCTTATCAAAGTCGAAATCTATCAACGGTTTTTCTTTGTTTGGATCTACATTATCTATTTCTTTTGACAACTTTTCGAGCTCTGTCTCTGCGTTTTCAATGTCTGCTTTTATTTTTTGATATTCAATTTTAGCTTTAATTTTTTTAATTGTGTATTCTCTATTTGCTTTAATTTTGTCTAAAAGCCTTGTCATTATCTCTGTATATCTTGCTACATCTGTATCTATCTCTCCTGTCAATTCATATGGCTCAGTATATCTTATCATTTGATCTGTGCCTTCTTCTTCCTTTCCTGATATTTCTATCTCTATTCCTTTTGATCCTTCCCAGAATGGTGTAGCATTTACGATCGTATTTTCAAATATATAACTTAAAACTCCGCTAAGCCGCGGGTATTTCTCAAACGCTCCTATTTCCATTGGTGCTTCGTCAATTATATTGTCGATATATTCTTGATCCTGTATTTCTTCTCCTTTTATTTCTTTGTTTTTCTTCTTATAATCTTCTATTTTCTTTTTTTCATCTTCAACATTCTCTTTATAATTCTCAATTCTTTCTTCACATTTCTTTATTGCAGTATCATATTTACCTTCTTTATTTTCTTTCTTATAATCTTTTATTTTAGACTTTTCATCTTCAATATTATCTTTATAATTTTCAATTCTTTCTTCACATTTCTTTATTGCAGTATCATATTTCTTAGCTTCTATATTATCTTTATTGTTAATAAATTCACTTTTAAGCTTTCTCATCTTCTCAATTTTATCAAGCTGAGCTTTAATAAACTTCTTTCTTTTAGCTTTAACAAGAAGTTCATCTAAAAATGTGTTTCTTTCTTTTGCTGCCAACCTCTTTTGTTTATTAAGCTCAACTTCAGCCTTTATATCTTCAATCATATTTCTCTTTTCAATATCTTCCTTTATAGATGCAGCTAGCTTCTTAGCTTTAGCTCGTGTAGCTGCCTCATTTACAGAAGCGTTGAGCTTTCGTTTATGCTCTTCTTTCTGTTTTTCATTCTCTCTATGGGCTGCGTCTATCCTCTTATTCTGAAGATGAGCTTCAACATAAGAGTTTTGCATCCATTCAGGCCCTCTTTGAAATTCTTCTGGTGCAGTCTTTAATATCTTTTCTTTTGTCTTTGAATCAATCATTTTTGTTCCTCCTTATTTTTTGAATATATCTTTTATTTTATCTTTATTAACTCCATGATTTTTAAGCCATTCTTTTGCTTTTTTTACACTATCAACAAATGTCACATCTTCAAATTCATCTAATAATTGATTAAGATTTTTAGCATCTTCAAATTCATCTACTGACATATCATCTTTTAAAGCGTTTACTATTTCATCTTTAAATAATTCAAAATCTATATTTTTAGCTTCAGGGTCATCTTTAAGAACTAATTTTGGAGTCTTTTTTTTTCCTAAAGCCATACCCCATTTATCAGGACTTTCTTTTAAAGTATCTAATTCAAACTCATTAGTTGCTTTAATCTCAAATGAATCTAATCCAAATTCAGTTTCTCTGTCAGCAGTCAATGCAGCTATTATCCTTGGATGTTTTTGAAACTCTCCCATTATCTCATCAAATTTTATAAGATATTTAGCTGCATCTACTTTAATATTATCTGTCTTCTCAAACTCTATTGTTCCGTCTTTTATCTCTTCATTAGTATATCCATTGATAACTTCAAAAGGAATACCTGCAAATCCATCCCAAAAAGGAGTGAATGCTATTACCATGTCTCCTCTTACCCATGTAATTGTTCCTTTTGAGGTATTAAATACTCTTTCAAATTGATTATACTTTTTAGGAAGATGTTCTACTAATTCCATTGAATAAGCTAAATTTCTGTTCTTAGCTTCTATTCTTTTTGCTTCAATTTGAGCTGCAGTAATTTCATATTGATAAAGTTCAAGATCTTCAGGAACTTCATCTAATGAAGTTGTTTCATGCCATTCTTCATCTTCTGTCATATACTTATATGTAGAGGCATTTTCAGGTAACTCTTCTTTTGTATCTACTTGCTCCCATGATCTTTCAGCAGCTTTTACAAAATTATAAAAACTTACATCTTTTAATATTCCTCCATCTTCCATCACTACAGTAAGATATAAAGCTTCATTAGGATCTCCAATTATAGTTTTTACTTTTCCTATCATACCATCATAATGTTTTAATAGCTCATCTTGTTCTTCTCCTGGTTCAGTTGTCACATCAACAAAATCTTCAAGAGGAGTATCTTTAAGTTCAAATTTTACTCTATCTCCTTCTTTAATATCTTCAAATCTTATATCAGCTTTTGTTTTTTTCTTAGATATAATATCAGCAACATTATCAGGAAGGTCTTCTTCCTTAAATCCATACATTCTCTTTATTCCTACTCCGCTTTCACCTTCTCTTTCTTCTCTATCAATATCAACAGGCTCAGTAAAAAAAACTCTATCTTCATCTCCTGGCCTTATATCACTTCCCATTAAATCATCTTCACTTAATCTTTCCATTCCTTTTAAATCATCCAGATCGAATTCCTCTTCTCTAAAAAAATCTCCCCAATGATAAAATACAGCTTTAACTTTTTTACCTGCTTTTTCTTTTCTTTCTTTTAAAAGCTTTTCTATAACAGCTTTTTCATTACGATAGTTTATATCTGTTTCATCCTTTATTTCATCATACCTTTTCTTCAGAGATTCAGTTGATTCTTTTTTAAGATTGTCTCTTATAGGTTTCTTAGGATCATAAGCTTTAATATCTCTATCTTGATGAATTCCATCAGTAGGGTCTATTGTTAGTCCTTCTGCTTCTTCTTTCCTTACAATCTTCTCAGATGTAAGCATTATTTTTCCATCATTTCTTTTCTCTTCTTTAATGTTTCCATACCCTTGCTCTTTCATAAGCTTTTTAACATTAGCAACAGTGTCTTTATTATTATCAACTATCTTCCAAAATATCATTTTACCTTCAGCACCTGTTGAAGGAAAGAATTTTTTGCCTTCAGTTTTATCAGCTGCTTTTGTTTTTTTACTTTTTTTAAACTCTTTAACTAACTTATCATAAAATTCTCCTGCTGCTTCAAGATCTTCATCACTAATTTCGTCCGCTTCTGGGTTATGTTCATCCATTATTTCTTTTACCTCTTCGGCTGTTATTCCTTCTTTTTCAAATATATTAGCTTCTTTATCTGAAAAACCTAATTCTTTAAAGTCCATATATCACCTCATATTGTTTTAATGTATTCAAAAAAATCATCACTTTCTTTTTGAAACTCTTCTTCAGATCCAACATAGTGTTTTTCAGTTATTTTATCAAAACATTCTAAAATTTCATTTACTATTTTTTGAAATTCTGGATATTTATCAAATTTCTTACTAAATATTTGTTTATCATTTATCTTTAATTTTATAAAAAAATATTTGTCTGCAGGAATAGCCTCTAACTTAATCTTATCATTCTCTATTTTATTCCATATAGGTATTTCAAGTTTAATTATTTGAGCCATTATTTTATCCTTACTAAGGTATAAAGCGCTAGTGACTTATTCTCCTGAATTTCATAAGTTATCCCTTGAAGATTAATTTTATCTCCTATCTTTAAATCTTCACTGAAATGTGTTTTTGGAATTTCCATTGAAGTTTGAACATCAATATCTCTGAATCCTTCGATCTTCATTTTTTTTGCAAGTGCTGTCATCATCTCTACATCATCTTGCTCTTTAAGAGCTATCATATTGATGTCAGTAGTATATTGATCTTTTATTTTCTTTTCTTCAACCTCTTCAATTCTATTATAAAAATCTTTTTCACTTTCAGCATATTCATTTAATTTCTTTACAAGTTTAATTCTACTTCCTTCAACTGGCAACACATAACAAATAACTTTATCTCTTACTTTTGCTTTTACCAAAATGTGTCCCTTAAAAGCTTTATCATATTCAACTACAGAATTTGTTGTTAGAACTTTAATTACGCCAGTAGAATACGTAGCTGAATTTTTTATAATGTTTTGAGCTTCAATTTCAAGCCTCTTAATTGTATTCGCTCTAAGAGATTTTGTTGGATCCATATCAAATTTACCATCTT
>Ga0180433_10005560_pt1 | contig 16941 bp, 19 predicted proteins | sample SS_ome_8_FD_132980 | JGI IMG/M metagenome (GOLD analysis project Ga0180433, IMG submission 132980) | Hypersaline lake sediment archaeal communities from the Salton Sea, California, USA - SS_1_D_1 metaG | ecosystem: Environmental > Aquatic > Non-marine Saline and Alkaline > Hypersaline >... | reverse complement strand
AATGGTGAAGCGGGTGATGACTTGCATTTTCGGTCCGGGCGGACATGACAGGGCCAAAGCAACGGCATCCAAAAGCTCTGATTGCCCCACGGGTTTGAGCAAATAACCTGATATTCCCACCTCACGACACTTCGCTGTATCCCCTTTTTGTCCCACGGAGGTAAGTAAAAGGAGCTGCAAATTTGCGCCGGAGTTACGTGCTTTCAGTTTTCTCGCAACTTCAAATCCGTCCATTCCCGGCATTTGCAGATCTAAAACGATGAGTTGGTAGGGCTTTCCGGCACGAAAGGCTTTCTCAGCCTTTTCAAGTGCCTCCTCTCCATTCGTCGCCTCGTCAGGTAGCACACCTCGTGAACCCATCATTCCTTTAAAAACCAGCCGGTTAATCTCGTTGTCATCCACAATGAGGACCCTTAAGTCAGAGAAATCCAACGCTTCCAAGCCGGCGGTCTTTTCATGCCGGGCCTGGCTCAAAGCAAACCGCACTGTGAAGTGTAAAGAGCTCCCATTGCCCAGATCACTCTCCAACCATATGCGTCCACCCATCATCTCCACCAAATACTTTGACATACTCAAACCCAGCGCCGGGGTCCCACACTCTTGTAAGGTAAAATCATTCACCGGCCTGAACCGCTCGAAAACGACTGCGATCTGATCATGCGAAATCCCGTTGCCGAGACCCAACACTGTAAAATGAATGGTTGCTGAAACCTTATCTCTCTGCTGCGTTTCGAGGTGGAGCGTTACCGCTCCATCATTGATGAACGGGATGGCACTTTGCATCAGATTGGTAAGGATCTGACGGAGTCGACCCGGATCTCCCATCAAACCTGTAGGAACATCTGGTGATATACGCCAGGTTAGACGATGTCCCGCTTTTTTCATCTCCTCAGACAACATTTCCGAGACATAATCCAGTGTGTTCCGAAGGTCAAAATCGATTTGTTCAAGCGTGAGTTGATGCGTCTTAATGCTGGAGAAATCAGAAACTTCGTTCAGAAAACAGACCAATCTATCAGCGGACACCATAGCCTTTTCCAAATAGCCGCGCTGCGTTGCGTCCAGATCCGTATCGAGGGTGAGCCTTGTCATCTCAATGATGGCATCCATTTGTCTGCGGATCCCATCATTAATACCGGCGAGGAAATCATGGCCGGTTGAATTATCCGATCTCGGCTTCAACGCCTTATGATTGATTGGTTTCATCCGTTGTTTAAGCCCATGACAATAAACTTACTTATTTCAATATTTTATGCCGATATTCTAATATCATTTCTGAAGATGAAGGAGTTCAGTCTTGGCACACCTATTTTCCTCTGCGGAAAGCGTATCCGAAAATCTACCCGTAAAAATAAATCGAAAAGGACTCCCCTGGAAGAGCTGAAGGCGTTCAAAAAAAGCTCCCCGCGCGTTGGGTCGAATGCCGGTCAGGCATCCGGTATGTATAAAAACGTTCGAGATCCTGCGGCCGTTGTGTTCAAGCGCCCTGAATATTTCCCTTACCGAAGTGATATCGAAATCCCCCATTAATTTCAGATGCAAGCTGTCTTCATTTCTGTGGACTAAAATTCTGAAACTCGTCGTCATGATCTGTGCGCTTTCTGTGTATGATCCGGGCAATCGGATGGAATCGTTTAGATAAAAGGCAAAACCCCTTGCGAGGTCCTCAAATTTAAATCCTTTAGAAGTCTGTCATGAGTTTTTGCTATGGAGCAACTTCAGTTCTTCGCCCGGAGATATTTAAATACGGTGCGTTCGTAAATCCGACAGAGAAAAGCCGCCCGGGCTTTTGCAAAGCCTATGTCCCTAAGTCTGCAATAGATATGCAATGGGTTGATGTAGTGTTTAATGACGGTACCCATAGTAGATGTCTCATGCCGGCTCTGCGTTGCAAATTCTAAAGCTGTTCAAAATTCTACCAAAGGCCTCGATATCTTTTGAGAAATAATGTCGCTTTGCTGCCGTGTACCGGATGCCAAAGTACCTGCCCCCTGACAAAACCCCGTAGTATAGGGTTTTAAGTTTCAGACCATCCCTGTTCGTATAGGTGAACAGGATCCTAAAACCATCTTGGCCATCTATTGTGGCCGGCACGTTTTCAAGGATTTCAAAATCCAAAACTGACTGATCGGCCGTAATCTCATCTATAACCACTTCTGCCGCCTCTTGGGGCAGCATGCCCGTTTTCATTTTCTTTTTGGTATGGCGAAAGGGTTTGTCCAAGTGGCGATCTTGAACGAGCACATATTGCAGAAAAGGGCCTTCCTTGCTGACCAGAAGATAAGTGTCCGTATCTAATCTCATCCATCCTTCCGGTATGTAAATGGAGAAATTGCGAGAGGGAGATTCATAGGATCCTTTCGCATTAATCCACGGTGCGCAGGCCGCAAGGATCATCAGTAGGGTCAGCATAATGGGCGTTTTCATTCTTATTCTACTTTACTGATTTGCACGCTTTTAAGTATGCCAAAATGTATGCTTCATCTCGTCTGTGAGGTGTAAGCGACAAACACGTTTCAAAAGATCTTTTTGCAAGTGCCTTCTTCCCCTCCTTGTAGTAAAGTAAGCCGATCGCTTTATAAATGTCGGGATAAAAGGGATTCAAACTGAGCGCTTTCTCATAAAAGGCCTTCGCCTTTTCCGCATCATCTTCTTCCCCTCTTTGCCTGAGAATCTCACCCAGAAGGTAGTAAGGCCTTGCCTCATTTGGAGCAGATTTCAAGTACTTTTCTGCCCCCCTCTGTGCAGGCTGAAATCGTCCTGCTTTCAAATCCAACCATGCGTTTTGAAGTATCACTTCTCGAGTATTCATCAGAAAAACTTCGGAATTCTCGGTTGCATGCCAACCTTTTTCATAGGTGTTTTTAAGGAAGTTTTCACAGTTTTCAATACGTTTTCGAAGGCTTGGATGACTACCAAAGAAAAAAGGCTCTTTCAGATTTTCCGCTTCAAGTTCCCGTTTCAGGTGATCAAAAAGCTTGAGAGCTTCGCGCGGGTCATAACCGGCATTTATCATCAGCTTAAGGCCGACCAAATCCGCTTCGGTTTCAAACTTCTGGGAATATCCGCTCCGTGAGATTCGCAAACCCAGAGTACCCAATCCGGCAGATTCAACCTCCGACTCTCCAACCCCGGTGCGCAACAGGGTTCTGTTTCTGACATATCGAAAGGTCCTTAGGGCGTGCCGATGCGTGCAGTGGGTCATCTCGTGACCCAAAAGCGCTGCGAGTTGCGCCTCATTGTCCATTCGGGCAAGAATTCCGGTATGGATATAAAGGGCTCCGTTTGGAAATGCGAACGCGTTTAAGTGAGGGTTTTTGAGAACCTTCACTTTAAAAGGCATCTGTGCCCAAACCTCAGGCGGCTGTAGCCTTTTTGCGATTTGTTCCAGATAATTATTCAACACATTATCGGAATATAAGAATCGGCTTCCGTCAAGAACCTCTTGTTCCGCCGCTGACCATCGCCAAAGTCTTTCCTCATCGCTTTCAACCCCATCGACAACCGCCGGCGACGGCCGAGTTTCAGCGGTCGTACAAACTGGTGCGGCAGCCCAAAGTATCAAAGTCAAGACCACATATCTCATCCGTTCACCTCAGGGTAAAACCTGATGATATTTTCCATAACTTCAGCCGCATGCTTTGGGTCTCGAAGGCCGTTTTCACCCCGGAAACCGCTTACGCAATACCACAGGATGTTTCCCGAAGCATCCGCCACAGCCACACTGACGAATCCATCTTCTCCTCCCGGCAACACATTATCCATCGCATGCACAAATATCAGTGAATCCGCGCCTAACTTCCGTAAGAGTCCATCGATGGGGCCTAATGCGTAGTGGAAATTTTTCTTCTTTTCCGGAAATAACTGTGGGCCGTACGCATGCAACCGGATGGATTTGTTCACAGACCTGTAAAGGGCTTGGATTTCTTCAATTTCCGCTTCTGTTCCCTCGTCTCCAGTGACAGGTTTTATGTGGTAGCCTCTTTTCTCAAATCCCATTATCAGTGCCTGAATCAAATTTTTCCTGCCGATTGCGGACCAGTCCTCTCTGGATTCGACGACACCATACCCTGTCACTTCATAAAATTTCATATCGCAAGGCATCAGCCCCCCCAGATCTAGATGCCCTGCTTTTGTTCTAAATTCCGGGTGAGCCCGATATGCAGGTGACGCACACCCAAACAGCATCATGGAAGTGCAGACAATCGTCCAAAGGTTCCAAGCCCATCTGCGAGCCGCACTGCCTCGCGCACATTCTAATGCTCTTTGTAAATTCATTATTTGCCGTGGCTGGGACGTCTCGTTTTATCTGCGAAAAGTGAAAAATGCGCCCGTCCCTCAAGATACTCGAAGGACATGCAAGAAACATGCAACGATTTATATCCTAAAATATTAAATGAATTTCATACACTTATGTGATATAAAGACAGACACTGTTGATGCGGAGTGTCAAGAATTGTTAGATGACGTCGAGAATTGTCAGGGACAGAGAAACGTTTGTGCGGCACCCCACTAAGACAGCGATGTCTGAACGAAAACAGGAGTTTCTTCAAAGATCAAAAAAGATGAAAATTATAAACACAGAAATACAGAGCCCAAAAAGGGTTCTTTCGCAGGTCTCGCGATGTAAAAAGAGATGGCCGGGGGCAGAAGACACGAGGAACAGATGACGTTTAAAAACCGTGATGCATGAATGCACGGCAAGACGTTGTGCCACCGATTGAACACGTTTTTCGAGGGCCGTTTAGGCATTGCACCCAGTTAAGAAACGGAATACGCATCGACATCCAATATCTTGTCAAGGATAAGGGCAGCGACGATGAATCCCACAATGCAATAAATTACAACCTCATCGATCATTTATGATCCTCCCGTTTTCCGATGTTGGGAAATAAAGTCGGCATACAAGGTTTTTATCGGCATAGAGTGAATTTCCTTGAGAGAAATCGACCAAAAGATTAGGAGAACATATGAACCCCGTTAACGGTCGGAATGAAAAGGGGGTGCGGATAAATGTTCCGGTGGCTGATGGATAGGGTCAGCGGATTAATTAGATGACGTTTGAGGGGAGTTGCCGGCGAATGGAGGCATCCAAAACGAGGCGTGAACGCATCATGCAAAAATCTGGTGCCCCCGGCATGACTCGAACATGCGGCACCCAGATTAGGAATCTGGTGCTCTATCCACCTGAGCTACGGGGGCACAGGGTTATGTCTTTATCATAAGCGCACCGATTGTCAAATTATTTCGCGGCTGCGTTTTTAAAAAGACGTTGATTAAACCTTTATATTGCCTATAATGTGTTATATATTCTTGAAAAACGAAGGTTGAGGGGGGTGTAGCTCAGTTGGGAGAGCGGTACGTTCGCAACGTACAGGTCGGCGGTTCGATCCCGCTCACCTCCACCAATAACATCAAGGCATTTCGAATTTTGATTCCCAAAGAATTCTTTCTTTAATTCCTTTAAGAAAGTATTCCTCTCAAGACCCCAATTATTATTGACTATTACAGGCCTTATCCTATCTCAAAAGCGGTTCCTTCCCCTCCTCTGAATGCCCTCCCCCCATCAGTCCGATTTCCAGGCAAAATGAAGGACTCCCACAGCATCCGTCCACTTTATGCTTCACACACAATGCAAAATCCCCTATGCTTCGGTTTCAAAAAAGTGATTTTTATCACCATCACCAGATCGAGTCCGGGCAGTGGGTCCGGAGGACGGGGATCGAGCCGAGCGAGTTTGTCATGATCGGGACCGGGACGCAATGCTTGCAACGATTGAAAATGCCGTTCAAATTGCCGAGAAAATTTTTGGACCGATATTTGTGGGAACCCACTGAAAACAACCTTCGGCGCTTGAATCCAAAAAGGGAACACCATGAACACTTCGAACCATGAGCTAGAGAGAATATGCTTCAATTGTGGGGCTTTTTTCCCGGCAGACTATGAAACCCTAGACGAGTTCGGCATCTGTCTTAACGATCCGGAATTCGATCCGTTTGTTGACGAAATCATTGAACGTCAAGATTACACTTCGTGCCGGGATCTGGTTCGGCGGAAGAAATTCAGTGGAGATCGCGAGGCATGCGGTGAGTTTGAACCGGTTGAGAATCTGCAAATAGGAGACAAGACGCCCTTGGGCCGGGACCTGAAACGGCTGATGGATGCAGGAGAATTGTATGTCGAGACATTTCGACAGGCCCTTCTGGAAGACGAGATCAGAAACATCGACTGGACAACAATGCCGGTTGAGCGACAGAAGGCGGAACTCAAGTCGCCTCGCACGCAGACCCGGGCCATAACCAGTCTGGGCGGAATGATCTCGTTGGGCAACACGGAAGCCTTTACGGTGCTGTCAGGGTTTTTGAAAGACCTGCCCCCTCCGAAGACGATCCAGGAAGTCCATTTTAGAAGGGATATCCTGAGATATTTACGTCGATCAAAAGCAAAAGAAACCCTTTTGCCATTCTTGATCGACGAGTTGTACCGTACCCCTTCAAACAACACCACAAGGCAGTGGATATCGGATATATTGCAGTTCATGGAAGATCTGCCTTTTGAACGGATTTGTGAACCGCTTGAAGAGATGCTGAGAGGCAACCGGTTTTCGTACAAACTCAAGCAAAAGATGAAAATGATCCTGGCACAGTAAAGGCCTGAAAGCGAGAGAATGAATGAGCGCGGGAGATGCGCCGGAGCATATCCTTAAAAACGTATTCGGGTACGATACATTCCGGCCCCTTCAGGCAGAGATTATCCGCAATGTCCTGACCGGGCACGACACCCTTGTCATCATGCCCACAGGGGGTGGGAAATCCTTGTGTTATCAGGTCCCCGCGCTCCTTTTTCCGGGTCTGACCATCGTTGTCTCCCCCCTGATCTCGCTCATGAAAGACCAGGTAGAGCAGCTGGTCCAGGCAGGAGCACCGGCCGCATGCCTGAACAGCTCATTGACGACAGGAGAATTTCGACGCAATGTAAAGGCCGTGAAGGACGGAGCTGTTAAACTTCTCTACATGGCGCCCGAGGCCCTGCTACGGACCAGCACGCTGGCGCTTTTGTCGTCGCTTCGGGTGGACTGCCTGGTCATCGACGAGGCCCACTGCATCTCCGAGTGGGGTCACGACTTCCGCCCGGAATACCGCCAAATCGCCGATGTCAGGGGTCGCTTTCCGGATGCGGTGTGCATGGCCCTGACCGCAACGGCCACGCTCAGGGTACGGAAAGATATCAAGACCAGCCTCGGATTCAGGGATGCCAATGAATTTGTGGGAAGCTTCAATCGTCCAAATCTCTTTCTCCGAGTGGACCACAAGATTGATCCTTTTGCACAAACAGTTAAATTTATTGATGAATTTTTGGAACAGTCGGGGATCATCTACTGCTTTTCGCGGCGCCAGGTGGATGACCTGTCCCAGAGCCTTGGCAATAGGGGATGTTCGGTCCGGCCTTATCACGCAGGTCTGTCAGATGACGAGCGCAACAAAAATCAGGAGCTGTTTATCAGAGATGATGTCCAGATCATGGTGGCCACCATCGCCTTCGGCATGGGGATCGACAAACCCAATGTGCGGTTTGTAGTCCACTATGACCTTCCCAAGAATCTGGAAAGCTACTACCAGGAGATCGGGAGAGCAGGCCGAGACGGTCTTTCCGCCCATTGCCTCCTACTGTTCAGTTACGCCGATATCGTAAAGGTCAAACACTTCATTAACCGGAAATCGAACCATGAGCAACGGATCGCCAACATCCAGTTAAATGCGCTCGTGGGGTTCATCGAGACAGAGGAATGCCGGCGCAAGCCCCTTTTGGATTATTTTGGCGAGACCTACACAAAGAATAACTGCGGGGCCTGCGACAACTGCCTGACCGAAGAAAAAGACCTGACCGACATCACCATTGCGGCCCAGAAATTCCTTTCCTGCGTCAAGCGGACCGGCGAACGGTTCGGCGCGGGTCATATCATCGATGTCCTTCGGGGATCCAAGGCCGGCAAGGTCATCCGGCTCGGGCACCAGAAGCTCTCCACCTACGGGATCGGGCAAGAACATTCCAAAAAGGAGTGGTTTTATCTTTCGCGCCAGTTCATCCGGAAGCGGCTCCTGACTCAGGATATGGAATTTGGCGGCCTCACCCTCACCGAAAAAGCACGGAAGGTCATGCGAGGGCAGGAAAAGGTGATGGGACGGCTTGTGGAGCAGCGGGTCGATATGGAATCGAAAGAGGAAAGGGAGCATGACAGGGCCCTTTTCGACATCCTTCGCAAGGAGCGCAAACGCCTCGCCGACAGAGCCAATGTCCCGCCTTATGTGATCTTTCCAGACCGGACGTTAATTGAGATGGCCGCCTTCTTTCCTCAGAGCGAGGCGAGACTATTGGATATTCACGGGGTAGGTTCGGCCAAGCTGGCGACCTACGGCCCGCCGTTCCTCGACAAGATACGCGAGTATTGCAATGCCCGTGGCATCCAGGAGTCCTTCAAAGGGCCTCAAAAGAGTCCGGATCCTGTTCCTTTTTCCATCAGAAAAAAACGGCATATGGTGGTGGGAGACCTGTTCAATTCCGGCAAAAGCGTTGACCATCTCATGAAAGAACTCAGCGTCAAACGGAGTACGATCCTGAATCACCTGCACACCTGTATCCGGGAGGGATATGCTCTGATTGAGTCCGACGAATTCCTCTCCCTCTCGTCGCTCTCTCCGCACATGAAAGAGGCGGTCCTGGACCGCTTCGAGGAGCTGGGGTCTCACCGTCTTAAGCCGGTTCTTGATGCCTTCGAAGGAGAGGTGGATTATGAAGCGCTTCAGATTCTCAGGCTGCATTATCTCACTCGAAAAAACTTTTCAGCGAAGGCCGTGGTAACGCGGGACACCATGGTAGGCGCCAAAGAGATCATCTGTCTTGCCAACTCACGGAAGTATTCGGGGCGATGTATTGCCGGAAAAGAACTGATAGATGGCCGAATTGGAGAATGGGTCCGACCGATAGGCAATAGCGAGACGGGTGAGCTGTCGCTGAAGGAGATTTGCTATAGGGACGGAAATGTGCCCCAGCTTCTGGATGTGGTCGCTGTTCCTTTGGCAAGACACACCCCCCATTCCTACCAGACAGAAAACTATCATTTGGATAAGGGGGTATGGGTCGGAAGGCATGCTTTTCCGCCTGCCGATCTGGCGAAGTTATGCGATCCTGTTGATTCGTTGTGGCGGAACGGGTACAGCAGCGGAAGCGGCCTGAACGACCGGATTCCGGAAAAGATTGCGCAGGAACAAATCCGTTCTTCACTCCTTTTCATCAGGCCGCAATGGGCAAGGGTCGTTGTGGAAGAAGGCGCGAATCTCCTTCAACGGCTGCGAGCGGAGTTTCATTTTGCCGGGCAGGAATATCGGCTGCCTGTCACCGACCCCGAAGTTGAAAATCGCTATCTGGGAAAACCCGTTGGCTGTTATCCCCTTTCAGATAAGTATCTCTATTTCACCGTCAGCATCGGCGAACCCTACGAGGGTTACTGCTACAAGCTGGTGGCGGGTATCATCGGTCCCTTTCATAAGGAATAGGTCCACATGAATGAGCTATACACAATCGGTCACTCGACGCACCCCATGGATAACTTCATCCAACTCCTCACCGTGCATCACATCACGGCGGTGTGCGATGTACGTTCCAGCCCTTACAGCCGATACAATCCGCAGTTCAACAGGGAAACGCTGCAAAAGGAACTGAAGGGGCATGAGATCGCGTATGTGTATTTGGGAAAGGAACTGGGCCCCCGAAGCGATGATCCGGGGTGTTATGAGGACGGAAAGGTGAGATACGATCGACTGGCCCGGACAGATCTATTTCGGGAAGGGCTGAGAAGAATCCGGCTGGGAATGGCCACTTACCGCATCGCCCTGATGTGTTCTGAAAAAGACCCGGCCTCATGCCACCGGACCATCCTGGTGTGCAGACACCTGCGAGATAAAGACACACACATCCGGCATATCCTGGAAGATGGTTCACTGGAGGAAAACGGGGTCACGATAAGAAGAGTGATGGAACGGCTGAAACTCCCCGAAAGCGATTTGTTTACTTCTCCCGAAGAAATGGTGGAACGGGCGTATGATATGCAGGGAAGCCGGATCGCGTATGTTCAGGAGGTCGAAAAGCCCACTCACCAGAGCGGACAGGAAGCAAACTTGTTATGAAACTTTTTACCATTGGGTTTACGCAAAAACCGGCCGAGGCATTTTTCGAAAGGCTTTCCAGGGCAGAGGTGAAACGCGTCATAGACATACGCCTCAACAATGTGTCGCAGCTCTCCGGGTTTGCCAAACGAGACGACCTTCGCTACTTCCTGAGGGCCATCTGCGGGATCGACTATATCCACCTTCCGGAGCTGGCCCCCACCCAGGAGATCATGGACAATTTCAAGAAGAAAAAAGGAGACTGGTCCGTGTATGAAAAGGCGTTTAAATCCCTCTTGAAGGAACGAAGGCCTGAAGACACCATTTCAAAAGGCCGCTTTGATCAGGCCTGTCTCCTCTGCAGCGAGGACCAGCCCGACCGGTGCCATCGCCGCCTGGTGGCCGAGCATCTGGCCGAAAAGTGGGATGATGTGGAGATCGTCCATCTATAAGGATGTGCAGTTGAAATATGGCTTGGAGATAAGGATTCGGCGCCATTCGGTCCTCTCCCCCTCATCAATCCGATTTCAAAAAAAAGCGTGAGCTCCCCTCACCTACTCGATCACTTGCTCCCACGAGTCCATTTTTCCATAATCTGTAGACCGGAAAACCACACCGCTGCCCGCTGCAAACACATACTTCCCGTCATCGCTGCAGGCGATTCCGACACCGTTTCCCCTGAAGGTTACCTTCTGCTGTTTAATCGGTTTGTACTGTGCCACGGCTTCGGGGGCAAGAAGTGAAAATATCTGGGCGCTAAACAAATTCAGTAATAGAAGCACCGCAACAATTACGAGCATCAGCTTTGAAAATTTATCTTTCATCATGGGAAAAAACCTCCTTTGTTTATTGAACGTACCTGTATTTTTATTTGGTAATTCTATATGGTTATATGGACTTATACGATATTACTTCAAGAAGTGAAAGGAGATATATTGAGTTCGCGCAAAAAAACCTTTTCAGTAGTGAGCAAAAATTTACATATCTCAACAGCGTTGAGAATTTTCGCCTGAACTTGGTCGCTCCGAAGCCGGCGCGATTCAATTTTTCCGGAGCTTTTCCGCAATGACAGTCTCCGTTTTGACCTCGCCGTCTGTGTCATTCTGGTTTATCCATCCATAGCTTTCATTAAACGCGACTCTAAACCAAACCTGAGTTGATTTACCTTTTTTGGAGACCTGCTTTTCTAAGATGCGTAACTTTTTTCCAGCAGGGATAGTGCCCAGATAAGCGCCTTTAATCGGGTAGCTTAGAACGGATGCCGGCTTTGATTCGCTTATAATTACAAATTCCTCCCGCCTTCCTTGGGACGAGTCATTTTTCTTCTGCTTCATTTCGTAATAGGCAACCTTTTTTCTGTATCTAAGGTTCTCTGGATCCAGGGTCAGCAGCTGTTTATATATCCTCAAGTTTTCTGATACCCGAGACATCGGCACCGCCCTGACTTCCCGCTCAAGCGTGGCGATTTTCGATTTTTTCGCATTTACAGTGGCATTTTTGGATGCAACCTCACCCGTTAATTCAGATTTAGTGATTTTCTCTGGTAAAATATCAGCTTTTTTTTCAGGACCCACGACCTCAAGCTCCAAGTAATTAAGTCCTATTTCTTGCGTATAATCCGAAGGTTGCCCTTCTTTTTCTTGGACAGCCGCCAAGTTGTCTTCTACCTGGCTCTCGGGCGGTTGAGCGAAACTCCCCTCCTTTTCAGGCTGTCCTTTTGGCTCGATTCTCTCATCCGTAAAATCAGAAAGTCGGCCGGTCAAGACCATGAGCACCATGATGATAGCCACAATAAAGCCGATAAATGCCATCTTGTCCTGCCCTGCATTCATCCTTTCCTTTAGAAGCGCACCACATTTCGGGCATTTTTTGGTATCGTTGTTGCTTATTCGATTGTTGCAATTCTCACAATACTTCGAAGACATGAGATTGACCCCGTTAATTCTGCATAAATGCCATCTTTCCATAAAAGTGGAGGTAATATTCATATCGGCAGAAAACAGCATCTACTTGAATCAAATATCTTTTATTCGGTACTAAATCTCGGTCTTGCCATTTCGTAAAGTGCGAAATTCGATGACTACAGAAGGGTTGCGGGCGTTGTCGGCGGGATGCAAGTTTTACATGAGGCAGAAAGGCGTCTCATTCTTGCGCTCCGTCCATGTGATAGGGGGGGGAGACGATTTGAGCGCCGGCTCTTCAGCGACGCGGACGCTCAGAAATGTCGGCGCTACTGAGAATAACCTTCAGTATAATTTTTTTCCAGGAAAGCAAGCACTTCACCAATTTGAGACGAGGTCATAAGCCCTTGCTGAAGCAGTATCTCACCGATTCGTCTATGCTTTTTCTTCTCAATCTTATCCATTGCCTGGATATTCAACGCATTAACAAGTTCTTCCAGTGTGACAAAACCTCTGTCTATCGCGACATGTCCAAACCACTTGAGCGTTGTATCTCCTTCCACCTCATCCTCCGATTTCGAGTTTGGTAAGCTTGCCTACTTTCGAAAATTCTTTCACTATCGTGGTAATTTCAAGATGAAACATTCAATGCTCGGCACAAGGCTGCAAGAGCAAAGGAGTTTTTTAAAATCCGACTGTGTCTTTACTCAGCGTTGCCCGGCGTGACCAAAAGTTTCTGTCCCGGATAGATAGCCTGTGTCTTGGTTAGGTTGTTCAGCTTCATCAACTCCGGCACCGATAAGCCATATTCTTGGGCAACTCCGTAAAGCGTATCTCCCCGGCGGACTTCATGGTAGCGAACTTTGACGTTATCCTGTGGGCTCGACGGTTTCTCAGCGGATGCGGATACATCAGGCTGTGGAGCGACCATTCCACTCAATTCCGTCACGGATTCTTGAAGTCCATTGAGCTAGAATTCGAGAGGGGATATTCTCTGCGCCGTCTTTTCAAGTTGGACAAGTCTCTCTTCAATCATGTCAAGTCTTGCCTTGATGGTATCCACATCGCTTTCATAATCCTTATTACCACATCCGAAAAGAAAAAGTAGAACGGTGAAAAGAAAAAACGGTCTCCAACGCCGAAACACGCAAACTCGACCTTGGGACTTGAACCCGGGTGAAGTCTTAATGCTGCGGAGATCCGCCTCCGTTTTCCGGGTATAGGACAGATCGTTATCAGCTCGCTTTTTAATTTTCTCCCTACCAGAGTTCGGACAATAATACATCATTCTCTCCTTTCAATTCTCACAATTCCTCCCGTTACAGGGGTTCTACAATTTGACCGGATTAAATTCAAACCTTTAAGAGTCCTCTTTTTTCCTGCGTGGCTTTTCAGCCGGCCCATTCATCTTTTTTTCCGACCACTTCAATCCCCGGTTCCGATCCTGTCATCTCCTTTTCCGTTTTCGCCCAAGCTTCTTCACGCTGTTGGATATCCCAAACTTTTCATTTATTGCACCCTTCGATTTGCCGCTATATAGCCTTGACACCTATGCACCCGCTCAGGACAAAAGTGAGCGACAAAAACAAAACCAGTGCCCATCGGGTGTTGCGCTTCTAAACGTCCTCTATCTCGAGCCGTCCTGAGTGCCCCAAGGCGCCGAACACAGGCCTCACACACAAAAAAAGCGAGATAACGGCCTTCTGTGAATCAGCGAGGCAGCGGAGTGGTCTCCACATGGAAAATGGAACAGGCGCAGTCGGAGAATACAAAAGATTTTTCTCTGACGCAATATCAGAAAACCTTGAAAGAGCCAATGCCTGAAAAAGGAGCCTGTGCCCTGTCCTTCAAAACGAGAGATATGAAAAGCAGGATTTGCCGGGTGTCCTGCGCTTTTTTAGAGAATAGGAGCGAACTTTTTAAAGACGGTTTCTGGTTCTTGCCAGGGGTTCACAGCGTTTGTGAAATTGAATTCAGGCGGTTAGAATCCGAAAAAAACGACATTGACAAGGTACGGTGCTAAATTTGTGAAGGGTTTTTCAGGAGCGATTGAATGACGGCATTCAGTGCCTGCACTTTGAATGGCTTAATCAGTATTGCGTTGAATAGGGTGTGATTGGCCATATCGGAATCGCCGGTAATCCCCACTATGGGTGTATCCGCCTTTCGGGAGCTTCTAATGTGTTTTGCAACTGCGATACCGTCCTTATCAGACATAAAAATGTCTGTAATAACCAGATCAAAGTCCTCACTGACCTTTAGGATTTCAATTGCCTCTTTACCGCCCCGAGCGGTTTTCACTCGATACCCCATGATTTTGAGAGTCCGAGCTAGAAAATCAAGAAAAGTCTCTTGATCGTCAATGACCAGAAGATAGGCCATGATATCCCCACAAAAACTTCGGCAAAATAGATTTCCGCAAAAAGTCCTTCTTTTGGAAAACCTGTTTTTGTATCATTTCAACAAAAAATCTTCGCTGTCAATAGAGATTCCGAAGCGAGTCTGAGGACAGCACCGCGGTTGAAGTGCATGTAAGTGAAAAAAACACCGATGGGTCCGGCCACCGAATCCTTTAAAACGGATCAGATATCCAGTCGGCTGTCTCTTGATTCGGAACGGGGGGATTTCGAGATGTCAGAGCATTCCAAAACAATATGATATCGGGATGGATCTTCATTTCAACCTCGCAATCAGATACATCGTATTGAGGGGCAACTGTGGACCGGATGGGCCTGAAAACTTAAATCCAGAATCATGTCCGGCACGCGGAATGCAGGATATGACTTGAATATGGCAGCGTCAAGTCGATGAGGAAAGCTCCCCCTAAGGATATCGAGGGCTCATAATTTATATACCTGTCAAAAAAGCCCAACCTCTCTTCTCAGAAATTGGGCTTTCCAAAGCGCCTTACAACTCGCTCACAGGATGTGGTTATGACTCAAATAGAATCTCCCTGATCTTTTTGGCGATGGCATCTGAACCTTCCTTGTCTCCGACCGATCCCACCCCGATTTTGACCTCTGTTTTGTCTGCGGATTGATAGGTAACGGAAATGTAAACCGACTGGCTGTCCGGCCGTTTGGCTGTGATCTGACCCGAACTAATACTATGAGATGAACTCTCCACTCGCAACTGCATCTGATCAAGCGCGACTAAAGTCGCATCCCACGTTTTTGAAAAAGGGGCCTCATAAACGACAATTGTCTGTCCCTCCTGATATTTATAATAGGCAATGCCGCCGGCTGCGCCCAGGCCAAACGCGATCAATGGGGCCGCGCAGGCTGCCAGGAAGAAGCACGAAACCAAAAGAGTGATATATTCAACAATACGTTTTCTGAGCGATTGAAAACAGATCTTCATGGGTCGAACCTCTCCTGAGAATGATTTATTGGACCGCTTTACGTCCTTTTTTATTTCGGTGTTGAAAAATTTTTCCGCCAAGCCGATTCGCCCGGCATCTGAAGGTGATACAAGCCCTTCTTATCACGCTTTTTTTCTTGCAATTCTTATACACACAAAGAGAGCCGTAAACAAGCAAAAAATAATTTTAGCCTATGTTAGGAGGAGACGACGTACATGATGAGACCCTGTCGCGATTCAGATTTTCATGAAATCCTCGAAGTCATAAACGAGGGGGCTGCGGCGTCCGTGCCATGCGGATAGGCCGGCTGAAAGACAGGATGGGGCCGAGAGTGGTCGTATCCTTTTGTGCCCTGTTATGAGGCTTGGGCTGGTTCTTGTCCTCAAGGGCCGCCGCACTGCAGAAATTCTACCTATATCCATCTCACCATGGTATGGTGTAAGGCACTTGGAGCATTTTTCGGGCTGGTTGGGGCATAAAAAAAATCAAAGAGAAATGGAAAGTGCCACGTTATTATTTCCTGGACGTCACCACAGCCCTCTCAAAGGAATACGTGAAGGTCTGACGCAATGCGAGAAAGCAAGCGCCCTGAAATCATAAGAGTCACAGCAGCAATTCTTGCAAAGGATGGGAGAATACTCATTGCCAAAAGACGCGCTGACGACAGATTGGCCGACAAATGGGAGTTTGCCGGAGGTAAGATCGAAGAGAATGAGACCCCCGAAGAATGTTTGAAGAGAGAGCTGAAGGAGGAGTTTAATATTGAGGTTACCGTGGGTCAGTACATCGGATCCAGCACTTACCAATACGAACACGGCTTAATCGAGCTTCTGGCCTATCGGACATTTTGGGAGGACGGAAATATATCCTTAAAAGACCATGATGATTTCAGGTGGGTTTCGGTGGACCAGCTGAGCGAATATGATTTTGCACCAGCGGATTTACCTTTTGTGGACAAGCTAAGGAGGGGTGACATTCAGCTTTGAAACATGGCCTGGAAGTCGGAGCTGTTATCACAAATCAGCAGCTGCAAAGCATCTTCAACCGCAGTCCACAAGACGAAATGAGACCGTCAAGAACGTTCATGATGTAAACGGTCCAGGGAAACCGCCTTTCGGGGAGCTCACTTTATCCCCGGAAAGCGTCAAAAATTTCTGGCAAATTTCCGCCATGGACGTAGCAAAAAACGAAAAAAAAACGACGAATCTGCAGGAAAATAAAAAAGGGTCTCGAAAGCTCAAGACCCCTGATTTTACTGGTGCCGGAGGTCGGAATCGAACCGACACGGACTAAAAGTCCACTGGATTTTGAGTCCAGCGCGTCTACCAATTTCACCACTCCGGCGGTCACATCGGTTATGCATTATAGAGAAATCCTCAAAACCCTGTCAATATCATATTGACAGCCCACCCCATGTTTGTTAGTTTTGAACGAAAAGGGGCTGTAGCTCAGCTGGGAGAGCGCATGACTGGCAGTCATGAGGTCGTCGGTTCGATCCCGATCAGCTCCACCATTT
>Ga0180433_10005559_pt1 | contig 16944 bp, 23 predicted proteins | sample SS_ome_8_FD_132980 | JGI IMG/M metagenome (GOLD analysis project Ga0180433, IMG submission 132980) | Hypersaline lake sediment archaeal communities from the Salton Sea, California, USA - SS_1_D_1 metaG | ecosystem: Environmental > Aquatic > Non-marine Saline and Alkaline > Hypersaline >... | reverse complement strand
TGGTGATGTCGATACCCAGACCGTTATGGAATATGTAGACCGCCAGAACCAGATGCAACTGACCCGTTTCATATCACAGTAATTCTGCGGCCTTCAGGCCGCAGTTGCATAGTATATTTAAATCTTGTGTTGCCCTCCACGCTTCCGTTCACGCCGACCTGAACCGTAATAACAGGCAAAATAACCACAGGCACGCCAACGTATGCTTCTATCGCCGGAAGATGATGCGGAGGAACAATTGGGTATTCCGCTCCAACATCCCTGAAGCCCGCATCCCAAACAAATTCTATCTGCACCCTTTGCCGCACGGTCTGGGTTGAGAGGTATTCCACCAGCGTGAACCATTCGTATTCAGCATAAATCTCGGATGACGCGCTGAAGTCAATGCTGCCGTTCATCCTGACCTGGTCGTTCGTGGTCAATGGATTGAGGTCAACATCATAGAGAACTACATTGTTGATGGCGTAAGAGAAATCATAGCCGTCCTTTGGCCCAAGAAACTTAACGCCTTCCGCCAGCATCATTTTTTCATCGGCATCAGGCTTGAGCTGCATCTTCACGTCCAGTGCCCCGTTCTCGACAACGTCTTCAAGGTTTGCCTGTGCCGTTTCAATTACGAGTTCCCCGTTCTCCTCATCCACACCAGTTACCTCCCGCAGGAATCCCTCACCAACAGCGCTGACCAGAACATCACCAACTTCTATATCGGCTATTTCGGGTTCTGTGCCGTCAAAAATGTAGATGTTTCCATCCTCGGATACGGAGAGGAGACCTTCGTCCACTGCTTCGTCGCTCAACACCTGAACGTTTTCACCGACTGCTGCATCATCGTTATGTTCGGTGAAAACAGCCGTAATTGAGCAGTTGCTGTTCATTCTGAAGCTGGCAGGGTTTGCATTGCCTGAGAAGAAATCGGCTTCCCAGTGGTCAAACTGCCAGCCGGAGTTGGCGCTTGCTGTCAGGCTTACTGTGCTCCCTGAATCATACACCATGCCCGGGGGTTCAGCAGACACGATTCCGCTGCCCGGGGGGCTTACATCTGTTGTCAAAACATACTGCTCGGGCTCGGGCGGCCTGGGGCACCCCGCTGAGCCAAGCATGATGCCCACAAGAAGTGCGATACCCATTGAAGTAATAATCAGCCTTTTCATTGTTCTTTCCTCCTTTTTTTAGGACGTTGTCCAGAAAAAGTTGTTCGTTGCGATACTCGTTACAATATCTTTATCAGGGCCCTGAATGTCTTGCGTTGGCGCTTGCATGCGCTTCATTCCCGCAATGCTTTCATGTCCCTGTTCCTGCCTGCTGCCTGCAACCGCTCCGAAGAGTCGGTTTGTTTCCTAAGGGTTTGTGTATGGATAAAGCATGAATATCTTAGAATTCGGGAACAGTGCTTAAATACGTTCCTGCGTGTGGGGAACTATGTTAATTGTTGCGTGGAAATTGACCCGAATGTGGAAAACCGTTTATATTGCCCCCGACAAATAATATAAAATGGCAAACAAAAGGCTCGTTCAGTATATACGTTCACAGCTGTCAAAGGGGGTTTCTTTGGAAGCAATCAAACTAACTTTGTCCGCCAAGGGCTGGCGCGATTACGACATAAACGAAGCCGCAAAACTGGCCATGGCTTCTAAAAAAACCAAAATCAAAAAGACCTATCTAATGGTTCTGGTTTTAATAGCAGGCATAGTTTCTGTTTATTTTTTGCTGTTTTCCGGTCCGGCATCCGACTCCGAGCCACAGATAACTGACTGCGGAACTGATTTTGACTGCTTCATAGCGGCATCAGCGGACTGTGATGAGTCCAAAGCATTGCATGAGGTCTCTTTGGAGATATTCGGAATGATAGCCACGTCTGTCACTTACATGGAACTGCAGGGCATGGAGTCCGGGAGATGCGTTTATTACCAAAGAACGGAAAGCAGCAGCGTGGAATTCAGCGAAGAGCTGGTGCAGCAGATGCTGGATTCTGGAATAACTCAGGAAGAGATTGAACAGCAGGAAGAAGCGGCAAATGACAGTGCCCAGGCAACCGTAGGCACGGAAACGACGTGCAGGTTCATGCCGTCTGACCTGACCGACATGCTGAACAGGTGGAAACAGGGCAACTTTGGGAGCGACGACCTCACGGGCACGGAATGTGAAGGCGGTTTTTCCCAAACTGTTTTATAACACAAACAGGGCATTTGTTAACCAAATAATGAAACCTTTATAAATAGATTTATTTAAATAATGAACATGGCGAAGAAAACAGAGTGGGTATACAGGGAAATACTCTATCAGGTGCTTGATAAAAGGCAGAGCTTTCTCAGGCAGAGGAACATCGCGCAGAGATGCGGGGTTTCTGCAGGCAATGTGAGCAAGGCACTCGTCCCCCTTGAAAGCATGAACTGCATAGAGAAAAAGCCCATGGGATTCAGTGTGGTGAATCCGAAAAAGATTCTCCTTTATTGGGCGAGCATAAGAAACCTGCAAAAGGACATAATATACCGTACCATGTCGGAAAGGCGCGCAGAGGATATAGAAAAGGACATGCCGCAGGTAATGTTTACTGCATATTCCGCATACAGGTTCAGGTTCAGGGACGTGCCTTCGGATTACTCAGAGGTTATCGTGTATTCCGATGAAAGCAAAATCAGGGACAGGTTCCCCCCAAGAAAGGGGACAGCCAACATATTTGCCCTTGAAACAGATGCGCACCTGAAAAAATTCAAAAAGGTTCCCACAGCACAGGTATTCGTTGACCTCTGGAACCTGAGCACATGGTATGCCAATGAGTTTGTGAAAGCGCTGGAAGCCAAATTAGACAGCCCACCGGAGGCGAAATGATGGAATTCTGGAACGACATGGCAACCGATAAAAGCTGGGATGTTTTGATAAGGCTCAAAAAAATGGCGGATTTTGTTCTGATTGGCGGCTGGGCATGCTATCTCCTTGCTAAGGCACTGAAAAGCAAGGACATAGACATTATAGTGGATTATGAAACGCTTGACAAACTCAAAAACGAATTCCGGCTAAAAAAGACGCATTTTCTCAGGAAATATGAGATAAGAATTGAAGGGATTTCAATAGATATCTATGTCCCGTTCTATTCAAGGCTTGGCGTGCCGGTTGAGGAAATAAAGAAGCATTGCACTGTTGTGGAGGGGTTTCGCGTGCCCGTGCCCGCCATGCTCCTTATCCTGAAGCAGACAGCAGAAATGGAAAGGAAGGATTCCGTAAAGGGGCAGAAGGACAGGGCAGACATATTGAATCTCCTCATAAACGCGGAGCCGGACATGCAAAAATACAGTTCCCTGGCCAAGGAATCCGGGCTCAGGGAATACCCCGGAAGGCTGAAAACGATAGTCAGCACAGCGAAAAAGGAATTTGAATACCTCGGGATAAGGAACCCGAGGAGAATCAGGTTGCTGAAGAGAGCGATTTTGCAGAGGATGCACGGGCACTGAATGTGAAAGCGGTTTGTAATGTGGTTTCCATTTGGGGCGCGTAATGTCCCAAATGTGGGAAAACTTTTAAGTTCGCAATGCAAAATTTATATATGAAAAAATACAAAAATGGAATTGTTTTGGCATTAGTACCCACTGCATTGGCAGTTGGCTGTTTCTGGGGCTCATATTCTGCAAGACAAGACATTGAAAGAAGTCTCTATAATGAATGTATAAGTGCAGTCTATTCTGGGCAACAATTGTCTGGTGATGGAGAAAAAATACGCAAAATAAATTCCTGTGTTCGTACTGTCGGGACAGCAATGTCATCCAACACAAATAGTAAAAAAAGAGAAATGTTAACTGCAGCAAGAGACAAATATGATGATGATCTGTTCTTGGCAGCTTTGAAAAATTACCCCGTTCATAGTCAAAAAACAGATAAAATAATTCCACTAAATGAAGCATACAGGCAAATGTTAATAGAAAATGGTGGGAATGCAAACACAAGAATGATAGAAGACCCTTTGGGTACCTCGTGTGAAATAGCAATCAATATAGTTGCAAGCGGACTGATAGGCAAAGAGTACGATTTTGTTGGTGATGTTCTTGATGCAATTTATACACCAGAAAAACCAAAAACACCAATTTCTGCAAAAACACCTGGTGGTGTCATCAATACCCGTGGTAGAGGGAGAGTAGCAATAGATGGTAATGGTAGGATGTTATTTAATCCAGTCTTTGATAAAAAAGGTAATCTCAAACAGTATTCTACATATTTCAGTGAAGAAGCACAAAGAGAAGCTGAGGAAGAAGTTCTTGAAGAACTCTCTGAACCACCATCAATTTCAAGATATTTTAGAGACGTTGGAAGAGCAATGGAAGTCAATAGAGAAGATGACAATAAGGTCAAACGAAGAGTTATTGAAACCGGTAAAAATCGTATGAAAGTACTATATGGCACAAAAGCAGATGCTGATAGAATACGAAGAGAAGAAACTCGGGAGAGGACCAAAAAACATAGAAGAAACGCACAGCAGAAATTCAATAGACAGGTAAAGAAGACACAGGAAGGATTCAATAATTGGGCACAGAACACCAGTAGACAATGGAATCAAGGAACCAGGCAGGCACAGAAGAATGTTCAGAGAGAACAACAAAAGGCACAGAAACGTGCAGAGGACGCCTGGAAAGGCATCGAGAATAATTTTATTATCCCATTCCAGAAGGCAGTTGGGTATAGGAAATAATCACTTCATTTGTCCTGACATGAACTAATTGAAGACAAAACAAATTCTTCATCTCTTAATTTATATATTCTTTTCGTAGTTGTATTATTGTAGACTACAAAATCTGATTTATAGGGCTCTCCAGTATATTTGCATTTTCCTTTTCTTTCAACGTCTATAATTTCATAAATTCCATCATTGTCAATATCACAAAAATCAAAATCATGAGAACATCTTATCGAACCCGGTTTTCCCGTTCCATAATCATCACTCCATCGTTCTTGGTAAAGCGTTTTGTTCCCTCTATGGTTGATTGAAATGAGTTGTGCTTCTTCACCCTTACCACCCTGAAATATTCTGAAACTTCTGGTCCATAACTCAGATATGCCATCATTTTCAATATCAATCATTTGAAATTCTGACTCGTCACCATCTACAAGCTTTCTGTCTATATTCCATCCATTTTTATATACCAAAAACCATACCTCACCCCACCCATCAGCATGAGATTGGCTCATATCCTGAAAAGAAACAACGGCCTCTCTGGCATTCTTCTGTCTAAATGAACCTAATGCCAGTCTGATATTTTTCAAATCCATTCTTTGTTTTCTGTATTTTGAGAAAAGAGATTGTACGGTATCTTCATCAAGAGAATCTTCAGAATAGTCAGTTAAAACATCTACTGGTTTTGATTCAACAATACGTACAATAGGATTTCTTTTTATTTTCCTATCTTGAAATTCATATACCCAACGATAAGAACACCAAAACAATAACCCAATGGCCAAACCAGTCAATGCATATCTACCAATCCGTTTTTTTTTCTTTTCGCTACCCCCATCGAGATCGGTTGCCTTCCTTGCTTTTATGGGCTGGGAGAAATATGATTGTTCATCTTCGCCCAAGTCCAAACCATCAGCTTCATTTAATTTTGATTCTATCTTATGCATTCGACTTTTGAGTTCTTCAAATTCCTTTCTTAATTTATCTCTTTTCATATCATCCATTGGAACAAGCCCAATTTCTAATAAACCTGATCTGTACTAAAAACATTCCCCATATCACTTTGCAACTTTCTAAATTGCCACTTTCCATTATCTTTTGCAAAGTCAAAACACATGGTTCTTCCTGAAGATTGGGTACCACTTCCTATCATTTCAACATAAACCCTTGTGAATGTTTTACTCTTTCCAATCAATTTGCGTGCACTTCGATGTTCAGTTTTGAGAATTCTGAATTTCTCGATACTGTCACAACCATACACATTTCTTATATACTTGGAATACCATTCCCAGAATGGAGTTTTTGAATCATCCCATGATGTTTCTAAAGAATATTGAAAATTACACAATCCCCTAAAATTGTGAGTATCGTAATGTGACTCAATAAATCTGAGTTCTCTGTTATTGAATGCTTCTATTCTTGCCACTAATGCTTCTGTCAAATCTCTGAAATTGTATTTTTCATTCATATTGTCTGGTATTATCCAGCCATCCATTTCGATGTAAGGCTTGGGTCTGGGTTTTGCTGTTGAATGCGAATGTCGCTTAGATTTGATTATTGGTACAGGACTTGTTCTTTTTTTACGCTCTGTCATATCCGATAATGTTTTTTCAACATCTAAAGCCATAGAAGATGCGTATTCATAGGTAGTGTTGGCTAAAGTTTCCATTTTTTCTCTATGTGTCCAGCAATATGAGCATGTGCCTATTGCACCAACAAGTAATAGAATGTCAACACATTTCCTAGCTGCACTAATTCTTCTTTTCCCTTTGTGGTTTTTCCGGCTTTGTTGTTCAGATGACACATTTAATTCTTTTTCTATTTCATTCATTCTTTCTTTAAGCGCATTAAGTTCTAAAATCAGTTTTTCATCTTTAATCATATTTAGAGTTAAAAAAAGACTTTTTAAACTTTACAAAAATTTATTTTCTGGAATATTCCACAAAAACTTTATAAATATTTGGGATAATTCCATAAATATGGATGTTTCCCATGCGTTCCACGGGTTAGCTTCGGCCCACCATGATGGAAAAGAGGGCACGAAAAGAAGGGAACTGGGCAAAATGACAGCCCGGGTTCTGGAGGCCATAACGTCAAAATGGCCGGCAAACCCCCTTGAGGTCGCCAGCGAGCTCGGCGAGAATTCAAACGCTGGGGGCAAAAAAGCAAAAACAAACAGCTCAAAGGCGCTTTCTTCACGCTATTTGTATCACTTCAGGAAGCTGCACGGGCTCGGGCTCATAGACATGAAAAAGCTCGGCAACACCTATGTCGCCTGGCCCATGGACATGGAAAGGCTGAGGGTTCTGCATGAGATGCTGAGGGAGGGGGATTGAAAATGGCTTTATTTTCTGGATTTGCTAAGAAATTAATGTTTGCTAGAGAACTTAAAATGGGTGAAGGAAGAATAGAAATATTGCATCAAAGAGTAATAATAATACCATCACAATATTTCAATGCAATAATAGAAACTAGCTTAAATGATAAAAGTTTTGAGTCGAAGGTTTACGAGCATCTTAAATCTGCAGTCTATACATTTTGTAAAGAATTGGATAAAAAATTTAAACTTCGTGGAAAAAAGCTTGAGGAGACTTTGGTTAATCTAACAGAAATGAATGGTTATGGAAAATTAAAAATAATTAAAGACGATCCACAGAATAAAGTAGCAATTCTACATATAAGTGATTTGCCTTCTATTCAAGTCAAAGGTAAGGTTAAAGGATTTGGCGACATGTATTGGGCAGGAATACTGGCCGGGGGAATATCCTATGTATATGGCACAGACGTCGATTGTATTGAAACCAAATGTATTCTAAAAAACAGTCCATTTTGTGAATTTGTAGCAGCAAAAAAAGAAAATTTAATTGAAAAATTTGGGGCTAAATATGGAAACAGATACAGACAAATATTACAGGGAACTGGCTAATTTGACTTCGAGAATCTGGTTCGAAGATGATAAAAGAAAATATAATGATTTAGAAAAAATAGCTAAAAAACTGCTTTTTATTAGAGGAATTGAAAAAACAAAAGCAATTAAAATAGCTAATCTCATAAGAAAAAGCTATGAAAGATATGGATTATTGGATGATAGAAAAATAAATGATACAATACAAAACGTTTTTGATAATTTTATATTATCCAATTTTAATGAAGCATATAATCTTCTTAATGAAAACAACCCTAAAAAACAAGCCAAACACCATGAGTTGTGGTGGAAGAATTTTTATATTAAAAAACAATTTGGACCAAAAAGATTTCTGAAATTATTTTATCATATTTTTTTATACAATAAAAATAAAATTAAAAAAATAGGTTCTAGTCTTTCTTGTACTATATTATTGATTCAAGCCGGCATGAGGCATAATAAAAGAGATTTTTCAGGGACAGAAAGCAAATTAATAGATTACTGGAAAAAATTAGACGGGTTAGATAAAACCCATATAGTATTTTGATAATTATGATCAACCACATCGGATTTATCCTTGACGGGAATCGGAGATATGCCAAAGAGCACAATATTAACTATGACGAGGCATATGAAAAGGCAGCTCAGACTGTAACGAACATTGTTAGATGGATTTTAGTAGAAAATAAGGCCAACATTCTTTCTGTATATGCATTATCTCTTGATAATGTCACAAAAAGATCAGCAATGGAACTCGAGCCAATATATAGAGTACAGAAAAAAACATATGAAGAGTGGTTAGAAAGCAAAATAATGCTTAATAATGATATCAGGGTTCAGTTCATTGGTGAAACCCAACTGTTACCAAAGGATTACAAAAGAGCATGTCTTAATTTGGAAGAACAGACAAAAAACTGTACAGGAAAAAAATTCTATGTGTTAGTTGCCTACAGCGGCCAGATGGAAACGATCAAAGCCACAGAATATTTTCACATAAATGAACCAAAAAATTTCAACCATCTCAGAGAAAAATTCATGAAATATCTTTCCATAAAAGAAATTGTAGACTTGGTTATACGAACAGCAGGAGAACAGCGACTATCTGATTTCCTGCCAATACAAACAACTTATGCAGAATTTGTCTTTTTAGACAAATACTTCCCAGCCCTGACAAAGGAAGATGTTGAGAGAGCCATTGAACACTTCTCGCGCAGAAAAAGGAAGTTCGGGGAGTGAATCAATCCGCCTTCCTGACCCCAATCCCCTTTGCAGAAATCCCGAAAGGATAAACGTTCTATTCCCGGAACAGACCCGGATGACTGAAGGTAAATTTACGATATAATGTACATAATATTTATATATATGTACATTATAATGTACATATGGAAAAAGAAAAACTGAGCGAATTTAATGACTGGTGGCTTACCGGCCGGGTACCAGAAGAGCTTCTTGAAGAATACAAAAGGAAACTCTTCAAAGAGATTATCAAAATATTGGGCAAGAGACAGATAGTGACCATACTGGGTCTAAGGAGAACCGGAAAAACGACACTGATGTATCAGCTCATTGACCATTTGCTCAAAAAAACAAAGAAGAATAACATTCTTTATTTTTCATTCGACGAGAGCATAAAGGAATTGGATGATGTGTTGGATACCTACAGGGAAATCACAGGAAAGGACTTCAGAGAAGAAAAGGTATTCGTTTTTCTTGATGAAATACAAAAACTCGGCAACTGGCAAAACCATATCAAGAAATATTATGACCTTTATCCAAAAATAAAATTCATAGTAAGCGGCTCTGAGAGTCTTTTCATAGGCAAAAAAATCAAGGAAACGCTTGCAGGCAGAATATATGAGCTTCTTTTGAATACGCTGTCTTTCAAGGAATTCCTTGAAATGAAAAAAATCAACACGAAAAAGGAACATGCTATCAAAATAAAATCCTATTTCAGGCAATACGTTGAAAAGGGCGGGTTTCCTGAAATAGTGAATGAAAACGATATCAATGAAATCAGAAGATATGTCAGATCAAGTGTCATAGACAAAATAATATTCAAGGACATACTCAAACTTTCAGGGATAAGGGATATCGATCTCCTCACAATAATTCTGGAATTAATTGCATCCACCCCAGGCATGTATTTAGAATACAATTCCCTGGCGCAGCAACTGGGCAGGGACAGAAGACTGATAAAAGAATATATTATGTTGCTTAAGGAAGGCTTTATCATAAAGATTCTTGGGAATTACAGAAAAGGAAAAATTGCAAGCCTGAGAAAAATGAAGAGGGTGTATATATCCGATAATGGGATTATAACGGCATACAAACCCATAACAGACGATACGTTTTTCGGAAAAATGGTAGAAAACGCCGTAATAAATTTCCTGAACCCAGAATTTTTCTGGAAAAACAGCAGAGAAGTTGATGCTGTGCTGGATGGGATTCCGGTAGAGATTAAATACAAACCAAAGATAATATCTTCTGATTTATTGGGTTTGAGAGAATTCATGAAAAAATTCGGAAAGAAGAAAGGAATTCTGCTGACAAGAAACGATGAAAAAACAATCAAGGTGAAAGAAGGCGTAATTGATTGTGTCCCAGCATGGAAATTTTTGCTGGATTGAAGTAAATTTTTAAGAAATGCGCCAAATCCATTGAACACTTCTCGCACAGGAAGAGGAAGTTCGGGGAGTGATTCAATCAACTTTCTTGACCCCAATACCCCTTGCAGAAGTCCCGAAAGGATAGACGTCCTTTCCGTGGTTTGTCCGGCGCATCTTTCTTACCATCAGATTCATCTAAAAACAGATTTTAGCGTCTAAAAATAGATAAATTTATAAACCCAGCAGCGAAGTAAATAGTATGCTTGAAAAGATTCTGTCATCGAAGTCCAAGGTGAAGATACTCCGGCTGCTCATCAAGAATTCGGGGAGAGAGTTTTGCTTAGATGATATAGTAAAGGGAACAGGCTCATCATCCGGAACCATATTCCCGGGCCTGAGAAGCCTTGTTTCCCTGAGGATGATTCTTGTAAGGAAGATAGGTAAAACAAAACTGTATAAAATAAATGAGCGAAGCCCAATGTATCCCAAGCTGAAGGAACTGTTCAAGAAGGAGGAGAGTATGCTTCTGGACATAGCAAAGGAATTCGTTTCAGAACTTGATAAAAAGAACATCAAAGCAATTATATTATTTGGTTCTGTGGCAAGGGGGGATATAACAGAAAAAAGCGACATAGATATTCTGATTGTGACCATCAATGGGCAAGGCATAAAAAAAAGAGTGTCTAAGCTAACAGAAATGTTCATGGAGAAATATGATATTGAAGTAATGCCAATCTATATGACACAAAAGGAACTCAAAGACAGAAGAGCCAAATTTGACAGATTTATTATAAATGTGATAAAAGAAGGAAATGTCCTGTTCGGCATATTGGGCGATTGAATGGCAAGACAAATAAGTAAAAGTGAAGCAGGGGACTATCTTAAGCAGGCTGAGGAATTCTTGAATTCAGCCAAGGACAATATGTTCAAAAACAGATTCAATGCAGCAGGGTTTGATGCTATTCAGTCCATGATAAATGCAAACGATGCCCTGACTGTTTTCTTCTTGGAGGAAAGGGCTTCTAAAGACCATAAAGAAGCCATGAAACTTCACGTAGATGTGATAAGGGTAATGAATGACAGCTCATGCAGAAGTATGCTCAGAAACGCACTGGAACTGAAATCCACTGTTGGCTACATCGGAAAAGCTCTCAGCAAGAGAGAAGCTGAAAATTTAACAAGAGATGCTATCAGGTTTTTAGAGTGGGCAAAAAGATACGTAAAATAAATAAGAATTTAATACAAACCCTAACTATATCTCCGCCTTCTTAACACCTATTCCGTTCTTGCCGATTTCGAACGGATAGACGTCCTTTCCGTGGTTTGTCCGGCGCATCTTTCTTACCATCAATGAGCGGTTGTACTCCTCCCCAATGCCCAGGTAGCTCAGCAGGATAACACTGTCAACCACGAATTCCTCCACGCCGAACCGGCTCAGGGCCTTGGTGTCCTCTTCTATCTCCGATAAAAGCAGGGTTGTGCAGTGGTCCTTCCGCTTGATAGCGTTGATGAGGTTGAGGATGCGCTTCCTTATCTGGGGCCGGTCGTCTATCGTGAGCTCCATGACGGATATGGAGTCAATGACAAGCCTCTTTGCCTTGAGAGTCTCCAGCTCGGTCATTATGACCGCCCCGAGGTTGTTCACCTGTGCGGGGTCGTGGTATATTATCTTGAAAAGCCCCTTCTTCTCATATGACTTGAAATCCCAGCCGAAGTTGGTGACATCATCCATGATGTCCTCGGGCCTTTCCTCAAGGGTTATATAAACGCACGGTTCGCCCATCTTGAGCCCCTGCCAAAGGAACTGGCACCCAAAAATGGTCTTCCCGGTACCGGTCCCGCCTGTAACGAGGTTGACCGAACCATGCAGAATGCCACCGCCTGTCACAGCGTCAAGCCCGGGTATGCCTGACTTTATTCGCTCCATGGATATTCTTTGTTTTGTTGCTTAAAATAGTTTTGTGCAGTCGCCTATGGACCAAAAAAACCAATTTATAAAATTATCCCAATAGTAATTAGACATGCATATTGAAAGATACCATGAGGCGCAACCATGGATGATATAGAGAGGTTTCTCGAAGAGAAGAAGCAGGATATAGATGATGTTATCCGTAAGTATATACCTGATAAAATCAGCCCAGAGTATATGGACAGGATGATAGGCAGGGCAAGGCATGACTACGACCTGGATGCCATAAACAGTGCCCTTACGGAACCGGTATGGGATTTCCTATCAAGAGGCGGCAAGAGATGGAGGCCCGCGCTGTTCATGCTCATAGCTGAGGCACTGGGCGCGGATATGAAAAAAGCCAGGGATTTTGCAATGGTACCCGAGCTTGCCCACAACGGCTCGATAATGGTGGATGATGTTGAGGATAGTGGGGAGATGAGAAGGGGCAAGCCATGCACCCACAAGATTTACGGAGTGGATATCGCAATAAATGCAGGCAACCTCATGTACTTCCTCCCGATGCTTGCCTTCATGAAGAACAAGGAGAGCTTTGATGATAAGACCATGCTGAGGGCATACGAGGTCTTCGCCCAGGAGATGATAAACATACACTTCGGCCAGGGCCTTGACATATGGTGGCACAAAGGCGGCTCAGAAAATGTGACAGAGGGCCAGTACATGCAGATGTGCGCCTGCAAGACCGGAACCCTTGCGAGGATGGCGGCAAGACTGGCTGTTGTAATCGCCGGCGGCACGAGGGAGCAGGAGGAGAAGATAGGCAGGATAGCGGAAAGCATAGGCGTTGCCTTCCAGATACAGGACGACGTGCTGAGTGCGAGTGGCTCGGAATTCCAGAAAAGGAAGGGTTACGGCGATGACATAACAGAGGGCAAGAGGACATTGATGGTGATTCACACGCTCAATAAAGCCAGTGATAAGGACAGGAAGAGGCTCATTGAAATACTTGACATGCACACCAGGGAACCCAAGCTCATAGGCGAGGCAATAGCCCTTCTGAACAGGCACGGCTCAATAGAGTATGCAAAGCGGGCCGCAAGGAAGATAGTCAATGATGCCTGGTCGGATGCAGAGTCGCTCCTCCCCGAATCAGATGCGAAGGAAAAGCTCAGCTCATTCGTGGACTTTTTAATAGAGAGGAAGATATAAATATAATAGAATCAATTTGGAGTAAACATGTTCAGCCTAAGGGAGACATTCAGGAGATATAGGCGAGTCCTGCAGGTGGCAAGGAAGCCGAGCAAGGACGAATATCTGGGTGCCAGCAAGATATGCGCACTGGGCATAGTTGTCATAGGCGTTATAGGCTTTGCGATATTTCTGCTGTTTGTCGTGCTCGGCATATAGGTGAATCGGATGATTTATGCGATAAGGACAACCTCTGGAAGGGAGGACATCGTAATAGACCTGCTTACAACGAAGCTGAAGTCAGGCGAGCTCAAGATAAAGGCAATAGTGCACCCGGCCGAGATAAAGGGCTACATATTCGCAGAAGGCGGTCTCGGCGACATACAGAAGGCGGTGCAGGGCATGATGCACATCCGCGGGATAATAGAGACCCCGATAAAGATGGATGAGATACAGCACTTCCTTGAGAGGAAGAAGGCTGTGATACAGATAGGCGAGGGCAACATAGTCGAAATCATAGGCGGCCCTTTCAAGGGCGAGAAGGGCAAGATTACGCGCATAGACAAGGTCAAGGACGAGGTCACCATAGAGCTCCTTGACGCCGCAATACCCATACCGGTTACGATTGCGGCAGAGTTAGTCAAGGTGCTGAAGAAGTCTGACTCTTCGGAAGAAGGCGATGAATCGGAAAAATCAGAGGACTAAGAGCCATCATCAGGAGGGTCCCATACCCATTTACCATCACCGCAGTATTTATATTCGTCTATATATTCTCCGGCATCAATAAGATCCTGTCGTGATTGCTGATAAACTCGCCTTTCTTCTGCGTGCGTTTCTTCATATACTCTTCTTTGTTCATCGCGAATGGCGTCAGCAGCTTCGTCTTCCTCTCTGGTTAATTTTCTATGTGTTTCTCTTAGGGTTTGCTGTTTGGATGGGTCATAACTCCAATATACACCAAGCTCATCACCCAAAGCCAAAAACAGTTCTCTTTCATAATGACTTAGATTTTCAAATCCTTTATCATTAAGCGTTTTATATGCAGCCCTCTGTTGAGATCTTTGTTGCTGCAAAAATTCTCGGTTTGCACGTTCCCTTTCGCCGAAAAACAATCTTCTTAAGCTCATATTCTTTATTTGGTTAAAGGTTTTAAAGCATCATGTCCAGACGTCGTTAAGCTCCTTGTTTATCCTGCTGACCTTTGATATCTTGTCCTTGAGCCTGAGCATCTTCTTCTCAAAATCCATCCTCTTCCTGTTCAGTTCCGACTCTATGCTTATGAGCTCGGTGAGCCTGTCCCTGAGACCGAACTCCTTGTCCTCAATGGACTTCAGCTCAAACTTGATTGCCTTGAGCGACTTGTCAAGGCCGTCCCTTTCCTTCCTGAGCTGCCTGAGCTCCTGCCTGACGCTCTTTATTATGTCAAGTATAGTGACCTCTTTGTCCGTTTTTTCATCCATGCTTATCATTTCCCCTTCTTCTTTAAATCCTTCCGCTTTATCTTAACCTTGAGATACACGAGCAGGGCAAAGAAGAGCACCAGAGGCACCAGCAGCTTCCTTATTGTTTCCTGCTGCCTCCTCTTCCTTGCATCAATCCGCCTTTTCCTGATAATGAATGCTGAAAGGGCTGCCAAGACAGCAATTGTTGCAACAGCCGCAATTATAATCCACATATTTATATTTTGCCTTTGCTCGTATTAATTGGTTTTTTCCTGTCCAGCGCCTCCTTCAGCCTGTAGCCTATGCTGAAGGATGTCCAGATAAGTATGACAATGATTACAACGCCAAAGGGGCTTATTATGCCCACATTTCCTTCCTGCAGCTTTATGTAGTCTATTGTCCTCTGCAGTTCCTGAAGCTGCATGCTCTTCCGCTGCTCTGCCACGTGAAGCTTTTCCTGCAGGTATTCGTTCATGTTTTCAAGCCATGCCACTCTGCTCTCCAGCCGGTTTATCTCGGTTTCATTTTCCCTGTAAACCACGGCCCCGCCGTAAAAGGTTTTCGTGCAGACCCCTGATTCGCATGCATATCCTTCAGGGCAGCCGAGCTCGTTGCAGTCCTGTGGAATATATACTGTTTCCGGGGACTCTGTGGTATAAACCGTGATGTATCTGGTTTCGCTCATGCCGGATTCAAGCACACCATCGCCGGCCTTAACGCTCCAGTTGTGCACCCCGAGCCCGGGCCCTGTCCAGTTGTATATGGCATCAGAGCCGCTTGGCAGCGTTGTTGTGTTTATCAGCTCACCGTCCCCGTAGAAGCTGTATGTTATATCATCACCGTTCGGGTCGGTTGATGTTGCGTTCAGGACAATCCAGTCCTGTTCCCGGAACGTATTGTTGCCGGGTGAGTTCATGACAGGCGTTGACGGTGCATTGGCGTTCAGTGCATAGTCCACCGTGACATTGCAGAGCTCCGGGCTGTGCTCCGTATCATCAGAGCCAAAAACAGCCATGTACTGGAAATACCTCCTTTCCGGGACTGAGAGCGTAGCCGATGAGCCATTTACATTGCCCCATGCCTCCCCGCTGCATGCGGAATCATTGCAGCTCCTGGCGCTCATGTCAAGCCGCAGCGTACCCCTTTCATATATGCATAAGACCTCATCCGCACCCAAAGAACGGTTCCATAAAGCAAGCTCGTCCATGCTCCCGTTGAAGTAGTGCAGGTTTCCCCTGTCGCCTACGCTAAGGATGCTGTCCACGCTGTCCATTGGCCCGTCCAGGCTCCCCGACTTGCTTAGCTCCCCGTTGATGTAAAGCCTTACCTCGTTTGCCGAACCGCTGTCATAGCTCACGGCCACGTGGCTCCATTCCCCCCCAGGGACTATGGCATCTGTGCTCACCAAATCATAAGAGCTGTCCTTGAAGCGCAGGAAGGACAGCTCGCCTGTTTTCAGTATAAGGAACCAGTAACTGTTGCCATGATTCACTATCGTGCTGTGGTAGCCGTGCGAAGGCGCTGTTGTTTCGGGCTTTACCCATGCCCCAATGCTAAGAGTCTGGCATATATCCAGGGTGTTTCCGCTGCCGCAGTCCACATAATCATTTTCGCCGTCAAAAAGGCCCGCATGGCTCCCCAGTTTTGAAGAGGCGGAAAAGGATGCCTCAACAGCTGTGCCGTTGTTGCCTGTGCCGCTTGCATCGCTCCAGTTGCCGTTCATGTGCAGAAGAAGCACGTTGCCTGTCATGTTCGCTGCGCAGTTCCCAGACCCTGCTGCCTGTCCACCGGGCAGTTCGCTGCCGTATGGCGCGCCCCGAACCCATGAAAGGCTGTTCCATGAAGCTTCGCCGCCGGCGTCAAACACCCGTGAGGTGTATGTTCCGCTCAGGTTGCCCGGGCACAGCTGAATGAAGCCTTCGGTTGCATTGTATGCGGTGTTGTTGTATGCCCCTGAATCAAAGTCAGCCTGCCCACTGTCCCTGAAAACCGCAAAACCGGTAAACTCAAACTCTGGCCCCCAGCCCGCAGACAGGAATGCAAGCAATAACAAAAAAACCGTCACAGAAGACCATGTTGCACGCTTCATGTTTTTATTTTAGTTTCAACTTATTTAAAAAGCTTCGGAGCAAGAATTCTGCGGGCTTGAGCCCGCATGCTGAATTGCGACAGAGTAACTATACCTAATTCTGGAACCAACAATAAAGGGGACAGCGCTGCACAGATAACAGCTG
>Ga0180433_10005554_pt1 | contig 16969 bp, 15 predicted proteins | sample SS_ome_8_FD_132980 | JGI IMG/M metagenome (GOLD analysis project Ga0180433, IMG submission 132980) | Hypersaline lake sediment archaeal communities from the Salton Sea, California, USA - SS_1_D_1 metaG | ecosystem: Environmental > Aquatic > Non-marine Saline and Alkaline > Hypersaline >... | reverse complement strand
CACGACGGCCAATTACACCGCGAGCGGAGGGGCGACGTGCAGCATCTCCGGCGCGACAGCGACAATCACCATGGTGCCCGGCGGTTCGGTCACGGTTACCTACACCAACACCGCCCAGCCTGGCGGCATCACCGTCATCAAGGTTGCAGACCCGAAAGACGGGATGGATTTCGAGTTCGGTGGCGCGTTGGGTGGTGCGTTCTGGCTCGACGATGCTTCACCCGACGATCTGGACAGTATTCCGAACCAGCGAACCTGGACTGACCTCAAGCCTGGCAGCTACCAGATTCACGAGGTTGTGCCGGAGGGCTGGGAATGCGCGGTCAGTGTCAGCACCGCCGACCCCTCAGACTCCACAACTTCGTCGTTTGACGCGGGGAAGCGATGGATGACGGTCAACATTGATCTGGACGAAGGTGAGAGCATCACGGTTACGTTCACGAACCACAAGCCCCGATGCTCGCTAGCGATCTATAAGGAGACCGAGCCGGATGGTGGAGCCGGGTTCGGGTTTACTGATGATGTGGAGACGCCGTTCTCATTCGGATTGATCGATGGTGGAAGCAAAGCCTTCATCGATATCCCTCCTGGCCAATACACGATCATCGAAGACACCCTACCAGCCGTCACTCCTCCCGCCCAACCATGGGAGCTCATATCGATTGAAAGCACGGGGGATGGTCAGGTCGTCTACGGCAATGGGACTGAGATCCACGCCGACTTCCAGGAAGGCGACGATCGGGTCACGATCACGCTGGGCGACGGCGAGGAGGGAATCCTCACGTTCAGAAACCGCAGCGGCCAGGGGGGTGGCGGCGGCGGTGGGGGTGGCGGCGGCGGTGGGGGTGGCGGCTCCACCGGGTACAACCAACCTCCGATTTGCTGCGCCGGACCAGATCTAGAGGTGTGCGTCGGCGAGCACGTCTGCCTGGATGCTTCATGCACGGTGGATCCGGACAATCCGATGGGATTGCTGTACGAGTGGTCGTTCTCGACCTGGTACTACCGGAATGGCAAGCCCGTCCCACATATACCCGAGGGGAGCCATGCAGCCGAGGCCCTCGAATCGGCCGACACGCCCTTCGCATGCTTCACGCCCGATCTTCCGGGCGACTATGTCCTAATTGTCACCGTGACCGATCCGTACGGGGACAGTTGCGTGGACGAAATCACCGTCCACGCTGAGGAGTGCGGAACGACGTACACCTGCTGGTATCCCGAGGGATGGAACTTGTTCTCCCTCCCGGTGCAGCCGGTGGACGGACGAGCTGAGTCGATCCTCGGTGTCACCAGCGCGGACACGGCTGCCTACAGATATACGGACGGGTATGAGGAGGCAGAGACGCTGGGCCCGCTGGAGGGGTTCTGGGTGCATTTCGTCCAGCCCGACAGCATTTCGGTCCTGGGACGCGAGATCCGCAACGATGCCTCGCTGCGTCTGAGCCAGCCCGGGTGGCACCTCATCAGTAGTCCCTTTTCGATCGACTGGGAAAGGGTCCTCGTATATGTCGATGGGAGAGAGAGATACGTCGACGAGGACGCTGCACGATCAGTGATCGAGGACTTCTGCGCGTGCTACGATCCAGAGGCGGAGGTGTACCGTGTCTCCGACGAACTCCTTCCCTGTCAGGGGTATTGGATCCGCACGTATGAGCCCGATGTCCAGTTGAAGTTCGAATGGACCCAGTTCACGCAGAGCAGGCCTCCGGCCGAGGGTGGCTGCTCCTTCGGGACGCCCACAACTCGGGTTCCTCCTCCGCCGGATCAGGCTTCGCTTTCTCGGGCGTCCATCCTTGCGTATCCGAATCCCGTTCGACACAGCACTGTCCACTTCGAGATCTCGGGCTTGCCAAGCGCGGCGGGCATTCGGGTGAGCGTCTTCACGGCTTCCGGTCGTCGCGTCTGGAGCGGAGAAGGTTCCGGACGCACGCTCGACTGGATCCCGAAGGCAGATGATGGGAGCCGTCTGCCCTGGGGGCCGTATGTCTACTGCATCGAAGGGTTCGTCGACGGAGCGTGGACACGGGCCGGCTGCTCGATCCTCTTCCTCGCAGAGGTCGACTGATACGATCCCTCGTTGACCTGGCGGGCTTCTGTCCGCTTGAACCCGAGCACGGTTGCCAGCGCCGCATCGTGATGCGATGCGGCGCCCTTTTCTTCTGCGAAGTGTGTCTATCTCCCGCGTCCTTCTAGATTTGCGCTCAGCCCCATCTTGACCTAGAGACCGTCCATTCTTCCTAGGATTGCACTGCTACCCCGCCCGGGCATTGCCTGCATTAGATCCGCCCCTTTACCTATCCGTCTACATCCGTTGCGCTTGTGGAACAATCATCTACGGATGCCCATCGATAGGTGATGACATGAACAGACCGTGGATTCTCGTGTTTGTCATACTGCTCACGATCAGCGTGGGAACCACCGCGAGGCAGGTTACACCGGAGGAAGTGGATGCTGTTGCATCCTCTTTCTTTCACTCCCAGCTGGATGACGGCCACCGACCGCTCTCCCTATCGGGCAAGAAGGAATCAGTCAGGGGCCTGTACAGCGAGGATGGCCTCACCGTCCTTGCATACGTGTACGAGCTGGATCCCGTGGGGTATGTCGTCGTCACAGCGGACACCGATCTTCCCCCCGTGATTGCCTATTCCCTCCATTCCGACTTCTGTTGGGAACCGGCTGAATCGAACATCTTGCTGGACCTTCTTCGAAGGGATCTCTCCTTGCGGATGGAAGCCTTGGATCATGGATGCGTCTCCGCCAAGGCCTGCGCTCGGAACGCGAGCTCTTGGTCATCCATGACGATGACACCCGTGCACGAGCAGGACACAACCCGTGATATCGTGGTCGGCCCACTGCTTGAGGCTCCCACATGGTCGCAGACCGCACCTTGGAACGATGCCTGCCCCACGGATCCATCCACGGGGAAGCGATCCTCAACCGGCTGCGCTGCCACAGCCCTAGCCCAAATCGTCAGCTACTACCGGTACCCTTCCTCGATCACCTTCTCGTCCTCGGACGACTACGTGACCCTGGCTCGTCAGATTCCGATCGATGCCATCACCGCCAGCTATCCCGATATCGAGTACGGGGGAAAGGCCCATCACAACCCAAGTGACAATTCCATGGCACGACTCTCGCTTGCGGCAGGCATATCGGTGAAGATGGACTACGCATCCACGGGATCCGGCGCCTATGCAGTCGACATCGCAATTGCCCTGGCCGGAAGCCAGGCTCCGATCACATCCTCTCGAAGACCTCATCCAGGAATCTGGCAGTACAAGTCCGCAGACATCCGGACCTGCGTGAACTCGCACTGGGGGGACCCGTTCTACCAAACCGCGACCGAATTCTACGGAGGCCTACGAGACGACCTGGATCAAGGCCGTCCCGTGGTCCTGTGCATCCTCACGGCAGGGACGTCGACGGGACACATCTTGGTCTGTGATGGCTACGAGACATCGTCTAGTCGATACCATCTGAACCTCGGATGGGGCGGCTATTCCGACGGTTGGTACGAATTGCCTGAAGATATGCCCCCGGGCTACAACATCGTGGAGTACGGCATTCTAAACATCCGTCCCCCGACAACGCCGGACGATAGGCCCGGGGATGGTGACTCGACAACGAGCAGTACAACGGCATTCGGCGATGTCATCGCATATCCGAACCCCTCCCCGGCGGACGTTACGTTCAGCTACACAGGTGAATCCGCACCAGCATCGATGTCCATCACAGTCTACGATCTGACCGGTCGACGCATCTGGTCCGACGAGGCGTTGGGGGCCGTCCAGATCGTGTGGGACGGCAGGGATGGAGATGGTACGCGTCCGCCTAATGGCCCGCTCCTGTTCGTGGCCGTCGTTTCAGACGGCATGAACGTATCCACCAGCAAAGGGACGTTGTTCATCCTGCGGTAGCTCGTCTGCAAGGAGAGCGTTCAATCGATCCTTCCTGGTAGGCCGCTTTGTCCTCTACAAGCCCAATTGGGTATCGTGGCTTCATGGGCCTCGACCGTCTCATCGAAAGACTGTTGGATCGCCTCCAAACGCGGCGGCTCGTTCGACTGCCCTCGGATCGGCCGGTCGTGTTCGTCGGCGATACGCACGGGGATCGGAACGCCACCGAGCGGGTCCTGCAGCGCTTCGCTCCGCCAAAGCACGTCGTCGTCTTCCTCGGCGATCTGGTCGATCGGGGGCCCGACTCGCTCGGCAACCTCCGACTCGTCGTGGAAGAAGCGATCGATCACCCGGATTCGGTCCACCTGCTAATGGGTAACCACGAGGCCTGGAAGGTGGCCGCGTTCTCCCCCGCCGACTTCTGGGCGTCCCTCGATCCGGGCGACGCCGAGAAGCTGGGCACGGAGCTTGCCCGCCTTCCGCTGGTCGCGTGGCATCCAGGCGGCGTCCTGGCCCTCCACGGCGCGCTGCCAGACGTCCCCTCGCTCGACGCCATCGATGCCATCGAGCTCGGCTCGGAGGCGTGGCGCGCCATCACCTGGGGAGACTGGGAACGCGGTGAGGGCGGCGGCTCGCCGTCGGCCAGCTGGGGACGCCCGTCGTTCGGGCGCGTTCAGTTCGAGGATCGCATCGGTCGGTTCGACGCGCGGGTCCTCGTCCGCTCGCACCAACCGTTCGCCCCGGCCTTCCTGTTCGACGACCGGTGCCTCACGCTGTTCACCTCGTGCGCGTACGGAGGCGGCGCCCGGCGGGTCGCGATCCTTCCTCCCAACCGAGAGGTCCGGACGGCGCGCGACCTCGAGCTGATCGAGCTCTGAGCCCGTCCTTGCCGCCCCCGAACTGAACCGGTACGCTCCTCGATGACACCCACAGTCGAAAGGCACCCGACGTGCCAGTCATTCCGCGAAAGGAGAGGCACCCTATGCCCGATCCACGAGTCGAGAAGCTTGCGCAGGTCCTGGTCCACTACTCCGTCGAGGTGAAGCCCGGCGACGAGGTCGTCGTTCAGGGAGACGTCGTGGCGGCCCCCCTGCTGAAGGCGGTCGTCACCGAGATCATCAAGGCCGGGGGCCACCCGCTCACGCTGCCCCATATCCCGGGCCTGGCCGAGGTGGCGTTCCGCTACGGCTCGGACGAGCAGCTCCAGCACATTCCTGAACCGATGAAGTCGATCTTCGAGACGTACGACGCCTCGATCTCCCTCATGAGCTCGGTCAACACCAAGGCCTTGTCCAACGTGCCGCCGGAGAAGATCGCGTTGACGCAGCAGGCGCAATCCGAGCTGTTCGGAACGCTCATGAAACGAACGGCCGCGGGCGAGTTCCGCTGGGTCGGAACGCTGTACCCGACCCACGCCTACGCTCAGGACGCCGAGATGAGCCTGGACGACTATGACGACTTTGTCTACAACGCGTGTCTCCCGGACTTCGAGGATCCAGTCGGGTACTGGCGAACCGTCGAGGCAAACCAGCAGAAGATCGTCGATTGGCTCGACCCGAAGAATGCGATCCGCGTCGAGGGCCGGGACGTCGACCTGCGCATGTCGATCGCCGGCCGGACGTTCGTGAACTGCTGCGGCAAGCGCAACATGCCCGACGGGGAGATTTTCACCGGGCCGGTCGAGGACTCCGTCGAGGGGCACGTCCGCTTCTCGTACCCGACCACGTACCAAGGCCGAACGCTCGAGGGCGTCCACCTTTGGTTCGAGAAGGGGAAGGTCGTGAAGGCGACGGCCGAAAAGGGCGAGGACTTCTTGCTCAAGACGATCGACACCGACCCGGGCGCACGCTTCGTCGGGGAGTTCGCGATCGGCACGAACAAGGGGATCACTCGCGCGACAGGGAACACACTGTTCGACGAGAAGATCAACGGGAGCTTCCACATGGCCCTCGGGCGCGGGATGCCGGAGACCGGCAGCGTGAACGAGTCCGGCATCCACTGGGACATGGTCTGCGACCTGACCGACGGCGGGAGGATCTGGGCCGACGACGAGCTGTTCTACGAGAACGGCGAGTTCCTTCTCAACGTCTAGTCGATCTCCGCGCCTCCTGCAGCGCGCGGTGGTGCGCCCGCACGAGTTGTGGGCCGCTCCACGCGCCCGGTATTCTCTGATCCACCATGGACAAAGAAGCGATGCGCCCACTGGTGTTCGAGATCCTGCGCAAGACGCCTCAGACGCACCTGCACGCCATCGAGACCGAGATCCGCAAGCGGATCGACGACTACGAGCGGCACGACGTTCTGACGCTGCAGGAGATCGTGTGGGACTTGCTTGTCCAGGGGGTCCTGGCACCGGGAAAGAACTCGCTCAATCTGAACCTCCCGTTCGTTCACGTCACCGAGTTCGGTGCAAGGTGCCTCGAGGACGATGCGATCCTCGCGCATGACCCGGGCGGATACATCGCTCGACTCGAGGAGATCTGCGGCGATAACGCCGATCCGGATCTGATCGAGACGAGCCGGGAAGCGCTCCTTGCCTTCCTCGCCGGCCGGTACCCCTCTTCGGCGGTCATGCTCGGACGCTCGGTCGAGTTCCTGTTCGACCGGTTGGCCGACGCGCTCATCCGCCACGGCCGGAAGACCGGCCGCGGGGTCCGCAGGCTCGAGCAGGCCCGGTCGGTTCCGCCCCGCCTGGCGGCGACGGTCCTGCGAGCGGCGGCGGCGAGGCCGCTTCCGCCGGAGCTGGCCGATCGGGTCGATCCGTGGCTCCGCGGCCTTCTGACCCTGGTCGAGCTGGCCCACCCCACTGGCAACCGATCCCGCCTCCCCCGCGTCGATCGCGACACCGTCCACGCCTACCTCCTCCTCTTCCCGGGCCACTGTCGGTTCGTCCACGATCTGATCGCGTACCTCGACGGAGAATCGGCCGCGTCGTCCAACGTTCGGTAGGAGCCCCGTGCAGACACAGCAGCAGGCGACCGCACCGCACATCGGAACGCTGAACGAGAAGCCGCTCCACGCCGCGCTCAAGCGGTGGGCGGCCGAAGAGGGCGATCGGTTCGAGGTCCCCGTCGGCCGATTCATCGCCGACATCGTGCGGGACCGGCAGATCATCGAGATCCAAACCGGCTCGACATCCGTCCTCAAGCGGAAGCTCGCCGAGTTGCTCGGTCACCACGCCGTGCATCTGCTGCTCCCCGTCCCCGTTGCCAAGACGGTCACGACGCTCGGCGAACACGGGCGGAAAGTCCGCTCGCGGCGCTCTCCCAAGCGCGGATCGCTCCTCGACGCGTTTCACGAGCTGATCAACCTTCGGGCGTTCCTCGGCGATCCGAACTTCTCGGTCGAGGTGGTCCTGATCCACGAGGAGGAGGTCCGACGACCACGCCGGCGTCCGAAGACACGCCGAGAGCAGAGGAGTTGGGAGATCCAGGAACGCCGGTTGGTCGAGGTGATCGACTCCGTCGGCCTCAGCCATCCGGCGGACTATCTGGCATTCGTCCCCACCTCGCTTCCCGAGCCGTTCACCACGGCCGATCTGGCGCGCGCCGTCGACCGTCCGCCGTGGATGTCGCGGAAGGTCGCCTACGTACTGCGAGAGATGGGGGTGCTCGTGCCAGTTGGCAAGGCGGGAAACTCGATCCTGTACGAGCGGAACGTCAGCGCCGGCCGCTGACCGATGCGCCCTCCTCGGGTATCCTCCCCATGATGAATGCACCGCAGGTTCGACGACTCGACCCTCCCCGGTCCTCCGTGGGCGAGGAGATCGCCAACAGCATCACCCACGGCATCGGCGCCCTCCTCAGTCTCCTCGGCGCGGCCGTTCTTCTGCACCGGGCCGTCCGAGGCGGCGCATCCGGCGTGCACATCGCGAGCTTCGCGATCTACGGCACGAGCCTGTTCCTCCTTCATCTCTCGTCGACGCTGTACCACGCACTCCATCACCCGCGGGCGAAGAAGGTCTTCTGGGTCTTCGACCACTGCTCGATCTACCTGTTGATCGCCGGAACCTACACCCCGTTTCTCCTGCTCTCGCTCTGGGGACGCTGGGGAGCGACCCTCCTGGCGACGATCTGGGGACTGACGCTCGTGGGGATCGTCTTCAAGACCCTCTTCATCGGTAGGCTCCGCAGAACCTCGGTTGCGCTGTACGTCGTGATGGGATGGCTGATCGTCGTCGCTGCACGCGAGTTGTGGCTGCGCGTGCCCCACGGGGCGTTGGTCTACGTCGTCGCCGGCGGCCTGCTCTACACCCTCGGAATCGCCTTCTACGGGTGGAAACGTCTCCGGTTCCATCACGCGATTTGGCACCTGTTCGTCCTCGGGGGCAGCGGCTGCCACTACCTCGCGATTCTGTTCTACCTCGCGCCGTAGGTCTGTCCTCTGGGTTCGTTGAGTTCGTGGAATTCATCGGGTTCGTGGACTTCTTTGCGTGCCCGGTTCAACTCCTCCCAGACCCGACAAACCCCACGAACTCAAGAGACCCAATGAACCCTACGAACGCGACGAACCCGATCCCACGCTTCCCCGAGCCCGCCGTTTCGTGCTAGCATCCCGCCCGGAGGTGATCGAAGTGAAGGAATTCTCGTTCTTGATCGGCAACTGCCCGGGAGCGATGTACGAGATCGCGCGTGCTCTGGGAAACGAACACGTCAACATCGACGGCATCGCTGGCCTGACCGTCCTGGAAGAGGGCGTCGTGAGTCTGATCACCGACAATCCGGGGACCACGCGCAAGCTGCTGCGCGGCCTCGAGATCGACTTCGAGGAGCGCGAGGCCGTCGTTCTAGACCTCCCGAGCCATCCCGGAGAGCTCGCCACACTCCTCGCTCGGCTCAAGGAGGAGCACATCAACGTGCTCTCGATCTACCCGGGGTCCGACAAGAACAAGCTCGTCTTCACCGTCGACAATCTGGACCGCACCAAGGAGATCCTGCGGATCGAGTGAGGGACCACGGCTACCACGAACTGCATCACCTCGAGCCATCGGAGGCCGCGACGCCCTACGTCCTCCCGTTGCGCGCCCGCCCGTCCAGTCTTTCGAGCAGCTCCCACACGAACGACTCCGTGGCCTCGATCGTCGCCTCGGAGACGTTGCCGACCGTGTCCGTCGGCCTGTGCCACTCCGACATGGCCCCGCTTCGCGTGCGGCTGCCGAGCGTCAGGACACGCAGCCCGTGCTTCGTGCCGATCGCTCCTTCGGTGTACGCACCGGCCGTGAGGACGGGGTTGACCCTCCATTCGGGGTGATCCTTGGAGATCCCGTCGGCTAGGTGAATCAGGTCCGGATGACTCCGCGTCGTGGCGAGGAACCGCTCCTCGATCAGGTAGACCGGATCGGCGTCCCGGCTTCCGACTGTGTCGATCGGGATCCATACCGCACGCCCGAGTTCGTTCCGATGCGCCCCGAGGAAGGCGTCCGCTCCGTAGCAGCCAACCTCCTCGCATCCTGTCAGCAGCACCCAGACCGAAGCGTGGGACAGCGGCTTCGCCGCCAGACGCGCAGCAAGATCGAGGACGACTCCTACGCCGCTCGCGTTGTCGTTCGCCCCGGCGGTGTACGGGGTGAAGTCCGCCTGCAACGTGAGCGCGAGGATTCCGAGCGCGACGCCCAGCGGCGCAATCGAGACATACCTGAGAGCAGGCCAAGGCAGACCGACACCGAGGGCGAAGAGGACGATCAACAGAACCGCACACCCGAGTCCGATCGGCACGAGCTTCCCGAACAGGCGAACCCACCCGTCGGTCGAGAATACGAGCGGCGTCCGGTGGGTGTCGAGATGCGCAACGAGAACCACCTGCTCAGCGGCTGACACCTCTGCATCGACGGTCGCCCAGACATTCTGACTGGTTCCCGTCGGCAGAAGCCACCGGAGCGGATTCGGTCGAAAGCGCATCTCGACGAGCGCTGACACGAGCGCTGCGGTTGACAGGCCGAGCCCCACGATCGCTCCGAGCCGACCAGCGAATAGGAAGAGGAGGCCAGCGGCGATTACAAAACCGAAAAGGAGACTGAACGGCGCCCACGCCGATCGGGCGCCTCGGAAGGACTCGATCACCGGGCGAAGTCCCAACTGCTTCAGTTCCCCGAACGCGTACTCGGCCGCCGCGGCTTCGGCGGACGTTGTCGACCCCCGGGGGCCGATCGTCTCCGCAAGGTACCGGACATGTTCGAACGCGGTCATGACGGATCGCGCGGCTCCGCGCCGAGCGCATCCAAGGCGAACGCCCAGCGATCGGCCACTTCGTCGAGCAGCTTGCTCTTCGGCTTGCCGAGTCCGTGCCCGGCCCGTACGTCCACCCTGAGGAGGATCGGCCCGCCCCCCGACTGCGCGGCCTGAAGTGCCGCAGCGAACTTGAAGGAGTGCGCCGGAAAGACCCGATCGTCGTGATCGGCTGTCGTCACCAGCGTCGACGGATACGCCGTCCCGTCCGAGACGTTGTGGAGCGGGGAGTAACTCAGAAGGATCGGAAGCATCTCTGGATCGTCCGGCGACCCGTAGTCCGACACCCAGTATCGCCCGACGGTGAACTTGTGGAACCGAAGCATGTCGAGCACCCCGACCGCCGGAAGACAAGCGCCAAAAAGATCGGGCCGCTTGGTCATGCACGCGCCGACGAGCAGCCCACCGTTGCTCCGGCCATGGATCGCCAGCTTCCCCGTCGAGCATCGGCCCGTATCGATCAGCCACTCGGCCGCGGCGATGAAGTCGGCAAACACGTTCGGCCGGTTCTCGCGCGCCCCGGCTTGATGCCATAACCGACCGTACTCGCCGCCGCCCCGGATGCAGGCGACCGCAAGCTGTCCCCCCAGGTCCATCCACGACAGGTGATCGATCCGGAAGTGGGGGGACAGCGCGTGGTCGAACCCCCCGTAGCCGTACAGGCAGGTCGGCGTTTCGGGACCGGCGGAGACATTGCGGCAGCGTGCCAGGAAGACCGGAAACCTCGTCCCGTCCGGGCTTGTTACTTCCTGTCGCTCGGTCACGTATGCGTCCGGATCGAAGGGGTAATCCGGCGAGCGAAACGGACGCGTCTTGCCGGTTTCCACGTCATGCATGAGGACGACGTCCGGGTGGACGAAATCCCCGTAGGAAAACCGCACCACCGTCCCCTGCTCGCGTCCCTCCAGGGGCCCGACCGTCCCCTCGCCCGGCAGCTCCACATCCCGCACCCGTCGACCGCTGCGATCGTAGACGGCGACGCGGGCCGCCGCGTCGCACAGCGCCGAGACGACGAAACGTCCCCCGACGTGCCGCGCGGTCTGGAGAACGGCATCGGATTCCGGAACGATGGTCTCCCACGCGCTCGGCTCCGGACGCTCGAGGTCGATCGCCACGATTCGCCCCTGCGGCGCGTCACGCGTCGTCAGGAAGAAGAACGTCCCGCCTTCGCTCCCGAGGAACTGGTACGCGGCGTCGAACGCGGTCAACAGGTCGACCGCCTCCGGTGTCTCCCCGGCCAGGTCGATGTAGGAGATCCGGTTCTCGCGGTACGTCCCCCGCTGGATCGGGAGGACGAGGTACCGCCCATCGCTCGTGACCTGCCCGCTGAACAGCCACATCGGTTCGTCCGGACGTTCGAACAGGACCGGATCGTCCGCCTGCGGCGAACCGAGCCGGTGGAACCGGACGCTGCGTTTACGGACCGGCGCCTTGAATGCTTGCCCCGGCGGGGGCGGCTCCAGCCCGGCGTAGAAGAAGCCCGACTCGTCGGGCAGCCAACTGGGAAGCGGGAACTTGATCCACTCCAGGGTGTCGGAGAGATGCTCACCGTCGTCGACGTCGAGGATCCGCCACGTCTGCCAATCGGATCCGGCCTCGGCCAGCCCGTACGCCACAAACCGCCCGGACGGGCTCGGCTCGAACCCGGAAATGGAGATCGTCGCGTCGTCGGCGAGTGTTTCCGGATCGGCGAGGACGCGCGCCTCGTCGCCCCCCTGAGGTGTCCAGCAGAAGGCCGGCTGCCGAGCGTCGGGGCCCAGCCGCGTGAAGAAGAGGCGCCCCCCGGCCTCCTTCGGAACCCCGACCGCTTCGACGTCGGTCAGCGCGTCCAACCGTCGGCGGATCTCGTCGCGAAACGGGATCGTCCTCAGGACCGATTCCGTCAGCGTCTGCTGCGCCTGGACCCACGCCGCCGTCTCATCCGAGTCGACGTCCTCCAGCCATCGGTACGGATCTGGAACGTTCACTCCGTGAAGCTCATCGACGTGGCTTCCCCGCCGGGCCCCCGGGTAGTCCGTCTTTCTGAGGTGCCGCATCGTTCCTCCCTCGCCGCCTCGCACTCAGCGTACCGTGCCGGCCCGCGTCCCTCAATCGTCGGTCCCGATGCCGGGCCTTGACATCGCCGGTGGAGCTCGTATCATGAGCTACTGATAAATCAGAAATATCAACTTCATTGGAGGATTCAGATGATCGATCCACCATGCTTCGACCGCGTCCAGGTGCAGGCGCTGGTCCGTGTCGACGAACGGGGCCAGATGGTTCTCCCCAAGGAGATCCGGGACAAGGCGGAGATCCGAGGCGGGGACAAACTCGCGCTCACCACGATCGAACGGGACGGCGCCGTTTGCTGCATCCTCCTGACCAAGTCCGACGCGCTCGTCCGGGCCGTCCAATCGTCGCTCGGATCGGCCGGCCGAGATCTCCTTGCGGAATCGCAAACGGGAGGGAACGAATGAACGACGGGGCGATGCGAAAGGCCGTACGAGAGCGCTACGGGAGGAGGGCGAGGGACGAGGCTTCCTGCTGCGCGAAGTCCAGATCCTGCTGCGGCACGCAGGATTCGGTGAGCCGGGCGATCGGCTACTCGGAGCAGGAGCTGAGAGCGGTTCCCGAGGGAGCCGACCTCGGGCTCGGGTGCGGGAATCCGACCGCACTCGCCTCGCTGAAGGAGGGCCAGACGGTCCTCGACCTGGGCTCCGGGGGTGGGCTCGACTGCTTCCTCGCCGCACGGGCCGTCGGACCGACCGGCCGCGCCATCGGCGTGGACATGACCGCCGAGATGATCGAGCGCGCAAGAGAGAACGCCGGGAAAGACGGAATCGCAAACGTCGAGTTCCGCCTTGGAGAGATCGAGCACCTCCCCGTCGGCGACGCCACCGTCGACGTCGTGATCTCGAACTGCGTCGTGAACCTGTCCCCCGACAAGCCGCAGGTCTTTCGCGAAGCGTTCCGTGCGCTGAAGCCGGGAGGGCGGATGTTCCTCTCCGACATCGTCCTGCTGAAGACGCTTCCCGAAGACGTCCACGAGTCGATCGAGGCGTACGTCGGATGCGTCGCCGGTGCCTCGATGAAGGCCGACTATCTCGAGGCGATCGCGGCCGCCGGGTTCCGGGATGTCGACGTCTTGAGCGAAGTGGGGGCCGATTCGGCCTTCCCGGTCGGCGTCGTGGACGCCAACGGCTTCATCGAAGGCAAGGAGATCGATCCGGAACGGGTCGGCCCCGAACAAGCGAGGATCTCGGACCTGGTGGGGATGGTGGCGAGCATCACCGTTCGAGCGATCCGGCCCGCATAGCACGGCGTCCGGGTCGAGATCGCCTCGGATCGAACGGCGCGTTCCGACGATCGCTCCTGATCGACCAAGAATCCCCGATCGTCGATGCCCGCGGAGTCCTCGTCATGGGTCACCGGTGTACTTGACCCCGCCCCCGCCCGACGGTACGTTCACGAAACCTCGGCTCACAAGGCGGTGCATCATGCGAGCAGCCATCGTCGTCGCAGGGGTCCTCGTCTCGCTCGGACTTCTCATGCAAGGAGCCTGCGCCCAATCCGCGACGTTGTCCGTCTGTGACTACGCGCCGCCCGAGAGTCGACTGACCGATCTGCGGCTGCAGGGAAACTTCCAGTGGTACGACGGCCCGTATCTCGACGACCGCGAGCGCATGGTCTCTGCGACCGTCAACGCGGAGTACGGATACCTGTTCTCCTCGGCCTCGGCGGGGCGCAGCCTCGACGCGTTCGCCAAGCTCCAGGGGGCCGGAACGGACTGGACTCTCGCCGCGTCCGGTGCCGGCGACGTGAAGACCTACTTCGAGGACGACCTCTTCGCGATCGGGGCGGCGAGCGTCGACGCAGTCACCGACGATGGCCGCCTCGAGTTCGACCTGACCGGAGGCGTCGGGGTCGGCCGCTTCCGGGACGTCACGCCGCTCGCGAAGGCGATTCGGATTCAGAATGACCTGCTCGACCTTGGGGCTCTGCTCGCCCCGCTGCCGCGCGATACACTTCTGACGATCGCTCAAGCCATCGGCGAGATCGGCCCCACGACGGACGAGAAGACCGTCGCCGTCGCCGGCCAGTTGATCGCGACCAATCTGATCCAGGACAACGACCTCGGCGTCGAGGGGTTGCTCCAGCTCGAGGAGGTGATGTCCTCCTCCGGCGAGGGACAGCTCTGCGGTCGGGACGTCCAGGCCCGCCTCGGAATCTCGATCCGACCGCTACCCGAGATATCCTGGTCGGCCACCGGGAACCTCCTGTTCAACTACGCGGTGGCGCCGGATCCCGTATCGCAGATCCAAGCGGACGGGGCGGTGAAGTTCCGGTTGCTCGATCCCACCGACTGGACGCTGGGAGCGAGTGCCTCGTACGTCCGCGGTCTCCCCGACGGCTGGACGGGACGCGCCTCGTATCGCTTGACCGTCGATCACGGATGGAGCAAGGCCGATCGGACGGAGGTCACGCACGCCGGCTCGGCCAGCCTGGCGACGCGCGTGCTGGGATCGGTCGGGCTGAGCCTGATCGGCGAGTTCCGCCACAAGACGGGGGACGAAGAGATCACGCTTTCACTGGCCGTCCATCTCGACTACGATCTCCTCTGATGAGTACCGAATCCATCGTTCTCGCCACCGGGTTGCGTAAGTCGTTCAAGACGCGGACCGCGCTGGACGGACTCAACTTCTCGGTGGAGCAAGGACAGCTCTACGGCCTGGCCGGCCCGAACGGGGCGGGGAAGACGACGCTGATTCGGACGCTGTGCGGCCTGTTGAGGCCCGACGAGGGAGAGGCCCACCTTCTCGGCTGGCGGATGCCGAGCTACCGGGTCCGATCTCAGCTCGGGTACATGCCGCAGGACTACGCGACGTACAACGATCTCTCGGTAATGCAGAACCTCGAGTTCTTCGGCGGGCTGTACGACCTGTCGCGAGCGCAGGTCCGGGAGCGGGCGGACGAGCTCCTCGACCTCGTGAAGCTCTCCGATCGGAAGAAGCAGCGGGCCGGGACGCTGTCCGGCGGGATGCGTCGGCGGGTGTCGCTCGCCGCGAGCCTGCTCCACCGACCGCGCCTCGCGTTCCTCGACGAGCCGACCGCCGGGGTCGACCCGAAGCTCCGCCGGGATCTGTGGGACTACTTCAACAACCTCGCCAAGCAGGACGTGACGCTGGTCGTGACCACACACCTCGTCGAAGAGGCCCAGAAGTGCCACGTCGTCGGCTTCCTGAGCGCTGGGCGGCTCCTCGCGGAGGGGACGCCGGAGGAGATCCTCCGGGAAACGGGCGCCGACACGTTGGACGACGCGTTCATCGCGCTGCAGGAGAAGGGGGAGGCCAGGTGAAGAGCTTCGTCGTGATGCGAAACGTCCTGTTGCGCACCTTCCGCGACGTACGAACGCTCGCGCTGATCCTCTTAATGCCGTTGTTCTTCGTCCTGCTCTACGGCAATTCGTTCTCCGGAAGCTACCGCGGGCTCGATGTGGTGATCGTCAACCAGGACAACGGCCTGGCGTCCGTCCCCACAGCGGAGGTCGGGCGGATCACGCTCGCCGTCGAGCTGGCCGACGCGTTTGTCGCGGGGCTCGATCCGGGGACGTTCGACGTCATCGAGTCCGACGATCCGGAGGCGGCGAGAAGCCAAGTGGGGAAGAACGGCATCCGGGCGGCGATCGTCTTTCCGAACTACTTCTCGAACGCCGTCGTGAACGAGACGCTCCGGCGCGGCGGCGGGCGAATCGTCGAGTATGAGGGGCAGACGGTCACCCTCCAGCCGAGCGGGACGTTCCAAGGCCCGAGCGCGACCCTTGTCCTCGATGACAGCAACCCGATGGCGACCGACGCGATCCTTCGCGGTTTCAACCTCGCGCTCACCGACGTCCTCGCGACGCAGCAGGCGGCCCTCGAGCCCGAGAACCTCCTCGACATCGACCCGCTGTACGACGGCGAGGTCCGCGTGCTCGACTACACCGCGCCGGGAATCATCGGATTCGCCCTGACGCTGATCACGCTCCTGCTGACTTCGATGGCGGTCGTGCGCGAGCGCACCGGCGGCACACTGACCCGCATCCTGATCGCGCCCGTGCGGCCGTGGGAGGCGACCTTCGGCTACACGCTCGCCTTTACCGCCATCGCCTTCCTCCAGGCCGGCGAGCTGTTCCTCGCCTCGATCCTGATCTTCGACATCCGGTTCGTCGGCAGCCCCGGCCTGGTGGCGCTGATCATCGTCCTGTTTACGATCAGCCTGCAGGGGATCGCGACGCTCATCTCCACCATCGCCCGGAATGAGGCACAGGCGATGCAGTTCGCGCTGTTCTTGATCATCCCATCGATCCTCGTCTCCGGCGTCTTCTGGCCGCTCGAGACCATGCCCCCGACGATCCGCCCCCTCGCCTACGCGAGTCCGCTGATGTATGCGAACACCGGTCTCCGGAAGGTGATGCTCGCCGGGAAGGGGCTTCCCGAGGTCGGGTTCGAGATCGCCGTCCTCGGCGGGATCGCCGTCTTCATGCTCCTGCTCAGCGTCTTCTCGATGCGCCGCCAGGCGTACACCGCGTAGGATCGGCCGGGACCCGATTGAAGCCTCGAAACCCGAAGATGGACACGTCCAGCGACAGGGCGTAGGGTACTACCGGTGATTCGCCATAGGCAGGTCGAAGGTCACCATCAGCATCGACCGGGAAACTCCGAGCAGCCGGACGAGCTCGTCAAGAGCAACGTGTTCGCCGATCGCAGTGAAGCGATCCAAGAAGCGGTCGAGGGCCCGAACAAGGTCATTGGCTACATCTGCTATGGCACCTAGGCGGTTCAGAGATGAGCCGTGGCGAAGGCTCTTCGAGAACCCTAAGAATTAAGATCT